>Ga0256404_1002248_pt1 | contig 43342 bp, 41 predicted proteins | sample RumenRJG_01DNA_FD_185990 | JGI IMG/M metagenome (GOLD analysis project Ga0256404, IMG submission 185990) | Bovine rumen microbial communities from Lethbridge, Alberta, Canada - RJG_01 | ecosystem: Host-associated > Mammals > Digestive system > Stomach > Rumen | place: Canada: Alberta | collected... | reverse complement strand
AGACAGGTGCTGAAGGGAAGTTTTTTCCATTCAGATATATCTCATCTCATGAAAGGCCCCCAAATTACAGAAAGAATTTCATGCTCCCGCCTTATTCAATCGGGAAATCATCAGTGATAATTGGAAACAGCTTTTATAGAAATTTCAGAACATATGCTTACGACACCATTCGGATCGATTCACATAACGATTGATGACAGGGAAATTGAATATGTTGCAGTGAAGCTTCCGCTTGGAAGACACTTTTACAGCGGCGCGACAGGCAGGTATGCCATTCGTATAGATCTGGTTCCTGACGGTGCTGAACATAACATTGACTGCAGACTGATCGAAATACCGTCGAACGTTGAGGGCTGGTCTAATTCCGGCGAAGACATAGAGTGTATGACATTTAACACTGGGGATAACAAGACAGATCTTTCAATTGCCTGTCTTGGAGAAACCTGGGAGATGGGATGCACCACAGAATCAATGGATCGGGGATACGACTACGACACTGTAACACTCGTAATTCTGACTATCTTGCTCCTGATCCTGCCGATCCTGATAATGCTTCTGGATGCTGCATATGAAAATTATCAGATTGTGTCTGCCCATTAGATTTCCGTCGGATCTGATAGGCGCATACGTCGTATTACCCCATTAAATATATCTGCTGCGCATATCGGCTCTGCTTTTGTCATGGACATTTGTCATGGATAGATATATGGTTCTGTGCTAAAATAAAGACGTGAGGTCTCATATCCTTTGAAATCACAAAATGTGGTTCTACCGGGATGTCAGGAGACAGAAAAAAAGACCTTGAGGTCAAGGCAGAAAACAATGAAACAGGAAACATTAGAACGCATACGCAGATTTACAGAAGATCGGGACTGGGAGCAGTTCCACACACCGGCGAACCTGGCCAAGTCTATTGTCATTGAGGCGAGTGAGCTGCTGGAATGCTTTCAGTGGAATGACACGGACTATGATCTGGAGCATGTGAAGGAGGAACTCGCTGACGTGATGGTCTACTGCCGAAATATGCTGGATGTGCTGAAGCTTGACGAGGACGAGATCATCAATTCCAAGATGAAAAAAAACGAGGCTAAGTACCCGGTGGAGAAAGCAGCCGGCAGAAGCACAAAATACGATCAGCTGTAGCCAGGGAACAGTTTGTGAAATCATGGGGGAAAGGACAGACGAGTGACTTCTTTGTTCATAGACAAAGCCATCATAGATTGGGACAAAGTTGAAAAAGACAACTACCTTCGAGGTATTGATGCAATCAGCGGTGTAGGCGAGGTGACGTTCAGAAATCCGGTCACATTTTTCGTTGGTGAGAACGGTTCCGGCAAGTCGACACTTCTGGAGGCGATTGCGGTTGCTTACGGCTTCAATCCGGAGGGAGGAACAAAGAATTACAGCTTCAGTACGTATGATTCGCATTCAGAATTGTGTGATGCGATGCGCCTGTCGAAGGGTGCGGGGAGGGCAAAGTCAGGGTACTTCCTTCGCGCGGAAAGTTTTTATAATGTCGCGACAAAGGAAGAAGAGTACAGCCGCGGACCCGGCGGGAACCCCATGCATTTTCATAAGATGTCCCACGGAGAGAGCTTCCTTGCAATGGTGAAAAACAACTTCCGCTCAGAGGGTGTGTATCTGCTGGATGAGCCGGAAGCAGCTTTGTCCCCGCAGAGACAGCTGGCGCTTCTAATGGAAATCGATCGCTGCGTGAAAGGCGGCTCTCAGTTCATCATCGTTACACATTCACCGATTCTGCTCGGATTTCCGGGAGCAGAGCTCCTGGACTTTGATGACGGACCGGTTCATCCAATAGAGTATGAGGAAACTGACAGTTATCTGATCACATCCCTGTTCATCAATGACAGAGAAGGATTACTCAGGCGGCTGATAGAGGAGGAAAGCAAATGATTAAAGTGTATTGCTACAGCAGATGTACAACTTGCAGGAAGGCGCTGAAGTGGCTGGATGATAATGGAATAGACTATTCGGTTATCGACATCAGGGAGAATCATCCGGACGAGAACGCCTTGCGGGAATATTATGCCATGAGCGGTTTGCCCCTGAAACGTTTTTTCAACACAAGTGGAATACCGTACCGTGAAATGGGTCTGTCGAAAAAACTGCCGGAGATGAGCGAGGACGAGCAGCTGGCGCTTCTTGCCACGAACGGAATGCTGGTGAAACGACCGCTGGTAGTCGGCGACGGATTTGTATTGACCGGATTCAAAGAGGCAGAGTGGGCGTCCAAGCTGAAACAGCCGCATTAAGACAAAACTCTGCGCACTGAAGCGAAAACATTTGAGCCCGAAGGGGTTTACTTTCCCAAGCCGGGGCAGATTAGCTGCCACCGGTTGAATTATCATATCCACAGAAATAATTTAATGCGTGCTCAGTTATCGAATATGCTTGAAATATTAATAATACAAAGAGCATATTCGGTAGCCTGCCGCAAGGTTTTCAAGTGTTTCATCCGAAAACTCTGCGGCAGTGGGATTCGGAAACGGCCGAATCCCTGAGCACAAGTATCAATTAGTGTCTGCCGGCGCACTCATCCATTGGATGGTGCGCCGCGGCGCTGCTGACAAACTGCCGTCAGCGCCTATTAAGTCCGACGGGAACTTAATGAGCAGACACTAATTAAAATCAATCTAAACGGAAAGTGAGAAAAACAATGGCCGGAAAATCTCAAGCCGGAGGAGAACGAATAGAGCATCCCTTCGATCCTTTGTTCAACGAATACAGCAGGGTCCTGATTCTTGGCTCGTTTCCCTCTGTCCGATCCAGAGAACAGAATTTCTATTACGGACACCCGCGGAATCGCTTCTGGAAGGTGATGGCGACGATACTGAACTGTCCGCAGCCACAGACTGTCGAGGCAAAACGGGCGCTGATTCTCGAACATCATCTGGCGCTGTGGGATTCCGTCGCTGAATGTGAAATCAGCGGTTCTTCGGATTCCAGCATCAGGGGTGTCCGTCCCAACGATCTCAGCATCATTCTGAAGAAGTGTGATATACGGCGGATTTACTGCAACGGCCGAAAGTCCTATGATATTTATCGCCGTTATATCGAGGAGCGCACCGGCCGTGAAGCAGTGTTGCTTCCCTCTACGAGTCCGGCGAACGCCCGATGCGGAACGGAGGAGCTGATCAACAGATGGTCGGTCATAACAAAGGATCTGCAGTCGCAGAAATAAAGACTTCAGCCGCAGAAATGAAGGCTTCGCGGGCAGTCGCAGCGGTCTTCCTGCACTGTGCACAGCCCGTCCGGCATAAGGCGGTTCTGTGGGCAGTCGCGGTGGTTGAAGGGTCGTTTCCGGACAGAGAGATGTCGCATTGAGGTACAAAAAAACGGTTCTCCTGTTATAAAATATAATGAAATATAACGCAGAGTCCTGCTTTCAATTCTTTCGGTGAAGACCGAAGAGAACAGGCGGGCGGAAAGAAATCAGCGGGCGAAAGAAACAAAAATGATAATACAGCCCGAAAAACAGGGAGAAAAGCGAAAAAGCAGGAGGAACGTGTTATGCACAGAAAGATTTGGTTAAAAAAAGCAGGGATGATTTTGGGCGGGTGCCTTTTGGCGATCTGTCTGATGGGCGGTATTTTGTGGCAGGGAGTTGCGCCTGTACATGCGGAGGATGCGACTGAACGCACAGAGGTGAAGATTACCGACTTTAATATCTCTCATTACTCTACAAGCACAGCGACCAGTTTTGAATGGAATGAGCGATTCTATGTGAACATGAACTAGGATGCATCGGCTTACGGCAACACTCTGAAAGAAGGAGATTATTTTACGGTAAAGCTGCCGGACAATTTCGTCTTTCCAAAGAACACGGCCGCTACCCATTTCAACCTCACGGCGCCGGACGGGAACGTGATTGGAACGGCGGTCGTGTCGCCGGGCAGCGATGGAGGCGGCACGGTGAAGGTTACCTTTACCGACTATGTGGAAAACCGGTACAACATCAAAGGAAAGATGCAGCTGCAGGCACACTTCACGAAAATTAAAAACGATGAAACTAATGAATTCTCCGTTTCAATCGGGTCGCAGGTCACGACGATCAGTGTCCCGATTACGGGCCCCACCGGACTGAAGGACGAAGTGATCGGGAAGTGGGGAGAAGCTTCCAGGGACGGCGACGATGTCGCGCAGTGGTACGTCCGGATCAACCACATTAAAGGAAACTACACGAATTTCGTGTATTCCGATGAGCTTTCCGTTAAAAACGGAGATCTCGGCGGAATGCATTATATCCCGGATTCCTTTGTTCTGAAAGAAGTGAAATACGATGCAAACGGGTTCAATATTGAAACGATTCAGGAGATCAGCCTGGACGGGAAACTGAAGATTACCGACAACGGAACAAAATTCACGATTGACATGGGGAATATTGTGGATGGGAAGCAGTATCAGCTGAGCTATAAGACGACCTATATCCCGGGGACTACGCTCCGCAACAAGGCTTCCGCCACGGGAAGCAATGTGGACAAAACTGTTCAGGCAAGTTACACGTCGGCATCCTCCAGCGGAAGCGGCGACGGTAATTTGATGAGCAAAATCAGGATTCTGAAGGTGGATGAGGAGGATCATTCGATTCCACTGGCGGGCGCTGAATTCAAGATTACAAATCTTGAGAACAACAGTTCCTTCACGCTGACGACAGACGCGCAGGGCGAGGCGACCTCGGGAAAACTGGTTCCGGGGAAATACTCCATCGTCGAGGTGACTGCGCCGACGGGCTATGAGCTTGACAGCACGCCTTATGAGGTGACCGTTACAGAAGATGAGGCGACGATCAAGACGATAACAAATAAAAAGGCTCTGACCTCCGTGTCCGGAACCAAGACCTGGAAAGATGAAAACAACCGGGACGGCGTGAGACCGAAGAGTGTGACCGTTAATCTGCTGGCAGGCGGAAAGGAAGTCGCAGAGAAAACGATCTCTGAAGAGGACGGATGGAAGTACAGCTTCCGGAATCTGCCGAAATTCGACGACGGAAGAGAAATCGTCTACACTGTTACCGAGGATTCGGTTCCGGGATATCGCACAGAGATTGACGGCTATGATATCATCAACACACACGCCGCGGACAGAGCCAGTGCAACGGTGACAAAGCACTGGAACGACAAGAATGACAAATACGGGAAGCGTCCGAAGCAGATCCGCGTCCGCCTGATGGCAGACGGAGCCGATGCGGGACAGGAAGCCGTTCTGAATAAAGGAAATAAGTGGACAAAGACATGGAGCGATCTTCCGGCAGTGAAAGACGGAAAGAAGATCCGATACACCGTGAAAGAGATCGGTACGTCCGCCGGATATACCGTATCCGTAAACGATCGGAATCAGGGCAATATGATTATCACAAACACCTGTCGGGTAAAACCGGGAGGCGGCGGCCCTGACACCGGGGATCGGACAAATCTGTGGGTATACCTTACAGCAGTTGTGGTTTCTGTTGCAGCGCTGCTCGGTATAAGTGTATATATGAGAAGGAAACGAAACTGAATCTGAAAAGAATGAAAGGGGACAGGGAAAGTATGACTATTTTCAAACGGAACCGTGCAAAGAATGTGAGAACAAAGGAATGGACAGCCGGAGCGGGACGGAGGCCGAAGCTTCTTGCCGTGATGGTTTTGTGCATCGCCGCTGTGATGTTGATTTCCGGATGCGGCAAGCCGCCGACATTGGGAACCACTGTGAAGGATTACGACGGATTCAAGTATCTGAGCGATGCGACGCTGAAGTCCGGGTCAGGCGACGAGGAAATTCAGGTATTCATCCCGAAAGGAAGCAGTGAGTACAGCTCGACGAATTACGTTTCTTCGACAGCAAAGGGGGTCAGTATCACGCTGAAGACCGTTAACTCTTCCCTCGTCGACAACGCGGGCGGTGCAAAGGAATATATCCAGAAGTACGGAACAATAAGCTCACCGAATCTGAGCGCTGCAGTCGATGAAATGAACAGCGTGAAGAAGACCAAGGACGAGAATTCAGCATATGCTACCGGCTTTCAGGTTCTGAAGAAGTACGACAACAGTTATTACAGTGTTTGTATTACAGAATTTCTTTCCAAAATCGAGGTCGAAAAGAAGGAATACTATGTCTCCGGCGTTGTGAAGGTCAATTCCGACAGCACCGGTGACGATACCGGCGGACTGCTGGAGGAGATGAAATCCTACTACGGCATGAAGATGTACTGGGATAAGGAGAAGGCGAAGGAGGAAGCGGATAAATATACAAAGAATCCTCCGGAATACACCCGCCAGTACGTTGGAGGATTTGTCGTTCAGATTCCGACCGGATGGGCGAAGGACAACGCTTATTCCAAATCCTCAGGAAGTGCGAATGTGGCGGTCTTCGGACCGAACGGAAAGGCGACCGAGGCAGATAATCTTATGGCCGCATACAGCATGATCTCAGGAGGAACAGGAGATTATTCCAGCTCCGACTTTGAGCGGCAGCTGAAGGCGTATCTGAACCGTGCGTACAACGGTGTTACCGTGAAGACAGCGGCCGTAGACAGCCCCATTGACGGAGGCAAAGCGTATAAGGTTAAGCTGACAAAGGGGAATGTATCTCTGAACGGATATCTGGTGTTTGGAAAGTACAGCATGATCATGGTGTACAACGCGGGAACGGGTCAGATGAGCAGCAAAACAAAAGAGCGTGTGGAAAATATGTTCAATACGCTGCAGGATTACAGTGCCGCGAAAAACTCTAAAAGCGGTTCGACAACAAAGACCGGCGGGATAATATCAGGCAATGACGCGACGTCAGAGCGGTGGACGTTATGAGACGCGACGGGGCCGAGTTGAATAAAATCCTCGAAAAGGCCTTTGAAGACGCTCCCCGGCGGATTGAGGAATTCGTTCCCATTGATGTGGGGAACGGCACCATCAGCAGAACGGTCACGAAGGAGGGGGTGATTCTCATCACCCTGAATATGTCCTTCTTTGAAGATCATGACGCAGAAAGTCAGACGGGTGACGATTATATTTACCTGTGGTTCTGCTTTGGCGAGCGGGTTTCCTGCTCAGTCGGAGAGGAACGGAAAATCTATGATATTGAAAACGGGCAGGCTTGCATCTATGAAGGCAGCGGTTTGATTGAGAGAGTGACTTATCAGGGTGGAAAAACATATAACCTCCGGTGTATGAAGATTCCTGCTTCTTATTACTACGCCATGCTGGGGAAGTATTTTGACTCAAAGGAGCGGGATCGCTACCGGGGAGAAATTACCGGTGACATTACATATATTGACATTGATAACCGGACGGAACATATTTTTACAGAACTGAAGGATTACACGCAGTATCAGAGCGGTCCGGGATATCTGTATCTGGAAAGCAAGATAAATGAACTTCTTTCCCTTGTGCTTGCAAGTGTCTTTAAGGCGGATATCGTAACGGCCTCCCGCCGTCTGGAGAAAAGCAAGGTAGACGCGGCGGTCGAGGCCAGGCGGATCATCGATGACGAGATCCGCAATGTGCCGGGGAGAAATGAACTGGCCAGACTGGTGGGAACCAGCACCACGATTCTCGGAAAGAGTTTCCGGGAGGTTTTCGGAACGTCGATCCATGCCTATGTGATCGATCAGCGTCTGGAGAAGGGTGCGGCTCTGCTGCTGGGCACAGATATGAGTGTGAAGGAAATATGCACCGAGATCGGATATTCAAAGGCGAGTAATTTCGCAGCTGCATTCAAACGGAAATACGGAGTAATTCCATCCCGATACAGAACACAGCTTCAGCAGGGAGGCTCATCCTGAAGCGCCTGAAAGCTCTTGCGGCAGGCCGCCGAATATGCTCTCTGTATTATTGATATTTCAAGTATATTCGATGGCTGAGCACGCATTAAGAAGCAGTTCTGGCCTCAGTTTTGACTTTCAACCGGGGAAGAGAAATCAGTCTGACGACTTGATTTTTCCGGGGTTGAAACCATATTTTTTTCTGAACTGACGGGAGAAGTGACTTCCGTTGGCATATCCTACACGCCAGCATACATCCTGAACATTATACTGATTGGAGGACAGCAGATCAAATGCTACCTCCATTCTTTTGTCTACGAGGTATTCATAAACGGTGGAGCCGAACAGCTCCTTGAACCCGGACTTCAGGCGAGTCTCACTGATGAAGCAGGACTTGGCCAGACTCTTGATGGTCAGAGGCCGGGCGTACTGCTCGTCGATGATTTCCTTCGCCCGCTGGATGCAGACCCGTTCATCCATGGAGATGTTTGCCGCAACATTATTCTTCTCAAGTATATCGCCGCAGAAGAGGGAAATCAGTTCAAGAACTTTTCCCTCCAGATAACAGGCGCGGTATGCCTCGCTGCACGGCGGGCTGAAGATGTCCGTGAGAGTTTTCTGAATTCCGGGACTGGTAGCGTACTTCTGCATTGATTCTACCGGGAGTTCATCGGGCCGGAGACCGGAATGCTCCAGCGCAGAGAGCAGAAACGGATAGTTACGATCGTGCAGATAGACGCAGATATGACGGTGCCTTGTATCCCGCTGGAAGTAAACGTGCCCTTCCTTCTCAATGCCGAACTGAATGCAGCATTCAAACGGTTTCAGCACGGAAACAAAGTCCTCGTTCCCACAGTACCACTCCATCGGTCCTTCCAGGTTGAAACAAAGGATAATGACGCTTCTGTCCGGAAATGAGAAGCGGACCCGCATATCCTCCGAAGGCGTCATGTCTGTGACACTGAGGCGCGTATAATGGCTGATGCCGAGTTTCCATGAGGAGATGGAGCCTGTCGCCTCAGGAAATTTTTTCTCACTGTATTCGTGGGAGTTTGATATCAGAACATCATAGGATCCGCCGCCCTCTGTGTGCACATTGTCGCTTACGTATTTTTTTGTCATCACGATCACCCAATCCCTTCTTTTCTAAAAAATATAACAAGTGATTGGAAATACGGCAATCGTACACACCGTTATTTGTTTGAAAAGGGCACAGGTTTACCTTATTTGGGCAAAAAACGACGTGAATTCGGGGGTACGTGAAGGGCAGCGGGAGAGGGAAAAGTACGAAGCTCTGCCCTGTGAAGGTATTGTTCTGCCCCAATAAAGCGGGAATCGCCGGTTTTGTTGCAGAGAGGGTGCATCTTTTGTTAAAATTTTAATGTAAGTACAGCAGGCTGTCTGTCACACACACACTGACAACACATCGAAGAATGATATTCAGTAGTGAATCCGGATTCCCGGATATCATTACAGCACACTCTATAACCACTTCCAGAGAGAATTTACTCAACGGATATTCTTCCTTCAGCCAGCCTGCTGGCTTTTTTATTTCTGAAATTTTCTTTTACTTCGGTGCGGATGAGGTATATTAAACAAAATACATTCATTGCATCTCATCGGTTTAATTGGTGCGTATTAAGCAGTAGATAGAATTTCTTTTTCATGATAAAATGAAATCATCGTTTACGGAAGAAAGTCCGCTGAAGGAGCTGAGGACGGAAAGGTTGGAGCATGAGACAGATTCCGGGCTGCGGAAACTGGAGGATCCGGTATGAACAAAAGAACAGCGGTATCGTGATTCTGCGGGCAGAGACCTGCGACGAAGAGGCGGTGCTCCCGGAGGAACTTCTGGGACTGCCGGTCACAGAACTGGGAGATTACGCTCTGGCGGCGCGGGATCAGGGAACTCGGGGCGCAGAACTGGAGATGATCGGACGCAGAACCGATCAGGAAGCGGAGTGGTCCAACCGCCGTATGCGCTCGCTGCGTCTTCCCTGCGGGATTCGCCGGATCGGAAATTACGCGTTCATGGGTGCGTTTTATATGGAGCGGTTTGAATTCTGCGATGAACCTGTGGAGTGGGGAGTCAGTCCGTTCATGAACTGCATGGCTCTGCATGAGATTATCGTGAATCGCCCGGGTGAGGATCAGGGCGGTCTGGCAAAGATCTGCGGTGAGACTGACCGGGAGCTGGATGTACAGATCCGGGACGCATCGGGAATGCGGGCGCGGCTGCTGTTTCCTGAATATGCGGAGATATGGGAGGAAAATACGCCGGCCAGACAGTTTGATCATACGACGGATGGTGCGGGATACCCGTATCATCACGTTTTTCGCGACAGAAGGCTGCACTGGAAGGATTATGACGGACTGTGGGAGAAGTCTCGCGAGCGGGGAGGGATCGAAGACGTTCTGACCCGCCTTGCATGGTTCCGGCTGAGATGGCCGGAAGGCCTGGAGGAGCAGCGACGCCGGGCTTATCTGGAATATGTGACGGAAAACAGGGAACGGCTGATGCGCTGGGTTCTGGAAAACGGAGACGGGACGGATCTGAGCCGTCTTCTGGAAATCGTTGTGTACACACCGCAGCAGTTGAGGGAAGGCTGTGATTTCGCCAGAGAAAGCGGAGAGGTGCAGAGCCTCGCCGTTCTCCTGTCCAGACTGCGGGGCGAGCAGCCGGCGGGACGGAGGAAGCGTTTTGAGTTATGATTTGAACCGGATCGGAGAAGAGATTCTCATGGCGGTCAGAAACGAATTATACATGAATTTTCCATACATGGATACGGCATTGTGCGCATTGTCCTTTGTTCCCGGCGAAGAACAGAAGATCACGACCATGGCCTCGGACGGAGACGCTCTTTACTACAGCGGCAGATGGATTGCGGACCGCTATGTCAGATCCAGAACCGGAATGAACAGAGGATATATGCACGTGATCTTCCATTGTATCCTCCGGCACATCGGGAAGGCGGCGGGAAAAGATCCGGTGCTGTGGGACATTGCCTGTGACACGGCGGTAGAGGCGCTGCTGCAGGACCTTCCGTATGACTGTATCGCGGATAGGGACAGAATGCCTGTCCGGCAGAATTTCATTGCGGAGTGCTCCGGAGAAATGAAGGTGGTGACAGCGGAGGGCGTCTATCGGAAACTGCAGAGGGAAGAGCGGGACCGGCTTCAGCTGGGCACACTTGATGCTGCATTCCGCGTGGATGACCACCGGCTCTGGATACCGCAGAATGAACGGCAGCGTCAGCAGCGGGAGCAGCAGGATCAGAAATGGGATAATATGGCGCGCAGGACAATGAGCCTGATGAAGACTATGTTCCGTGAGAATATGGGAAAAGGCCGGGAAGTCATGGACCGGCTTGAGGTCGCTGTTCGCGATGACGTGGATTACAGGAGCTTTCTGAGGCGTTTCGCTGCGCCGAGAGAGGTGATGGAGACGGATCCCGATGCTTTCGACTATATCTATTATACCTATGGACTAGAGCTCTACGGGAACATGCCGCTTGTGGAGCCGCTGGAAACCAGAGAGGAAAAAAGGATTGAGGATCTGGTCATTGCGGTGGACACGTCCATGTCCACATCGGGGGAAACAGTGCGGATGTTTCTGGCGTGTACCTACGCCATTCTGCGCAGCACGGAGACATTTACTAGGAAGGTCAATATCCATATCCTGCAGTGTGACAACAAAGTGCGGGCGGATGACGAGATCCGCGACCTTGATGAGCTGCGGGAATATATGAGCCGCTTCCGTCTGAAGGGAGGGGATACCACGGATTTCCGACCGGTATTCGAATATGTGGACGAGCTTATCGCGGCCGGAGAATTTACATCTCTTCGGGGGCTGATTTACTTTACAGACGGGCTCGGCTTCTATCCGAAGAGTCGTCCGGCTTACGAGACTGCGTTCGTATTTCTGGGGCAGCCGCCGGCTTCGATTCCGGTGCCGCCCTGGGCGATCCGCCTGGTGCTGGAGATACCTGACCTGCAGCGGACACTTGAGAGCGTGGAGGAAGAGGAACCGGAGCTGACAGACTGGGACGAGCTGCCCCGGACATGAGTTCTGCCGGATGCCGGCGAATCGCCGGATGACAATCTTCGCAGTGTGATGTACCTCGCCGTATGACGGTAAATCGCAGTGTGACATACACGGCCGGACAAGATTTTGTTAGAGGAGAAATGCACTATGGCAATGAACATAAAACAGGCGAAACAGGAGATAGAGGATACGCTCAGAGCCTATCTGGCAAAGGATGAGCTGGGAAATTACCGGATTCCGTCGAAGCGGCAGAGACCGGTGCTGCTGATGGGACCTCCCGGAATCGGGAAAACACAGATTATGGAACAGATTGCAGCGGAGACCGGAGTGGGGCTGGTGGCGTATACGGTAACTCATCACACCCGTCAGAGCGCGGTCGGGCTTCCATTTATCGTGCATGAGGCCTACAACGGGGAGGAAGTGTCCGTCACCCGGTACACAATGAGCGAAATTCTCGCCTCTGTTTATGATCTTATGGAGAAGACCGGTCTGGAGCAGGGAATCCTGTTTCTGGACGAGATTAACTGCGTGTCTGAGACTCTGACGCCGGTAATGCTGCAGTTCCTTCAGTACAAAACCTTCGGGAACCGGAGACTGCCGGAGGGATGGCTCATTGTCGCAGCGGGAAATCCGCCGGAGTATAACCGGTCTGCCCGTGCGTTCGATGTGGTGACGCTGGATCGTGTAAAGTATATCGAGGTGGAGGAGGATTTTGAGATCTGGAAGGAATACGCATGGCGCAACGGGCTTCACGGTGCGGTGATCAGTTATCTGGATATCAGGAAAGAGAATTTCTATCGGATTGAAAATACCGCGGACGGGACGCATTTTGCGACGGCCAGAGGCTGGGAGGACCTGAGTGAGATGATTCAGGCCTGTGAGCAGATCGGCGTCAGGGTAGACCGTCAGGTTATAGAGCAATATATTCAGATGCCGGATATCGCCCGCGACTTTGCGGGGTATCTGGATTTGTACTACAAATATCAGAGCACTTATCATGTCGAGGAAATTCTGCGCGGACGCTGGGAGCCGGTGACTGTGCGGACGATGCAGACTGCGCCCTTTGACGAAAAGCTGTCGGTGATGGGGCTGCTGTTTGCCAGATTGTCGGAGGCTGCCGGAAATACGAGGCGGGAGGATATTCTGGCGGACCGTCTGCATCAGGATCTGACCCGGTTCCGCGATGAACTGGAGGACGGCGACGAGGGCGACCGGCGGATGGAAGAACTGGCCGCCGCCCACCGGAAACAGATGCGTCTGGACGCGGAGGCAAACCGTCTCTCCGGGGAGGAACGGGATCTGCGGCAGAGAGAGGTAAACACGCTGGAGAAATATGCGGAGAGGCTCCGGCAGGAAAAGGGGCTGACCGGGAAGGATACGGTAATGGAACTTGTGCGTCAGATGTTTCAGGAGATTCCCGATCGGCGACAGGACCTGATCGACGATACCGGAATTCGGTTCGACAACGCTTTCCGGTTTCTGGAGGCCTCTGTGGGACAGCGGCAGGAGATGGTCATCTTTGTGACGCAGATCACAGCAGGGTTTGATACCAGCTGGTTTGTGGAGAATTTCGGATGTGATGCGTATTATCGCCATAATCGGGAACTGCTGTTTGACGATGTGGAACAGCGGATTCGCGGAGAGATTCAGGCTGCCCGTGAGCAGTCAGGAGATAGGAGGGAGAACTTATGAAATTTCAGATCGTTGACGCTTTTACGGACACACTGTTCGGCGGCAATCCCGCCGGAGTTGTGGTTATTCCGGACGGAAAGGATTATCCGGAGGATGAGGTGATGCGCAGGACGGCGGCGGAGCTTCGGTATTCGGAGACCGCTTTTGTGAAACAGGAGGAGGACGGCGTCTTTCGGACCCGATACTTCACTCCCGCCGCAGAGGTGGAGCTGTGCGGGCACGCGACCATCGGATCTGCCTATGCGCTTATGCGGTTCGGAATGGCGCAGCCGGGAACCGTAATCCGCTATGAGACACTGGCCGGAGCTATCGATATCGTTCTTCGGGAGGACAGCATCCTGATGGATATGGCAGATCCTCAGGCATATGGAACTATTGAAGGCGAGGAGGCCGTGAAGGAACTGTATCGCATCATGGGAATCGAGGCAGAAGGACAGGGCGTCTGGGAAAAGGATCCTGCTGTATATTTGAAGCCGGAGAAAATCTCCACCGGGCTGATTGATATCATGCTTCCGGTGAAGGACGAGGATGAACTGGAGCGGATCAATCCGGACTTTCCGGCGCTGACAGAGCTTTCCCGCAGATATGATGTGGTTGGGGTTCATGCCTTTACCGTCAACGGAAAAGACGGCTTTATTCACGCGCGGAACTTTGCGCCCCTGTATGACATCGATGAAGAGGCTGCCACAGGCACCTCCAACGGCGCTCTGGCTTATTACCTGTACCGTTATGGCATTCTGCAGCCGGATACCGTCAATACGGTGATTCAGGGAGAGAAGATGGAAAGACCGTCGCGGATCGCCACACAGATTGTGCTGCAGGACGAACAGCCGAAAATCAGGGTAGGCGGACTTGCGGTCACGCTGGCAGAAGGCGAAATCGACATTTAGTGTTGCAAATGTATACGGGGTGCATACAAAGAAGAAATCAGCTAACATCGAATTAAAATATCGGAATTGATTGATAATATGTCGGATGAATGGTACAATATAACAAATGAGGTTGCGGAGGAAACATGTTGCGATCAGTTTCACAGCAATCGAAAAATGTTATTGTGCAAAAGGGGGAATTATGAAATTTTTAGCTGGAGTTATTTTAGGGATATTTTCTATTACGCTTATTTTGGTTCAGAGTTTTTTTATTACATGGTCTTTGGCCTACCCACAAGTGCTATTTTTTATCACAACCATCATTTCGATTTTAATTACGATAATTCTACTTATACAATCAAAATCAGAAAAATAATGTTATGAAAGAACATGGAGTATTAAGGATGAGAAAAATTTTAATTAGCATGACTATGATTTTATCGTTATTGACGATTCCTGTAATTTCTTTTGCATGAACTAATGAAGAGCCAGTTATTGTACCAACCGGAGGAGTGTATCTATCTAACGATGATTGGGATACATTAGATGCACAAACTGAAACAGGCGGGGAAATATATAAAGCTCCAGCAGGGAGTTATGTAACATCCACTGTACTCAGCAGTTACACAGAAAAGAATAAGTTCATTGGGTATAACAGTTCTACGCCTGACTGGAGCAAGGCGAAGGGTTATACCCTGCATAAGGGATGGACTTATAGTTTTTCTGCTTCGATAGAAACAAAATGGGGAACAGCTGGTGTAAAGGGTTCATATAAAACAGGTGTTGATATTCACTTTGCTGCAAATCCAAAAAAAGCCTCACGCTTAGCGATTAAATCTGATGTTAAAGTCAGCAAAATACAGTACAAAAAATGGTCTAACGGTAAAGTAATAAAAACATGGACGGGATTATCCACGAAACCTGTTGGAACGAAAACTCACTATGTCAAATATAAATAGGTCTAATTTTTAAACGTTAATATCGAATTTGCAAATGGGGTAAAATAACACAAAAGAAAGACCGAACATCATGTCATATAAAGTATTCTCTACCAAATATATATTTATCCAGCTGGGGTTTGCCAGCTGGATTTTGTATGGCAAACTTTCTATTGAGTAGGTATGATCTTAGAGTTCATTCTATTGAGTTGAAAATGTATCAACAACTTAACGAACGAAAAATTTCGTTTTCACGCACGAAGAAAAAAAGAAAAATTAGTGGTTGACAAACGGAATTTCCTGCGATATTATACTTATTGAATTGAATATTACCAAAGACTTTGACGGAGACAGTAGATTTGTATCAGAAGGTCAAGCGAGCCGGGGATGGTGGAAGCCCGGTGCCGAGAAAGATACATTTTGAAAATCACTCCTGAGTTGCAGAGCTGAAGCTGGGCGATGAGGCTGCCGGACAGGCGGGCGCTCCGGTAAGTAAGTTCTGACGGGCCTTCCCCGTAATCGGAAGAGCATATGATGGTATGCGTCGTAGCAGGTGGTTTACAAGCGAAGAATCTATCTCCGTCCTGATACAGGGCGGAGTTTTATTTTGTACGGGAGCACCGCGGCTGACAGTCTGCTGCATCGACGCTGAAACAGGAGGCAAGAGCATGGAAAACGAAAAGAAAACAGTAGAGATCAGATGGCACGGAAGAGGCGGTCAGGGCGCCAAGACCGCATGTCTGCTTCTGGCAGACGCGGCGTTCAGTTCCGGAAAGCATGTGCAGGGATTCCCGGAATACGGACCGGAGAGAATGGGCGCACCGATCACCGCCTACAACAGAATCTCCGACACGGAAAATCTGGTGCATTCCAATATCTATCATCCGGATTACGTGGTGGTGGTCGATGAGACACTGCTTCATTCAGTGGATGTTACGGCGGGGCTGTCGGAGGACGGAGCCATCATCATCAACAGCACGCGCGAACCGGAGGAACTGAGGAAGCAGCTGAAGGGTTACAAAGGGAAGGTCTGCGCGGTAGACGCGGAAAAGATTTCTTTGGAAACACTGGGAAAGAATTTCCCGAATACCCCGATGCTGGCGGCGACCGTCAAAGTCAGCAATGTGATCGATAACAAAAAATTTCTTCACGACATGGAGGGCTCCTTCCGTCATAAATTTGCAACAAAGCCGAACGTTATCGACGGAAATATGAAGGCGCTGCAGATGTCGATGGAGCAGGTGAAAGTAGGATAAGACCACAAACAGAAAAAGGCAGGTAAAGATGTTCAGATCAGCAAAAGATATCAATGAGAAGAGCACCTGGCAGGAACTGACGCCGGGTGCGGAGATTTATGAACCGGCAACTTCAAAACTTGTGATGACCGGCGAATGGAGAACCATGACTCCGGTGTTTGACCCGGAACGCTGCAAGCAGTGTATGCTTTGTGTTCCCTATTGCCCGGACGCATCGATTCCGGTGAAGGACGGAAAGAGAGCGGACACGGATCTGGATCACTGCAAGGGATGCGGAATCTGTGCAAAGGTCTGTCCCTTTGAAGCAATCAGAATGGAGCTGGGAGGAAAGTAATGGGAACGAATACGAGATTAAGCGGTAATGAAGCCGTGGCATACGCGATGAAGCAGATCAATCCGGATGTGATGGGAGCATTTCCGATCACGCCGTCCACAGAGATTCCGCAGTATTTTGCATCATATATCGCAAACGGCGAGGTCGATACTGAGTTTGTACCGGTGGAGTCGGAGCATTCTGCGATGTCCACGTGCATCGGAGCATCTGCGGCGGGAGCACGGGCGATTACCGCCACATCCTCCGCCGGTCTGGCGTTTATGTGGGAACTGCTGTACGTAGCAGCGTCCAGCCGCCTGCCGATTGTGATGGCGGTGGTGAACCGGGCGCTGACCGGCCCCATTAACATCAACAATGACCACTCCGATTCCATGGGATGCAGAGATACCGGGTGGATTCAGATTTATGCGGAAAACAATCAGGAAGTCTATGACAACTATCTGCAGGCCATGCCCATCGCAGAGCATTGCCGGCTTCCGGTCATGATCTGTCAGGACGGGTTCATCACCAGCCACGCGCTGGCGAACATCCAGCTGCTGGAGGATGAAGAGGTAAGAGGCTTTGTCGGAGAATATAATCCGGAGCACTATCTGCTGAATCCGCAGGAGCCGCTCGCGGTGGGACCTTACGGCGTTTCGCCGTATTATATGGAGATCAAGAAGGCGCAGGCAGAGGCAATGAAGGGCGCCCGAGAGCGTATCCGTCAGGTGGGGAAAGCCTTTGGGGAACTTTCCGGACGCTTCTACGACATGATTGAGGGATACCGGATGGAGGATGCGGAATTCGCAGTGGTTGTCATCGGTTCCTCAGCGGGAACCGGAAAGGCTGCCGTCAATATGCTCCGGGAACGCGGAGTGAAGGCGGGGCTGGTTAAGCTCCGTGTGTTCCGCCCATTTCCGCGGGAAGAACTTGCGGCGGCACTGTCCGGATGCAGAGCTGTCGCGGTCATGGATAAGGCGGAGGGATTTTCCGGCTGCGGAGGTCCGGTGTTCGCGGAGACCCGGTCGGCGCTGTATGATGCGGAGACAAGACCGCTTATGGTGAATTACGTATACGGTCTGGGCGGACGCGATGTGACGACTGATACCTTTGAGACAGTGTTTGACGCACTGCAGAAGATCGCGGAAGACGGACATGTCGGCGAGACATACAGACATATCGGTGTCAGGGAGGAATAAATTATGGGATACAGTCTTAGAGAAGAATTGAATAAACAGCCCCGTCTGGCGCCGGGACACAGGCTGTGTGCCGGATGCGGTGCAGGAGCGGCGGTGCAGGGCGTGCTTCGCGCTCTCGACGAAGGGGACAAAGCAGTGGTCAGCAACGCGACCAGCTGCCTGGAGGTTTCCACATTCATCTACCCGAATACGGCGTATGAAGACAGTTACATCCACAGCGCCTTTGAAAACGCCGCTGCAACGACAGGGGGTGTGGAAACAGCTTATCGTGTACTGAAGAAAAGAGGAAAACTGAAGGAGAACTTCAAATTCATCTGCTTCGGCGGCGACGGAGGAACTTACGATATCGGTCTTCAGTCCCTGTCCGGCGCGATGGAGAGAGGCCACGACATGGTTTACGTCTGCTACGATAATGAAGCGTATATGAATACAGGTATCCAGAGATCTTCTGCGACCCCCCGGTTCGCGGATGCCACGACGACGCCGGTTGGTACCGAGAGTTACGGAAAACGGCAGAACAAAAAAGATCTGACGCAGATCATCGCAGCGCACGGGATTCCGTATGCGGCGCAGACCACTATGATCGGCGATTTCCGGGACCTTCACAATAAAGCGCACAGAGCTATCTATACCGAAGGACCCTGCTTCCTGAACATCCTCGCGCCCTGCCCAAGAGGCTGGAGGTATAATATGGAGGACATGGCGGAGATCTGCAAAAAGGCGGTGGATACCTGCGTCTGGCCCATGTACGAAATTGTCGAAGGACGCTGGCACCTGACGTATGAACCGAAAAAGAAGCTTCCCGTCGAGGAGTTCCTGAAAATGCAGGGAAGGTTCCGCCACATGTTCAAGCCGGGAAATGAATGGATGCTGGAAGAGGCTCAGCAGTATGTGGACCGGAAGTGGGAAGAGCTTCTGGAGCGATGCGAGTAGAAACATCATGAAGAAGGAAGAACAGCTGATCCTCGCCCAGGCAGAGGACAAGATCGAACAGAGCCGTACTCGCGGATATATCACCTGGACGCCTTTTCTGGACAGTCATCAGCAGTCTGTACTGCGAAAGGCGCTCGCCCGGGAGGATACCGGAGTGTCGCTGGAATTTTACGGCGGATATGACGATGCAGAGAGGGTGATCCTGGCCTGCGCTCCGCCGTATCTGCAGCTGGAGGAGGCGGAGCCTCTGACCGTGCTTCGGGTATCTCGTGTGAAGTCGGGAGGGAAACCGCTGACCCACAGAGATTATCTGGGTTCCCTCATAGGACTCGGCATTCGCAGAGAAATGACCGGAGACATTCTGGTTCGCGAGGACGGAGCCGATATCATCGTTCTCCGGGACATTGCGGAATTTATCCTCAACAATTACAACAAAGCCGGAAAAACAGAGCTCTCCGTGGAACAGAAGTCCATCGGAGAGCTTATCGTTCCGCCGGTACGAAGCGTGACGGTTCATACCACTGTAGCTTCCCTGCGGCTGGATAATATTTTGTCGTCCGGGTTTGGAATTTCCCGAACAAAAGCAGGCGCGGCAGTCCGCGCCGGACTTGTCTCTGTGAATCATACAGAGGCTGAAAAACCGGATATGAATGTCGGTGAGGGGGATCTTGTGACGATGCGCAAAAGCGGGAGAATCCGGGTCACGCAGGTCGGTGGACGCTCCCGGAAGGATCGCGTCTATGTGACGCTGGAGAAATACGGACGATAACGGACGCTGCGACGCTATAGGTCAGCGTCCATTTTTTTTCTCGCCTGAATTATTTCCTTTCTTTCCTTCTGTGCCTGCCCGTAAGCGCGGTTAATCAGTTTGCGCTTCAGCCGGTTGTGTGTGATGTAGGGTCTCACCGGAGCGTGGAAACGCGTGCGGCGAACCGCAATGTCGTAAGGCGTCTGGCTATCTTTGTACTGCTCAGAGCCGTCCCAGATGTGCGGGAGACCGTTTTTGTTCAGAAAATCCACATAATGAGCGAACCGCTCGCGGTGTCCGCGGATGACGGAGGAAAAATCCGTCTCGTCATAGAGTGTGAAAAGATCCCGGATATCGTATGCTTCCCGGACAGTCCGGTGCGGAATGTTGTGATATTCAGCCAGCTCCAGAACGCGCATATCCGGAGCGAAAATATAGGTGGGAACGCCGGACAGCACACTGATGATATTCCCGTGGATTCTTGTGCCGAAGGTGAAGTCGCCTTTCTTTATGAACCTGATCCAGGAGGGAATATTCAGGAATCCGCGGATCCGGCCTGCCCTGCAGATCGGATCGTCTTTTGTGAGCGGATAAGTTCCCGCATCCTTATCGGCATTGATTTTGCCGAGGGGCTTACCTGCGTACAGGAGCTTGAAATCATCATAGTTCTGCGGCACAAACCAATAATCCTCAAAAGGCTGAAGCAATCGTTCGATGAGATGATGTGCTGCAGCGGGCAGCGCCAGCTTACGGTTGAAATTGATTCTGCTGCGGGGCGTGAGGTCATGCGGCCGCGGTGAGGGGAGATCCTCGCCGAACATGAACATGGACGGACATCCGATGATCTCGAAATGGCGGCCTTCCGAAAATCCGAGATTCTTCAGATATTTCGCCGTATATTCGCCGCGGATGCCGATGGTCGCGGAATGCTCCAGCACAGAGCTCACGAAAAGCTTCGCTTGCTCGTCCACCTCTGGTTTGGTAGAAAATTTACCGCTCAGATTCGCCTGACAGCCAACGCCGATGACAATGCAGGGCAGATCCAGACGCTCCACCATGCGGCGAAGGTTCGTCAGTTCTGTCAGAAATCCGGATCGGAACGCATTGGCCAGAGGGATTACAAAGTAGTCGTACTGATTTTTCAGCCGGTCGATTTCATGATCGCGGAAACCCTCGTTCCGTGTGTTGATGAAATCGATCCGTGTGTCTTTTTTCATCAGCGCCCGCATGACTGAGGCCTGGAAAATCATATTTCCGGAATTCGATCCTATTGTGTTGTCCCGGATCAGCTCACTGATCGTCGGGTTGGAAAGCGGGGAGCAGTTACCCCGCATCAGAATTTTGGTCATCGGGTTCTCCATAAATCAATTTAGGTAAAAAATTACCGCTTATAGATTGCGATGAGTGTATTATATCATAGAACCGGGTTTAACTTCAACATACCGTTTAACTTTTCCGGTGGTCGTTTTCGCCATTTCCTGATCAGTCACAGTCAGACGGAGGATGTGCTTGTAGTTCGGAAGTTCATCGTTCATCTTATCGATATCCCGGCGGATCAGCGTCTGGATCTTGTCGGGATCCCAGGTACCGAAATGATCGCGGAAATAGGCTTTTTCATATACGATTTTCGCGCACAGAGCAAGATCTTTATCGTTGCCGTCTCTGTGGCGCGGTTCGCTGTACACCATGTTCTCTCGGACATAGGGTAAATCGCTGATCCGGAGCTCAAGTTCTTCCGGGTATACGTTTTTGCCGTTTTTCAGTACGATGACATTTTTCCTGCGGCCCCGGATATAGAGAAATCCGTTTCTGTCCATCGAGGCCAGATCACCGGTGTGAAGCCATCCGTCTGCAAGCGCGGCGGCGGTTTCCTCCGGATTGTGATAATAACCCGCCATGATGTTCGGACCTCTGGCTACCAGCTCGCCGACGCCCTCCGCATCTGTGTCGATAATGCGGAGATCTACGCCGGGCATGGCCTTGCCGATGGAGCCGGGCCTGCGGTTGCCGGGATTTTCCGCGGCGAGTACCGGGGAAGCCTCCGTCATGCCGTATCCCTGCACCACGTTGATTCCGACAGCGTCAAATCCTCTGGCCGCGGCAGGATCCAGCGGCGATGCGCCGCTGATGATAAACCGCAGACTGCCTCCCAGCTGCTCAATGATATCGGAAAAGATCCGGCGGCGCCGGTCGATGTGAAGCCGCCGCAGAATACCGGAGATCCTCAGTCCCCTGCGGAAAACCTTATCCTTTCCCTGTTTATGTATACCGTTTATTATCCTTTTGTACATCGCTTCAATGAGAAGCGGAACGCAGACGAACACGGAAACGTGATATTCCGCGAGATTTTTCTGTATATATTTCAGTCCGTCACAGAATGTGGTGGTGGCGCCGGCCGCGATCATCAGGGTCTGTCCGGTGGAACCGAAGGTGTGGTGGTAGGGCAGAAACGCCATGTTGATATCGCCGCGGCGGATGTCTTCAACCTGAAGCATCGAGTAGATATTGCTGAGGATGTTGGTCTGACTCAGCATCACCGCCTTGGACAGATTTGTAGTTCCGGAGGTGAACAGAATAATGCTCATCGCCTGCGGATCGACGGGAAGCCGGGAATATTCCGTATCCCCGTTTTCCAGCGCCAGATAGCCTTTGTCCAGGATCCAGCGAAACGGCTCAGAACTGTCTGATTCATCCATGCAGATGAACGTCTCTACGGAAAGTTCGCCGGTTTCTGCTGCCTGACGGACCAGAGAACTGTGGTCCCGGTCAAAGATCAGGACGTCGCACCGGCTTCTTTCCAGAGAGGAGACCAGCTCCTCGCAGGGCAGTCCCTTGTCCAGCGGAACGCAGATTCCCAGTCCGCAGAGAACCGCATAGTAACTGACTATCCATTCGTAGCGGTTTTTGCCGATAATGGCGAATCGCTTGCCGGCCAGTCCGGATTTCAGAAGTCCGGTTCCAAAGGCGTCCACGTCCCGTTTCAGCTCCCGGAAACTGATTCTCCGGTATTCGGCGGGACTGGTTTTCGTCGCACGTTTTTCTTTCAGGATGAACGCGCAGTCATCCCCGTATGTATCTGCTGCGTATTGAAGCAGCTCGCGGAAATCCCGGTGCTCGACCGTCCTGTAGACGGGAGACAGCTGCGGGATCCGGACAGCATTTTCATATGTCATTGTTTTTCCATCCTTTATCTGCTTATTATATCACAAAGGTACTGATGCATACAAGAAAACAATGTGAAAGGGTTTTGTGAAGAAACAACAAAAAAATATAATTTATTTGGGGAAATACTTGATTTTTATAACCGCATGTGCTAAAGTAGGGTTAAATCAGGACGGTGACGGGGTCGCGCCGCGGGAAGCGGACGCCGGAGGACCGGAACCGGGAACGATACAGAAAACGATACAACAGACGGAGATCAGTGATGAACAGATTCGGTTTTGCAGCAGAATACTTTTATTATTACTTTTGCTTTGGTAACAGAGGAAGAGCGTTTTGCTGTATGGAAAAGTAACAGTGACTGATCAGACAAGACTGATTCGCTAACCAGACCCTCTCAGCAAACGCTGCGGGGGTTTTTCTATGAGAACTGGAGGAGAAATCAAATGGTTACAGTTTTAAAGGCAGGTACTACAGAAGAACAGAAACGGATGCTGATTAAATGGTTTGAAGATCAGGGACTTCGTGTGCATGAGTATGAGAACGACAATCAGACTGTGCTGGGATTAATAGGCGATACCAGCGGAATCGATGTAGAGATGCTGGAGCTTCTCGATATCGTCGAGCATGTGGCTCTGATCTCGGAGCCGTTCAAGAAGGCGAACCGGAAGTTTCATCCGGAGGACTCTGTCATAGACGTCCGAGGGAAAAAGATCGGCGGCGGAAACTTCGCGGTGATTGCGGGCCCGTGTTCGGTAGAGACGGAGGAACAGATTATCGAAGTGGCGAAGGCGGTCAAAGCGGCCGGAGCAACGATGCTCAGGGGAGGAGCGTTCAAGCCGAGAACTTCGCCGTATGACTTTCAGGGACTGAAGGCGGAGGGACTGAAACTTCTTCTGGAGGCGAAGCAGGAGACGGGGCTCCCCATCGTGACGGAAATCATGAATCAGGATCACCTCGATCTGTTCGAGGATGTGGATGTGATCCAGGTGGGAGCACGGAATATGCAGAACTTCGAGCTCCTGAAGGAACTGGGGCACACAGATAAACCGATTCTTCTGAAGAGGGGGCTGGCCAACACGATCAAGGAACTTCTGATGAGTGCGGAATATATCATGAGCGGAGGAAATGAGAACGTGATTCTTTGTGAACGCGGAATCCGGACATTCGAGACCTACACCCGAAACACTCTGGATCTTTCCGTGATTCCGGTCCTGCATAATCTGACGCATCTTCGGTGGTGGTAGATCCCAGTCATGCGACGGGGCACTCGGATCTGGTGGAGCCGATGGCTATGGCGGCTACCGCGGGCGGGGCAGACGGCCTGATGATTGAAGTGCATAACAATCCGCCCATGGCTTTGTGCGATGGAGCGCAGTCCCTGACACCGCTGCAGTTTGAAGAGACGATGAAAAAGGTTCGCAGGATCCGGGAGGTGGTAGCATGAAGGTCGGAGTCGTAGGTCTGGGTCTGATCGGAGGCTCACTCGGAAAAGCATACCGCAGCGCCGGCGTAACTGTATACGGGCAGGACATCGATCCTCTCACAACTCAGTATGCACTGATGGCGGAGGCGATCGACGCAGAACTTACCGACGGAAATATCCGGGAATGTGACCTGATTCTGATTGCAGTCACACCGGCAGAGGCGGTAAAATGGTTTAAGGAGAATGCGGAGAAAATTTCGGGACAGACCGTTGTCATCGACTGCTGCGGGACCAAGCGGTATGTCTGCAGTCACTGTTTCCCCATCGCCGCGGAACACGGACTGACCTATATGGGAGGTCATCCCATGGCGGGAAAGGAGCGGGGCGGTATCAAGCACAGCTCGGATGATCTCTTTCGGGATGCACCCTTTATTCTGGTTCCGGAGCATGCAGACGACATGGAACTGCTGATGGAAGTGAAGGGGATGCTGATGCTGGCAGGCTTCGGCCGCATTGGAATTACCACAGCGGAGGAGCATGACCGGGTCATCGCATTTACCTCTCAGATGCCGCATCTCGTGTCAAACGGATTCATAAAAAGCGACACTGCACTTGCAGACAGCCAGATGATCTCTGCCGGGAGCTATCAGGACTTCACCCGTGTGGCATACCTGGACGAGAAGATGTGGTCCGAACTCTTCCTGGAAAACAGAGATTATCTGACAAAGGAAATCGACGGCCTGATCGGGGAACTGACCCGGTACCGTGACGCGATTGCGGACGGCGACCGCGGACGTCTGGAGCAGCTGCTGGCAGAGGGCAAAAAATGCAAGAGCGCGGTGCTGGAGAAGTGCGGTCCCGCACAGATCAACGGAGAACGAAATTGAGTATAATTATAGACATCATTCCTTCAAAATCATTTGCACACAGGGCTTATCTGTGTTCGGCGCTGTCGGATCATCCCAGCCAGGTGATCTGCCGCTTTACATCAGAAGATATTGAAGCCACACGGGAGTGCGTGCGTGCGCTGCGGGAGGGGGAATCCGTGATGGAATGCGGAGAGAGCGGATCCACCCTTCGGTTTCTGCTTCCGGTCATGGGTGCGCTGGGGAGGCGAGGCGTGTTTATGACAAAGGGAAGACTGGCTGACCGGCCTTTGTCTCCACTGCGGGAAGAACTGGAACGGCACGGGTGCAGGCTCAGTCCTCCCGGAACGTCTCCGGTGACCATCGAGGGGCAGCTGACATCCGGCGAATATGTCATTCCCGGAAATGTGTCCTCTCAGTTTATCAGTGGTCTCCTGACGGCTCTGCCCCTGCTGAAGGGAAACAGCACTGTTGTGATTGAAGGGCCGCTGGAATCCTCAGCATATGTGGATATCACCACAGAGGTTCTGATGAAGTTCGGAATCGGCTGGGTCAAGAAGATCACTGGCGATGGGTGCTGTTACGAAATTCCGGGAGGGCAGATGTATCAGGGCCCCCGGCAGTATGTGGTCGAGGGTGACTGGTCGAACGCCGCATTCTGGCTCTGCGCAGGAGTAATCGGAAAAGAACCGGTGACGGTGCGGGGGCTGCGAAAGGACTCGCTGCAGGGGGACCGCAGGATTGTGGATATTCTGCGGGACTTCGGAGCGGAGCTTCGCTGGGATGGCAGTGAAATCACCGCATTTCCCTCCCGTCTCACGGGAACGGAGGTGGACGTCTCGGGCGTTCCGGATCTGGCTCCGGTCATCGCGCTTGCGGCATCGGTGGCGTCCGGAAGAACGGACATCAACAATGCCGGGCGCCTCAGACTGAAGGAAAGCGATCGTCTGACATCTGTCGCAGAGTCGATGAACGCGCTGGGGGCACGGGTAAGAGAAAAAAAGGACAAGCTTGTGATTCGCGGTTCCGGTGGAGCGAGTCTGATCGGAGGCTATGTGAAGTCCTGGGGGGATCATCGCATCGTGATGATGGAGGCCATGGCGTCGCTGGTATGTGAGCACAAAGTAATCATCAGAGGAAAGGAGGCCGTCAGCAAATCCTGGCCCGGCTTTTTTCAGGAGCTGGAACGGGCCGGACTGGCGGGGAATCTGAAGTAGAATATGGCATCAGAATTTGGAAAAAACATCAGAGTTTCGATTTTCGGGGAATCTCACGGCGCGGCTATCGGCGTCAGCATCGACGGGATGCCGGCGGGAGTTTCCGTCGATATGGAGCGGCTTCAGCATTTTCTCGACCGGCGGGCGCCGGGGCGGAGCCGGTTTACGACAGCGCGAAGGGAGGAGGACCGTCCGGAGTTTCTCTGCGGAATACGGGGCGGCGTGACCTGCGGCACTCCCATTACCGCCATTATCCGAAACCGCGATACCCGGTCGGGAGATTATTCGCAGATGGAAAACATTCCCCGCCCGGGGCATGCGGATTACGCCGCGAGAATGCGATACGGTGGAAATGAAGACTGCAGAGGCGGCGGTCATTTCAGCGGACGTCTGACGGCTCCGCTGTGCGTCGCGGGCGGAATCTTTCTCCAGGCCCTTGAAGCGGGGGGAATTACAGTCCGTGCGAGGATACTGGAAATCGGCGGAAACACGGAAGATCCCCGCGGTGAGATTGAGAAAGCCATGGCTGAGAAGGATTCCGTAGGAGGAATTATCGAATGCGTTGTGAACGGGATGCCTCCCGGAATCGGCGATCCCATATACGACGGTCTGGAAAACCGCATTTCTCTCGCCGTATTCGGAATCCCGGCTGTAAAGGGGATCGAGTTCGGCAGGGGATTCGAGGCCGCCAGACTCCGGGGCAGTGAAAACAATGACGCATTTTACTTTGACGGCGGGACCATAAAGACCAGAACCAATAATCACGGTGGGATTCTCGGCGGTATCTCCAGCGGAATGCCCATCGTGTTCCGCGTCGCCATCAAGCCGACGCCGTCCATAGGGAAAGAACAGGACAGCATCCGATATGACACGGGAGAGAACGTGAAAATGACAGTGCAGGGCCGTCACGATCCCTGCATCGTACCCAGAGCGGTTCCCTGCGTGGAAGCGGCCGCCGCGATGGCGATTTACGATCTGATGGCTGGTGAAATCAGGCCGGAGAGGGAATACAGAATGGAGGACAGGAATAATGAATGAAATTTCGGACTATGAAAAAAAGATCAGTCAGGTCGATGATGAAATCATGCGGATGCTGAAGGAGCGTCTCATGCTTTCGGAGGAGGAGGCCCGTCTGAAGAAGGAGAAGGGACTTCCCGTTCACGATCCCGTGGCAGAGCGGCGGAAACTGGAGGATATCACCGCCCGTGCGCCGGAGGATATGGCCGTTTATACAAAGCTGATGTATAATACGCTGAATGAGCTGACAAAGGATCATCAGCGAAAGGTGGTGCTGGAAGATACTCCCCTTGTGAAGAAAATCAAGAAGGCATGTGAAACCACGCCAAGGGTGTTTCCAGAGCGGGCGCTGGTAGCGTGTCAGGGAGTACAGGGCGCTTATCAGCAGCAGGCTTGTGACAAACTGTTTTCTACTCCGAAGATTCTCTATACGAAAAATTTTAACGGCGTTTTCGCCGCTATCGATCAGGGTCTGTGCCAGTACGGCGTACTCCCCCTGGAAAACAGCACTGCGGGTTCGGTCAACACGATCTACGATCTGATGACAAAATATAACTTCTATATCGTCAGAAGCGTCCGGCTGAAGATTAATCACTGCCTCTTGGCCAAAAAGGGGGTACGGCGGGATGAAATACGCGAAATCTTCTCTCACGAGCAGGCGATTCTCCAGTGCGAGGACTATCTCAAGAACTTCCGTGACGTGAAGGTGACCGTGTGCGCGAATACGGCAGAGGCGGCGGAACTGGTCTCCCGGTCGGAACGCAGAGACGCCGCAGCTCTGGCCTCCTATGAGTGCGGCGAACTTTACGACCTTGATTGTCTGGAGGAATCTGTGCAGGACAGCGGGAACAATTACACGCGTTTCATCTGTATCAGCAAGAACCTGGAAATTTATCCGGGCGCCAATAAGACCTCGCTGATGCTGACGGTTTCCCACAAGCCGGGCTCGCTGTACAATGTTCTTGCTCGTTTTTACGCGCTGGACATCAATTTGTTCAAGCTTGAGAGTCGCCCGATTCCGACGCGGGATTTTGTGTACCGGTTTTATTTCGATATTGAAGCTGAGGCATATTCCGAAAAATTTATCCGTCTGATGAATCAGACGGAGGAACTCTCGCAGGAACTGCGTTATCTTGGAAGTTACAGTGAAATTTGACAGTGAGGAAGGGTATGGGACTGACCGAATACAGAGAAGAAATCGACGCGATCGACCGACAGATTGTAGAACTCTTTCAGCAGCGTATGCGTGTGGCGGGAGATATCTCACGCTGCAAGCAGGAGACGGGTGCGCCTGTTCTGGACAGAGACCGTGAAAAAGAAAAAATGCGTCAGATAGGTGAACTTGCCGATGAAGATATGGCGCAATACTGCAAAATGCTGTATAATAAGATTCTGGAGATGAGTCGCGATTACCAGCGGCGTCTCCTGAACCGCTAATGCCGAAAAGACATGGAGTAGATATATGTATAAGTTCGCACTGATCGGCGGCAGACTGGGACACAGCTATTCACCGCTGATTCACAGCAAATTCGGAGACTATGAGTATGAGCTCTGCGAGGTGGAGCCGGATGATCTGGAAACACTTCTTCGATCCGGACTCTACGACGGGTTCAATGTGACGATTCCGTACAAACAGAAGGTGATGGAGTTTTGTGATGAGATCAGCAACGACAGCCGGAGGATCGGAAGTGTCAATACCATTGTCCGGGATGACAGCGGCAGGCTGACCGGTTATAATACGGACTATTTTGGATTCCGCTATATGCTGGAAACAAACCGAATTGATCCGGGAGGGCAGAAGTGCGTGATCCTCGGATCCGGTGGCTCTTCACATACAGTAAGGACCGTGCTGGAGGATCTGGGAGCGAGGGAGATTGTCACTGTTTCCAGAACCGGTGAGAACAATTACGAGAACATGGACAGAAATTTCGACGCGCAGATTATCATCAATACGACTCCGGTGGGAATGTATCCGAACAACTTGGTGTCTCTGGTGGATCTGGACCTGTTCACCGACTGCCGCGGCGTAGTGGACTTAATTTACAATCCGAACCGAACCAAGCTGATTCTGGACGCCATGGAAAGGGGAATCCCCTGCACCAGCGGTCTTGAAATGCTGGTGGCGCAGGCATGGGAGGCCAGTGAGCTGTTTCAGGGAACGGAAATCGATCCGGAAGAAATCCCCGTCGCAGTAGACGAGGTGAGGGATGCAATGCTGAACAAAATCCTGATCGGGATGCCCGGCTCGGGAAAGACTATGCTGGGGCGTAAAATGGCGGAACGCATGGGCCGGGAATTTGTGGATATAGATGACATGGTGGCGGAAAGCGAAGGAATGAGCATTCCTGAAATTTTCGAGAAGAAGGGCGAGCCCTATTTCCGCCGCGTGGAAACGGAGATGCTTCGTAAGGCGTGTATGCGTCGTGGGCTGGTGATTGCCACGGGCGGCGGAATCGTCAAGAACAAGGCAAACTACAATATTATCCGGCAGAACGGCAGTGTAATCTGGATCAAGCGGGATCTGGACAAACTGGAAACCGACGGAAGACCGATTCTCCTGACAACTCCGGTTGAGATTTTGTACGATGAACGCAAGGATGCTTATGAAAGCTGGAGCGACTACTACATTGACAATAATCAGGAGATGAGATAATGAAAGTATTTGTTATCAACGGGCCGAATCTTAACATGTTGGGGATTCGGGAGCCGGATATTTACGGGAAAAAGACCTACCAGGATCTTCTTCATTACATCGATGGAGCGGCGCAGGCTCTGGATGTTACGGTGGAATATTTCCAGTCCAATCATGAGGGGGATTTGGTGGACATGATCCAGAATGCATATGAACATGCGGACGGCATCGTCATCAATCCTGCTGCCTATACGCATACCAGCATCGCGATTCTGGATGCGCTGAAGGCGGTCGGACTGCCTGCGGTGGAGGTACATCTCTCCGATGTGGATCAGCGCGAGGATTTCCGTCGGGTATCCTTTGTGCGCGATGCCTGCATCGGAACCATAACCGGAAAAGGTTTCGATGGATATGTAGAGGGAATCAAGCTTCTGCTGAATCACTGCGCCGGTCGCGAGTGACCATAATGGCGCCCAGAACAGTTGCGACAGGGACCACCAGACAGCAGCCGATGCCGCTGATGGAGATGGTGATCAGCTCACGGGAGAGAGACAGACTGTTCAGTACCGTTGCGAAGGAATAATCCGTGAGGTACTGGATGAATAGCGTCATGTATTCCGCAATATAGATGTAGAAAATTGTATGGATGGACGTACTGAGGACCGCTTTGCTGACTGTGAACGAGGATTCGATCAGAGCCCGCAGAGGAAGGTCCTTATTGTTTGCCCGGATTTCATAGATTGCGGCGGTAATGGCGACCGCGGTATCGATTACCGTGCCGATCAGCGCAATGAACATGATGGAGATCTGCAGGGACAGCATACTGATTCCGATGTTCCGGGTATAGCCGTTGGAATCGGTGATTTCATACTGCTCTCCGGGGATGCCGGAGGCGTTTGCGTGCAGTGCGAACCAGTAAACCAGCGGAATCATGATTAAAATCACAGTCAGAACGGACAGAAAGGAAGCGCGCGATTTGACGCCGCCCTCATTCTGATAATACAGAGTAATCCCTGTGATCAGCACGCAGCAGCCGATGGTGACCGGGACCGGTGAAGCGCCGTGGTTGATCAGAAAAATTGCCGCGAGCAGAAGCCCGGCGTTCAGAACCGTGGTTACAATGGAGCGGGAACCCTTGTCACCGCTGATCAGCAGAATCAGAAAGATGAGAATTGCGGTGAGTATTCCGAGTATCATCGAGTCGTCCTCCTTCTGTAATAATATACGGCGATAGACGCAGACACCGGAATCGCTAGTACGACGCCGATGGAGCCGGTCAGGAAGCGGGCCAGCTCAAAGAAGATGTTGTAACGGATGACGGTCTGCAGGCCGATCCCGTTGCGCAGTGAGAGCAGGAAAAAGGGAAGGCTGGCGGCGATGTTGGTGAAAAACATCAGGCCGATCATCGTGCCGATCAGATCGTCCCCGACAGCTCTGCAGGAGGCGATGAAGTCTCCGCGGTCAGGAGCCTGCCCTGTTTCCGCAATCTGATCCACAGTCATTACCATCGTGACGACTACATCCATGACCGCGCCCAGGCAGCCTACAAGAATCTCGGACAGGAAGATGAGATTCGCGTCTCGCTGTTCATAGGGTTGGTTCAGGTAGTCCATGAAGTCGTAATCCACTCGCCCGCCGAAGTGGATTACCGCGGCTGCGATGAGGGTTGTAACTGCGACGGTGACCAGGGTGGCGACAAAGGAAATTCCGGTTCGTTCACTTTTTCCGTACATGAAGAACAGCAGCATGGCAGTGAAGAAAACGGTCATCGGAATTGTGGTGACCAGCATATTGATTCCTTTTGTATACAGCATCAGCACAACATAGAACGCCGCCATATTCAGCACCAGACTCAAGACAGTCAGCGCGCCCCGCCTGCCGCCAACGAGCAGAAACAATCCGAATAAAATTGTAAGAATCGTAATGACGAGGGCGTCCCTCTTCGTTCCGGTCACGGTACCCGTCAATCCGTTTTCGGAAGGTTTCAGTGCTTCGACAAAGATAAAGTCGCCGGTGCTGTATTCGGTGTCGTAGACTCCTGATTCGGTGAAGGACGCGGTCAGCGTCACAGTCTTGCCTTTGTGGGAGCCGTTCTTCATGACTGCCGTAATCGTCTGACGGTAATATCTTTCGCGGAAACTGCGGGAGCCGTCCGTTCCGGTCCGGGAGCCGGTGTATTCGCTGCGGACCTTCGTGATCTTTGCGACGCCCGTTTTGTACAGGAACGCATCGTTGGTCGTGAAAATCCATACGGCGCAGACCACAGCGATAAAAATCAGAATTTCAGGAATGAGTCTTTTTTTATTCATAAGCGGTATTATACACCGCTCGTGTTATATTTGCAATCAGCCCCCGAATGGTATAAAATATTTAGGTGTACAAGAATTTACGATAGGGAGGCTACGCATCGATGAGAAAAGAAACAAAATGCATTCAGGCGGGATATACGCCGGGGAATGGTGATCCGCGCATGATTCCGATTATCCAGAGCACAACCTTCAGATATGACAGCAGCGAGGCGATGGGAAAACTGTTCGACCTGGAGGCGGAGGGCTATTTTTATACGCGTCTTCAGAACCCGACGAACGATATGGTGGCCGCCAAGATCGCGGCGCTTGAAGGAGGAACTGCGGCAATGCTGACGTCCTCCGGACAGGCGGCGTCCTTTTTCGCAGTTTTCAATATCGCGGGCGAGGGGGATCATGTGATCTCCTCATCCACAATCTACGGGGGAACATTCAACCTCTTCAACGTGACTATGCGCAGAATGGGCGTGGATTTCACCTTTGTCGACCCCGACTGCTCCGCGGAAGAGCTGGAGGCTGCTTTTCGGCCGAATACAAAGGCGGTGTTCGGCGAAACCATCGCCAATCCGGCGCTGATCGTACTCGACATTGAGAAGTTCGCTGATGCGGCCCACGCTCACGGCGTTCCTCTGATCATAGACAACACCTTCGCCACACCCATCAACTGCAGACCCTTTGAATGGGGCGCCGACATCGTGACCCACTCCACGACGAAGTACATGGATGGCCACGACACCTCCGTAGGCGGATGTATCGTGGACAGCGGTAATTTCGACTGGATGGCCCACAAAGAAAAATTCCCGGGTCTCTGCACTCCGGATGAATCCTATCACGGAATCACCTATGCAGAGAAATTCGGAAAAGAGGGCGCGTTTATCACAAAATGCACCGCACAGCTGATGCGGGATCTGGGAGCCATTCAGGCGCCAATGAACGCGTTTTTCCTGAACCTGGGACTGGAGTCGCTGGACGTGCGTATGAAACGTCACGTGGAAAATGCGCAGAAGGTCGCGGAATTCCTGGAGAAAAACGAGAAGGTGGCCTGGGTCAATTACCCGGGACTTCCGGGAAACAAATATTATGACCGGGCGAAAAAGTATATGCCGGAGGGAACATGCGGAGTCATTTCCTTTGGTCTACGCGGAGGACGTGCCGCCGCGGAGGAATTCATGAAGCATCTGAACGTGGCGATCATTGCGACGCATGTGGCGGACGCGCACACCTGCATTCTGCATCCGGCGAACTCCACACATAAGCAGCTGACTGACGAGGAACTGACCGCAGGCGGAGTAGGACCGGATCTGATCCGGCTCTCCGTAGGAATTGAGAACGCAGACGATATCATCGACGATTTGGCGCAGGCACTTGCGGAGGTTTGAAAAAAGATTATGGAAAACAGAGAGCAGCTGGAAGGACTGATTCGCAAATACTTTGAGGAGATCCTTCCGAAATATAAAGAAGTGACTGTGGCGGCTGCGAACGCAGGAAAAAAGCTTCCGGTGTTCCGCAAGACGGATTTCAGCGGCCATATTGAGAACTTTCGGCAGATGAAGTCTGCGGCGCAGGAACTGCTGCCGGTTGCGGAGAAAATCGATATCCCCGCTCTGGCGCAGGAGGAGCGGACTGTCGCCCGGGCACTCGTCGCGAGTCTGCGCGATTTCATCCTGCTCTGCGAGCGGAATATGTCCCACTATGACCTGATGGACCGCCGGCAGTACCGGAAAAATCACGTCTCCATGGAAGACTTCAGGCTGTCCATGACCGGAGTCAACGCGGCGATGATGAAATCGGTAGAGTCGTTGAACGCTCTGGAAACAGCCGATCGCGTTCTTCACGGGGAACCGGTGCGGCAGGATCCTGATTCGGAGCACGAGACAGACGGAGACACGGCATCGGATGACGAGCAGGCTCAGGATTGCGGGCAGAGTCGTGAAGGAGCCGCGAACGAGCAGAACGGAGAATAAAATTAATGAGCATATATGCGATCGGGGATCTGCATCTGTCTTTCGATGAACGGATTCAGAAACCAATGGACATCTTCGGCGATCTTTGGGCGGATCATTCCGCACGTGTCAAAGAGAACTGGCGCAGTAAGGTTCGCGACGGCGACACGGTGCTGATTCCGGGAGACGTTTCGTGGGGGCTGCGTCTGGATGAAGCGTTGGCGGATTTTCGCTGGATTCACGAGCTTCCGGGACGAAAGGTGATTACAAAGGGAAATCACGATCTGTGGTGGACATCCATCAACAAGATGAATCAGATGTTCGACGACATTCTGTTTCTTCAGAATCACTGTTATGCTGTTCCCGGAACGGAGACCGTCATCTGCGGGACGCGGGGCTGGATCTGCCCCGGAACGGAGGGCTTCGACGAACATGATCGGAAGATCTACGACCGGGAACTGATCCGTCTGGAATTCTCCCTGGAGGAGGCACGGTCTATGGGTGCGCGGGACATTGTCGCAGCGCTTCATTATCCTCCCACCAATGATAAGCTGCAGCCTTCGGATTTTACGGAGATGCTGTCGCGGTACGGGGTGAATACCTGTGTTTACGGACACCTGCACGGGAAAGTGAATTTCGGACGCGGACTGCAGGGAACGATGAACGGAGTGGAATACCGGCTGGTATCGTTGGATTATCTGGAAAGTATGCCGGAAAAAATCCGGTGACAAAGAAAATGCATGAACTGAGGTGAATCGATTATGAAGAGAGTCATTCTTATGATTATGGACAGCATGGGAGTAGGCGAGGAGCCGGACGCGCCGGCGTACGGAGACGCCGGTGCGAACACATTCCTACACGCTGCGGAAAATACGGAGGGATTCCGTATTCCGAACCTGCAGAAGCTGGGACTGGGGAACATCGAAAACGCCGGAGGCGGGAATTTTGTACTTCCGCAGGAAAAAATCATCGGATCCTTCGGACGCATGCGCGAAATGTCACGGGGAAAGGACACCATCACAGGACATTGGGAAATCTGCGGCATTGAAACGCTCACACCGTTTAAAACCTATCCGGATGGATTTCCAAAGGAATTTATTGAAAAATTTGAGGCGGCCATCGGAACTGAAGTGCTGGGGAATTATCCGGCCTCAGGAACGGTCATTATCGAGGAACTGGGCGATGAACATGAGGCTACGGGAAAACCCATCGTCTATACGTCTGCGGACAGCGTTTTTCAGATTGCGGCGAACACGGATGTGATTCCGCTGGAACGGCTGTATGAAATCTGTGAAACCGCCCGGGGAATGCTGGTGGGAGACTGGGCCTGCGGCAGAGTGATCGCCCGGCCGTACATCCGCAGAGACGGAAAACGGATCCGAACCGCGGACCGCAGAGATTATGCGGTGGCACCGCCCGAGCCGACGCTGCTTGACAAGGTATCGGCGGCAGGGCAGACGGTATATGCGGTCGGGAAGATTCATGATATTTTTGACGGTCAGGGCTGCACAGTCTCCGTTCACACCGACGGAAACATGGACGGCGTGGATAAAACCCTGGAGGCGATGAAGGAGGACTTCGGCGGACTGATCTTCACGAACCTGGTGGATTTTGATTCTTTATACGGACATCGCCGGAACCCTTCCGGATACGGGCGCGCGATTATGGACTATGACGGACGGCTGCCGGAGATTCTGGCAGCGATGAAGGAAGAGGACATCCTTGTGATTACCGCGGACCACGGAAACGATCCGGTTCACAGCGGCTTCGACCACACGCGGGAATATGTGCCGATTCTGATCTGCGGCGCCGGCGTGCGCGCGGGCGTGAGCATCGGGACCAGAAAAACCTTCGCAGACTGCGGCCAGACCATCGCCGAGTATCTGGGTGTGGAGAAAACCGCCATGGGCGAGAGTTTTCTGAAGGATATAACTGAGTGACCAGCAGGCAGAGCCCGGAGAAGTTTACCCCGGGCTTTCCCTTGCACTGAGAGGTGGGATTTTATGGATATGCAGGATATTATCATCAGGAAGCGGGACGGCGGCGTGCTGTCACCGGCGGAAATCAGATTTTTCGTAGACGGATATGTCCGGGAGGAAATTCCGGATTATCAGGCTTCCGCACTGCTGATGGCGATTTATTTTCAGGGACTTGACCGCGGAGAAACAATGGAGCTGACCGAGGTTATGCGACGCTCCGGGGATACGGTGGATCTTTCCTCTGTTCCGGGAATTAAAGTTGACAAGCATTCTACGGGAGGAGTGGGGGACAAAACTACACTGATCGTCGGTCCGATTGCCGCGGCCTGCGGCGTGCCTGTCGCCAAGATGAGCGGACGCGGCCTCGGGTTTACCGGAGGAACGGTGGATAAGCTGGAATCCATTCCGGGGCTTCGGACGACACTGGAGCCGGAGGCGTTCATGAAGCAGGTGCGGGAAACGGGAATTGCGCTGATCGGGCAGTCGGGACATATTACGCCGGCCGACAAAAAACTGTACGCCCTGCGCGATGTGACAGGCACGGTGGAAAACATGAGCCTGATCGCATCCTCCATCATGAGCAAAAAACTGGCTGCCGGCAGCGACGCCATCGTTCTGGATGTGAAGTGCGGGAGAGGGGCGTTTATGAAATCGCAGGAGGACGCCCGCAGGCTTGCGCAGATTATGGTGGATATCGGCGCTGACGCCGGGCGCCGGACGATCGCAATAATTACGGATATGAGTCAGCCGCTGGGTGACGCAGTAGGAAACGCGCTGGAGGTGCAGGAGGCTATTCATGTGCTGCGGAACGAGGGTCCGGAGGATATCACTGAGCTTTCTGTGGAGATCGCCGGCGCCATGATTTACCTGGGCGGCCGGGTCAGGACTTATGAAGAGGGAGCGTATGTGGCCAGGCAGGCGCTGGTCAGCGGCGCCGGACTGGAGAAATTCCGTGCGCTGATCACGGCTCAGGGAGGCGATCCGCTGGTGTGTGATGATCCCTCGATTCTGACTGTGAGTCCGTCCGAGTGCGACGTTATCGCACAGGAAACCGGATACATCCGGCAGATCGACGCGGAGCAGATCGGAATCGCTTCACAGCATTCCGGCGCGGGCCGGGCGACAAAGGAAGACAGCATCGACCCCGGCGCGGGAATTCTGCTGCATGTGAAGGTAGGGGATCATGTGTCGAAAGGGGACGTTCTCGCGTCTGTCTTCAGCAGCGGCCGCAAGAAGGCGGATGCTGCGGCCGAGCAGGCCCGGAAGGCTTACATCATCGATAAGAAAAAACCGGAAAAACCAACGCTGATAAAGGAAATCGTCGGGAAATAAACTGCGGTATTGCGGCGGCTCTTGCAGGGCAGTGTATAAAGCCGGCTGCGGCATTACACGGATTCGCAGAAACTGTCCAGATTCTTTAGGATCCAGTCCATGCTTTTCGGGATCCGCGCGGCGTCCGGCGTCTGACTGAAGTCCAGAACCTGCTGCCGCAGATCACCGTCCCGGAAAACAAAGTACTGGCACAGCCGGAAGATGTTTTTATAGGACCGGGCGACTTCCGAAGGAAGACGGAGATCGCGCATGGCGAAATCAATGGCGACGATGCCGGAACGTATCCCGACCTGACGTCGGTCGAAGACGTATTTTGCCGCGGCAATCCGGCGCTGGCGCGCCATTTCCGCGGGGTGTTCGCCGAACTCCGCATACAGCCCGTCCAGAATTTCATCACGGATGCCCGTCAGAACCTTTCGGCTCAGGGCATCCGTATTTTCTTTCTTTGCGTTCATAGAAGAAACCTCCTGCTTCGTATTGTACCATAATTTCAGCCGGAGCGTTTGCTTTTTCTCCGCCGGTGGGACTTATTCCGATTGCCTTTTCCGTGAACCGCATCACAAAAAAAAGACTGCGAAGGCAGTCTTGCTGTTAAATGCGGCAGAGGGCTTCGCCGTTTCCGAAGCCCTCTGCCGCATTAGTCAGTGCCGGACAGTGCTGATCAGTCGTCGTATTCATAGCGGTCGTCGTCGATGTCGTTCCGGTCGTCATGGTCATCGTCCATTTCTTCAACGACTGCCCTGGTGGAAGCATTCACCATATAACTGTGCACGACTCCCTTTGTATCGAGGTATTTGAATTCGTAAAAGAGCGCGCCGTTTTCTTCTTCCAGTCCGTCTGACACGATGTCCGCGCTGTCCTTGAGATTCAGATGCTTTTTGAGCACCGACAGAGCTTCGCTTTCCGTGCAGCCGGCTTTTTTCGCAAGCTCGGCCAGTGCGCGCTGCTCCTGAGCGTCTTCCGGATCGTTGTTGTCATCCGTGAGTCGGGTCGGGGAGGTCTGAGCGTCTGTCGCTGTTGTCTGCAGAGTATCCGTCTGACCGGCAGCCTGCGCATTCAGTTTTGTTTCATACCGTGCCTCCAGCTTGTCTTCATAACGCTCCAGCGCGTAATTGGCAACGGGCAGTGTGATCGCCGCGATTATGACGAATGCGGCGGCGGCAGTCATCAGTCTTTTGTGCCTGCCGATAAAACTCCGTGCCTCAGTCATTGTCAGTTTCCCGGAAATTCCCTTCTTCTTATTCTTATTCTCCATAAAATTTTCCTCCTTTGTGTCTGCTGCGACGTTTACGTCACAGTCTCCTGTTTAGTAAGTATTTTCAACTGCTGGACATAGTATAGAGGAAAAAAATTAAACTGATTTTAACAGCTTATTAATATTTTATAAACTCCGGAATTTTTTTCACGGATACGGAATTCGCGGCGGCGGTTACAGAATTGTAAATCGATATCCGGCGCCCCAGACGGTCTCGATGTAACGGGGGTTTGCAGTGTCGTCTTCGATTTTTTCCCGGATTCTGTTGATGTGAACCGTCACGGTAGAGGTGTCCCCGCAGGCGTCCATGCCCCAGATCCGGTCGAACAGGGCGTCCTTCGAAAACACGATGTTCGGGTTTGATGCGAGGAAACAAAGCAGTTCGTATTCTTTGTTCGTCAGAGCGACCTCCGAGCCGTTTACAAAGACACGGTGGGAAAGTGTATCGATTTTCAGTCCGCCGACCTCGATGACCTGCGTTTTCACCGGCTCGCGCGCCTCGCTGAGCAGTCTTTCGTGTATCCGGATGTGCGCCCGGACTCTTGCCACCATTTCAGAGGGGCTGAACGGCTTGATTATGTAATCGTCCGCGCCCAGACCGAGTCCGCGAATTTTGTCAACGTCTTCTTTTCTTGCTGTCACCATGATGATCGGTGTGTTTTTGTTCCTGCGCACCTCACGGCAGATGTCAAAACCGCTGGGGCCGGGGAGCATGACGTCAAGCAGGATCAGCGCATATTCCTCCTCCGTCGCCAGGCGCATGCCCTCAAATCCGTCGGATGCGATGACCACCTCAAATTCCGCGGCTTCAAGATAATCCCGCTCCAGCGCCGCAATCAGTTCATCGTCTTCTGCAATCAGTATTTTCTTCATAGGTCACTCCTCTTAACTTCAATGGCAGTCGGTGATTCGAATTCAACAGATAATCGGCAGTTCGATTTCAGCGCACAGCCGGCAGCTCGATTTCAATGCTCAGGCCGTCTCGGTTGAAGGCGCGCACACTGCCGCCGTGCCCCTCCGCGATGCTCTTCACGATGGAGAGCCCCAGGCCGCTTCCTTCGCCGGCGTTGGATCTGGCTTTGTCGCCCCGGTAGAAGCTGTCGAATATTCTCTCAAGCTCGTCTTCCGGAACGCCGGGACCGTCGTCGGAAACTGTGATAAGCGCCGACTGACCGTCCGAACGGACATCCACGCTGACGGTGACTAAGTCCTTCTGGCTGTATCGCAGGCTGTTTTCAAAGAGATTGACGAAGAGCCGCTTCATTTCCCGGGGATCAATCATGGCCACAGGTTCGGGGGACTGCGCTTTGTACAAAATATTTATCCTGTCGCGCTCTGCGCCGCTCATATAGTCGTCGATCAGGGAGGAAATGTATGTGCCGAGCCCGGTTCTCTGCAGGTTGTAATGAAAGGATGAATTTTCAAGCCTGCTGAACAAAGAAAGGGTCTCGACTAACGATTCCAGGTCGGAGGTGCGCCGCTGTATCGCCGCATAGTAACGCTCCCGCTTTTCATCTGTATCTGCAATGCCGTCCCGCAGACCCTCGACGTAGCCGCGGATGGAGGTCAGAGGCGTGCGGAGATCGTGAGAGATTCCACTGATCATCTCACGTCTGTATTGATCGTATCGGATTCGTTCCTCTACCGACTGCTTCAGGCGGATGCGCATATCATTGAAATCCCTGCACACTTCGCCGATTTCATTGTTTCTTCTGTAGGCGATCTCTGCATCCAGATCTCCGTTTCCTATGCGTCGCGCTCCTTCCCGAAGTTCCTCAAGCGGACGGATGATGGATCGGCTTATGATTCCGGTCAGAATAACGCTGATCAGAATAACTGCGCCGATGAAAATCACCGCGATTCCGCCGGCAAGTGCAAGCAGCGATGTTTTCAGGTCTTCAAAATCTCCGATATCCAGATGTCCTTCCTCGAAAATTTCTTCAAGCCCGTCCATCCGGTTCTCAAATATATCCCCGATTACCACAGAAGCAGCCAGCGCCATGACAGCCGGCAGCAGGATCATCAGCAAATTGGAAAGAATCAGTCGTTTCCTGATTGTCATAAAAATACCTCCTTCGTATCGGAGATCCGGTGCGGATTCGGCGCACGCCGAGCAGGAGAAGTTCTGCACGACTCCGGCGCACTTACGAGCTGTGTGTTAACAAACGGCCGAATCCCTGAGCACAAGCATCAATTAGTGTCTGCCGGCGCACCCTTCCATTGGATGGTGCGCCGCGGCACTGTTGAAAAACTGCCGTCAGCGCCCATTAAGTCCGACGGGGACTTAATGAGCAGACACTAATTATTATACTATATCTGAGCGTCGATTGAAATCCCCGGATTCGCATGGTCGATGTGAAGATGGTGAACGGCGAAAACAGCTTCTCTTCACGACTGTTGCAGTTAATTCAGTCAGGCAGCGTCGGGAGATCAGATATTCTGAAGTTCAGCCTATCACGTCAACGAAAATATTCTGTAAATAATTTATTAAATTATTATAAATTCCATGGGAGAGTAGTTGTATGGTGGCTACAGCCTCGCGCGCTCGTGGGAATCCGCCGCTGCGGCGGTTCTGCAATTGGTTGAATCGTGGTTTTTTTCCGAAATATCTCGCATGTACTCGATTTTTTTTGAGTTTTTTTGAATTGAACATCTATTATATAACACAGAGTTATTATTTGCCGTATGGCGGTGAGTCTTTTTCGCAATAATTGAAAGGAGTTTTTTATGTTAGACAGCTTAGCAAGTACATTGAACGGCTTTCTGTGGGCTCCGGCACTTGTCTACCTCGCTCTGGGCGTAGGAATTTTCCTGTCGATCGGGATGAAGTTCCCTCAGTTCAGGCTGATCAAGGATATGGTGCATCAGCTCGTAAGAGGAGGATCCAGTGAGAACGGAGTTTCCTCTTTCCAGGGATTTGCTATGGCACTGGGTGGCAGAGTCGGAACCGGAAACATCGCCGGTGTGGCGAGCGCTATCGGAACCGGGGGTCCGGGTGCGGTGTTCTGGATGTGGATAATCGCGCTGGTAAGTGCAGGATCTGCGTTTTCTGAGTCTGCACTTGCGCAGGTGTACAAAAGAAAGGTACTGAATCAGTACAGAGGCGGCCCGGCTTACTACATCGAAAAAGGACTGAAGGCGAAGCCGCTGGCGATCATCTTTGCCTGCGCGACGATCCTGGCGATGACCATCACAGGCCCGACCGTTCAGGCAAACGCGATTTCCACCGCATTCAAAGGCCTGAACCTCAATATCAATCCGCTGGTTGTCGGCATAGTGATCTTCGTACTGTTCCTGCTGGTTACCATCGGCGGACTGAAGAGAATCGGCTCCTTCGCATCGTATGTCGTGCCAATCATGGCGATTGTATACATCGTACTCGCGATCATTATTCTGGTTGCGAACGCAAAACAGATCGGACCGATGTTTGCTCTGATTTTCCGTTCCGCGTTCAATCAGGAGGCTTTGTTCGGAGGAATCTTCGGACAGTGCGTCATGATGGGCGTTAAGAGAGGAATCTACTCCAACGAAGCGGGCTGGGGCTCTGGTGCGCACGCTGCTGCTACGGCTGAGGTTTCTCATCCGGCTAAGCAGGGCCTGGCACAGGCGTTCTCCGTTTACGTTGATACGCTGATGGTCTGCACCGCAACCGCGCTGATGATTTTGTCCACCGGATGCTACAACGTTCTGGCGCTGGATGGAAAGAACTTCATCGTCGAAAATCTTCCCGGTGTAGAAGCAGGCCCCGGTTATGTTCAGAGAGCGATTGATACCCTGATTCCGGGATTCGGAGCACCGTTCATCACCATTGCAATCTTCTTCTTCGCGTTCACAACGCTGCTGTCCTTCGCAGTCTATGCGGATGCGAACATCCAGTATATTATGAATGCGGTTTCCGACAAGGCGAAGAAATACGCATATTTCATCGGCGTTATCATCATTGCGACTCTGTCGCTGTTCGCATCCATGAAGGATATGACTACAGCATGGAACTACGCGGATGTCGGTGTCGGAATCATGTGCTGGCTCAACCTGCCGGTGCTGGCGCTGATGGCGCCCAAGTCCTTCAGGCTCCTTAAGGATTACGAGTATCAGAAACATCTTGGTCTGGATCCGGTATTTATTCCGGAGGATATCGGCTTTGACAACTGCGAACTCTGGGATGAGATCGTAGAGGAGAAGTATTCCGATCTGAAAGCGGCCAAGAAAGCGGCGGAATCCAAAACCGGCGTTACCGAGGCAGAAGCGATTAAATAATCATCGGAAATTTGAAGAACCGCAGATGCAGCTTCAGATTGCGTGATTACGACAGTTACAAAAAAACATTCCCGCGTTCATAACTGATATGCTACCTCCTAGGTAGACAGTTGAAATAAAAAAACTGTTTGCCTGGGAGGTTTTTCTATGAAGAGACTAACATCAGCAGAGAAGATAGAAGTAGTTAAACGTCATCTGTAT
>Ga0256404_1002247_pt1 | contig 43356 bp, 37 predicted proteins | sample RumenRJG_01DNA_FD_185990 | JGI IMG/M metagenome (GOLD analysis project Ga0256404, IMG submission 185990) | Bovine rumen microbial communities from Lethbridge, Alberta, Canada - RJG_01 | ecosystem: Host-associated > Mammals > Digestive system > Stomach > Rumen | place: Canada: Alberta | collected... | reverse complement strand
AAGTGACACGAATAAAAGCAGCCTGAATTAGATCAGGTAGAGGCATCAGGCTAGTGCCATTAAAGAGCCGGTATGTGAGAACATATCGGAGATTTATAAATATCAACCATAAAGTTGAAAATAGCCAAGTCTGATTGTATTGGCAGTGATTCAACACCCGTGGTAAAATATGTGCAGCAATCGATTCACAAGGAGGAAAAATAATGTTTTGTGAGAATTGTGGACAGGAACTGAAGGACAATGCAAAATTCTGCGAGAACTGCGGAACGAAGGTGCCGCAGATGCGTCCGGAGTCTGAAGTTCAGGCGGAGCAGGCGCAGCAGGAGAATGTATATGCACAGGGCGCAGTCCAGACGGAAGCGCCGCAGGAGAACTGGCAGAGTCAGGAAGCGCCGCAGGATACGGCAGCTGAACCGCAGCAGGGCTGGCAGGACCAGAATGCAGCCCAGCCGCAGCAGGGCTGGCAGGACCAGGGGGCTTCGCAGCCGCAGCAGGGCTGGCAGGGCCAGGGCGGACCGCAGCCGCAGCAGGGCGCTCCCCAGGGCGGCTTCAGCGGTATGCCGCAGGGAAGCGGTGATTTTAAAGATCAGTTTATGACGATCCTGGGACTCGGGAATCCGGTGTCCGGAATGAGTATTGCGGCACTGGTGCTCACGCTTCTCTGCTGCGGTATCGTCGGCGTGATCCTTGCGGTCGTCGACATCGTCAACGACAAGGATCATCAGCAGAATCATCTGCTCTCCGTGATCGCCATCGCGATCGCAGTGATCGGTATGCTGGCTGGTTTCTCCGGCGGAGCAGCTACGGTGATCAACAATTCCATGAATTTCTGACAGACTGGAAATGTGCCGCAGATTGCTGCAGAAAAACTTTCCGTTTTTTTGGTTGACAAAGCTGCCTGATGGTGGTAATCTATCAAAGCTTGATTGAAACCGGTCAGGCAGCAGATGCTGATGTAGCACAGTCGGTAGTGCGTCGCATTGGTAGTGCGGAGGTCACGGGTCCGATTCCCGTCATCAGCTCTTAGGGAAAAGCTGGGAAACCTTGTAAATTCAAGGCTTCCCGGTTTTTTTGTTTTATGAAACTCTACATATTTTGAGTATTTGTTGAGTATTGAGGTTCTCCAGGAAGCTGACAGTTTCGGATTCGTCCCTCGTCGAGTAAACGTACTTCAGGGTCGTTTCAATATCGGTATGCCCAAGCCAGCGATGTGTTGCTTCTGCACCAAGCTGATCGAACATCTTACTGGCGAATGTCCTTCGCATTGCATGCGTTCCGCGGATCACATCGAACCCAAGGTCTTCCTGAGCGTGTCTGAGCCTGTTTGACAGCGCGGCGTTCGTTACCCTACCTCCTTCCAGGTTGATGAAGATAAAGCCGTCTGGAGGCGCGCTGGACGCTTCTTTTAAGTGCTTTAACCAGCTCAGGGCTTCAGAGTTTAAACGCAGCTCTCTGTAACCGGCAGGAGAGTCAGCTTTGACCATCTCTTCAACTTCCCCATCAGACTCCTGCCTGCGGACGAAGATGGTATTTTTGATCCAGTTGACGTCTCCCCACTTTAAAGCACTGAGTTCTCCGACACGGAGGCCTAAGTTGAAATTAATCAGAAGTGCAATGTTTGCCGTGTTGCCATTTGACTCATAGGCAGCAACGAATGCTTGCCACAGGACAGGTTGTCGGACATTGCATATCACTTTGACGGTACGCATCTGGAGACGGCACAGGCTTACGAAAGCAGGAGGTGATATAAAGGGAACGGTTCCCCGGTTGGCAAGTTGCTGGCCGGAGAGCAAGGAATCATAATTCAAAAGTATTGGAGCCGGTTCGGCAGGAAAGGAAAATCAAGGGCTCAGACAGTCTCATATCTTGGGCTCATAAGTGGGAGGAAAAATGATCTACGGATACGCACGGGTTTCAACGAAGGGGCAGGCAAAGGACGGGAACAGTCTGGAAGCACAGACGGAAGCACTCAGAAGCGCCGGGGCGGAGACCATCTTTGTGGACAGCTTTACAGGGACAAAGATGGACAGACCGGAATTCAGCAAACTGATGAAGCTGCTGAAGGAGAGTGACACGCTGATCGTCTCAAAACTTGACTGGTTTGCCAGATCCGTGGGAAAGGCAAGCAACCTGATCACAACGCTGATCGACAGAGGAGTGACCGTGAATGTCCTGAACCTGGGGATCCTGAGCAACGACAGCGTAAGCACCCTGATGAGGAACATCCTCCTTTCCTTCGCACAGTTTGAAAGGGATATGATCGTCCAGAGGACGCAGGAGGGCAAAGCTATCGCAAAGCTGGACCCGCACCCGAACTTCCGGGAAGGACGTCCGCCGGTCTACCGGAAGTAACAGAAGCAGCATGCCCTTGAACTTCTGGAATCCGGGAAAACATTCCGTCAGGTAGAAGCTCTTACTGGGATCAGCAAGGCTACCCTGATCAGGTATCGTAACAAGTCGAACGAAAAGAGGAGACAGCTTTCCAGTTAATTATCAGGGCTTTTTACAGCTCAGACGCTTTGCAACAGCATAGGTGGACAGGGTATGCCCGAACATATCAAACGAGGGTAGAGGTTCGGAAATGCAGTGTATTGTCTACAATCTCTACAAAGCACCGCCGGCTGCCTACACTTACTGTAAGGAATATAACGGAATTCGCAAAAAGATAGCCGTTGAGTATTTCGCGGTCACCTGTAAACTAAGCGGGGAGCGAAGCTCAACGGCTTCTTTTGTTATTCGATCCATTTAAAACAAGAACAAAATACTTCTTTACTTAATTGGAATGAAACGGTGTTAAGTCTAAATCCCACGGCTCTGAGTATTTTTGGATCCAATCCAAGTCCTGTCCACCATAGGCAGAAAGATCTGTGTGGATATCCCACTTATCTTCGCTGAGTAAATGTCTAACTCGAAAGCTATAATAATATGGATATGGAATGCTCTTGGCATTATATGCTTCTATACCATCTTCATTCAGTCTGAAAGAACTAACGTAAATCTGAACTTTATCTGACCCATATTGATAACAACTATCTTGTTTATAATATTTCAAAAAATCATCTGGAAGATAGTTAAATACATACTCAACACATTTATCAAGATTCATATTATTTTGAAACTCATCGGAATAAAAGTTTAATACAATCCAGGAAATATATCTATCAGAAGAGGCGTCAGAAATCATATACATAAGAGTCTTATCATCAGAAAAGTTTTTTAAGTTTGATTCAATTGATGTATACTGATAACCTGACTCAAATAGTTTTATCTTGTTATGATCATACTTTTCATAAAATGATTTTGCTTCTTCAAAACTGTCATATATCCTAGGATGGCCTTCTAAAGACAACAAGTCTGTGTCTGACAGTGTTGCTTCTGCTTTTACAGAGTGTTTCTCGGATCCTGCGTTTGTTTTGTCCTCTGACCTGTTTATGAAAAAACCGATTATTGTCAGCAAAACGACGATACCAAATGTACCTTTCAAGAGCGCAATTAAACATCCTTTTGTCTTAGATGGTTTCTTTTCAGGGATTGTTTCTGTTGGATGTTTTGGGGGTTCATAACCTAGAACAGTGGTTTTAATGTTTTCTTTGGATAAGCTAGCAGTTGTTTCAAGATGAGAAATCTTTTCGAGCACATTAGAACCAGAGTTGGTTTCTTTGGCGATGAAATTGATAAAACCATATGCATATTTTGCATTTACTTCATCACAATAAATATTCTTCGATGATTTTCCCGATTGAATAACAAAACTGTTTGAATCCAACATTTTGATAGCGGTAAGTTTAGGGAACATATATTCAAAACGGTCATCTTTCCCTGTAAATACCACACGTTTATTAGTGACGATTAAATCGCCATAATTAGAATCTCTAACATTACCTCTGATTGCTTGACTTGCTGTCTGTCCAGTTCTTACAGAGACTCCCTTTGATACGCGAAAGCTTACACCTCCGGATTTTCCGGTATAACCCAGAATTTTTTCTTTGTCTAAGAATGTCTGTGCCGGAGTGGCGAAGATTATTTTCTCATCTTCTTGTAAAAAGAGTTCTGAATAATTTACAATTGGAAAACCTGTTCCATTTTCAAATGGAGTCACATCTACATAGGGATTATCTATAATCATTTATGCTGAAATCTAACCAACCACTAATTATGATTGGCTTTTCCTTTCTTCCTACTATTTTGAGGTGATTGTTAAGATATAGTGAACTAAACTGCTTCCGTTTCATAATAACAAGATTAAGAAGGAATCACAAGAAAATAGTGGGGCAGTAAAGCGAATGATAGGCCGCCTCAAATGGATTTATCCGAGTCAATTATTGACAAAAATCCAGCCCCGTTGCTTCTGCTAAATTCTTAGCTTTTTCGCTTCTTTTTTGCCAGAAAGAGTCAGGAAACTCAGAATAATGTTAAATTCTTAACAAAACAGCAATGGTGATTTAATCTGGTATAATAAGGGGCACAAGTGACCGAAGGATGATGAGATGCCCATGCTCCTTTCTTGAGTATGATTTGAGTATTGAGACGGGGTCGGAACCGGAACACCGCATAAAATCAAGGTTTTTCGTGGTGACACGCAATCCGATTCCCGTCATCAGCTCGAAGAAAAGGGAGTTCTGAATACTCAGGACTCCCTTTCGTATTTCCGGAAAAAGCATGAAGCAGTGAGTGTGCAGTGCCAGCAAAAGCCCGGCGGAATGCCGGGCTTAAGGTTTTTCGGAGCGGCTTCCGGCCGCGGAATGGGAAGGATCCGGTCTCTCCGCGACTTTCAGGACGGAGGGCTTCTTTGCAGAAGCTGCGGCGGGAGCGGCAGGAGCTGCGGCAGGGCAGACGGTATCCGCTTTCGGTTCCGTTGCTTCATCGGGCCGGGAACAGCAGCCCGGCACAGCGGCGAGATATTCCGTGTGAATCTGCAGAGCTTTCTGTACTTCCGGGGCAAGCTTCCGGTAATTCCCGAGCAGCAGGGTCTCCTCGGGAGTCAGGGCCAGTTCGTTGTCTTTGTCAAAAAACTGTGCCAGAGAGATGCCCAGCACATCAGTGCAGATCTGTTCCAGCTTTTTGATTCCCGGCGGGCGCTTTGCGGATCTCCAGCCGGACAGGGTGGACTTCGGAGTGTCGGAAATCTTGGCGAGCCGGTAGGAACTGACGCCTTTTGCGTCCTGCAGTTCCTTCAGCCGTGAAAGCACATCGAACACAGAACGCCTCCTTGGATGATTCGAAACTTCAACAATACGAAGATATGATAAATCGGAATTCCGAACCACAACAGGTACGAGTATCGGGACGAAACGGTTCGAATAACGGAACCATCGTGCAGCTATCTTAGTACGGCGAATGTAAAATGTAAAGTTTTTGCACGGCGGAAGGTTCCCGGCTGTCATGGGGGATGTATTCAGCCGGGAAAAATGCTATGATAATGTGCAGATTGTCCAAAGACTGATCCGGCCTGAGACAGGCCGGCGGAATCCGGAGCACAGTGAGGATACGAACATGGGAATCAGAGAAGACGTTCATGCAATGAAGCTGAGCGCGCCCCATATGGCGGCGGTCAGCGGAGAGAAGAGAAACGCGGCACTGGCAGCGATCTCGGAAGCACTGGAAGCGAATAAGGAAGAGATCTTTGCGGCAAACCGGAAGGATCTTGCCCGGGCGGAGGAGAACGGGATCTCCCAGGCGGTCACGAAGCGTCTGAAGTTTGACGAGGGAAAGCTGAAGGCAGTCCGGGAAGGAATCTCTCAGCTCATCTCCCTGCCGGACCCCATCGGCAAGGTACAGATCGACCGGGAACTGGACGAAGGCCTGCGGCTGGTCCGGGTCTCCTGTCCTATCGGCGTCATCGGTGTGATCTTTGAGGCGCGTCCCGACGCCCTGGTGCAGATCTCCACCCTTTGCCTGAAGAGCGGGAACTGTGCTGTCCTGAAGGGCGGAAAAGAGACGGCGGAGACCAACAAGGTGCTGTTTCAGGTGATCCGCGGAAGCGCTGTCGCTTCCGGGCTGCCGGAAGGCTGTCTTCTGCAGGCGACCGCCCACAGCGAGATCAGTGAGCTGCTGGGCTGCGAGGGAGATGTGGATCTCCTGATCCCGCGCGGATCGAATGCCTTTGTCCGCTACATCATGGACAACACGAAGATCCCGGTCATGGGACACGCAGACGGGATCTGCCATACTTATGTGGACCGGGACTGCGACTTTGAGAAGGCCGTTCCCGTCCTGGTAGACGCGAAGATCCAGTACACGGCAGCCTGCAATGCGACGGAGACCCTGCTGGTGGACCGGAAGATCGCCGCGGAGTTCCTGCCGAAGGCGGCGGATGCCCTGCGGGCTGCCGGGGTCACGCTCCGGGGAACCGGGGAAGCCGGAAAGATCCTTGCCGAAGCGGAAGAGAAGCGCGGCGGCACGCCGGTTCCCTTTGAGCTGATGGAAGGGGAGGACTTTCGGACAGAATATCTGGACATGATCCTTTCCGTGAAGCTGGTGGACGGCGTCGAGGAAGCGGTCGACCACATCAACCGCTACGGATCCCACCACACCGACGCGATCCTTACGGAGAATGACGAGACGGCGGAGTACTTCATGCAGATGGTGGATTCCGCAGGAGTCTACAGGAACTGCTCGACCCGCTTTGCGGACGGATTCCGATACGGATTCGGCGCGGAGGTCGGCATCAGCACCTCGAAGATCCACGCCCGGGGCCCGGTGGGGCTGGAGGGTCTGATGACCTACAAGTACCGGCTGTACGGTTCAGGACAGACGGTAAAGGATTACGCTGAGGGAACAAGGCAGTTCCATTTCCGGGAACTGAACTGACAGATCGGACGGAGTGTGGTCTTTCATGGCGGAAAAGGAGCCGAGACTTTCAAAAATCTCAAAGATGCATTACGGGAAGCTGGTCCTGCGCGGATCCGTCTTTCTTGCGGCGCTGGCGGTCTATGTGCCGAACCGGCTGCGGGGTGCAGAGGGACTTTATGAGACCTTCGCCGGCTTTACGGGGCTGATTCCCTTTGTCTGGGTCGTCTTTATGGCCGACATGATCTGCCGGATGTTTCCCGCAAAGGTCGACAGCATGGGGAGCCAGAAGCTGTTCCGGAAGAACTACCGTCCGACGGGAGAGCGCCCGGAGCACATCACGGTGCTTCCGCCGGCGCGGACAGCCTTGTGTGCAGGATCCTGGTTCCTGCTGAACGGTCTGATCTTTATCCTCTTTTTCCGGGGGATCCTGGATGAGGGGGCGATGCTGGTGATTTCCCTGTTCTATTCCGTCTGCGATATCATCTGCATCATGTTTTTCTGCCCGTTCCAGACCTGGATGATGGGGAACCGCTGCTGTACGACCTGTCGGATATACAACTGGGATTTCCCGATGATGTTCACGCCGCTGGCGTTCTCGAGGAACGTTTTCCTGCGGTGCCTGTTCCTGGTCTCGATGATCGTCCTGATCCAGTGGGAGGTGCAGCTTCACCGTCATCCGGAGTATTTTTCGGAACAGACGAATGAAAGCCTGCGCTGTGTGAACTGTGAAGAGAAGCTGTGCCGGCACAAGAAGCAGCTGCATTCTTTCTGGAAGCGGATGCGGAAGGCCGGAAAGCAATTATATTAAAAATGAAGAGCAAGCCTTTTTACCAATATTTTAGGAGGAAAGTATGGAAAAGACCGATGAGAGGTACGGCGCCTATATTGCCATCCTGAAGGAGGAACTGATTCCTGCCATGGGATGTACGGAGCCGATTGCCCTGGCCTATGCTGCGGCGAAGGCGAGAGCGGTCCTGGGATGTCTTCCGGACAGGGTGCTGGTGGAGGCCAGCGGCAGTATCATCAAGAACGTGAAAAGCGTCATCGTCCCGAACACCAACCACCTGAAGGGAATCCCGGCCGCGGCAACGGCAGGGATCATCGCGGGAGATCCGAACCGGGAGCTGGAGGTCATCGCCAGTGTCAGCGAGGAAGAGCGGAATGAAATGCGGAACTTCCTCGACAACGTGGAGATCAAGGTCGAACATGTGGATTTCGACCATGTCTTTGACCTGATCGTAACGGAGTGGAAGGGTGATTCCTGTGCGAAGGTCCGGATCACGGATTATCATACCAACATCGTCCTGATCGAGAAGGACGGAAAGGTCATTTTCAAGAAGGAGATGGAGACCAGCGAGGCGGGCGAGGTTCGCACGGACCGCTCCCTTCTCGATATGGAGCATATCTACGATTTTGCCAACAGCGTGGATATCCGGGACGTGGAGGAGATCCTGGACCGGCAGATCCAGTACAACACCGCCATCTGCGAGGAAGGTCTCCTGGGAGACTACGGCTCCAATATCGGCTCTGTGCTGCTGAAGACCTACGGACACGACATCAAGGTCCGCGCGAGGGCCAAGGCGGCTGCCGGCAGCGACGCGAGAATGAACGGCTGCGAGCTGCCCGTGATCATTAATTCCGGCAGCGGAAACCAGGGCATCACAGCCTCGATTCCGGTGATCGAATACGCAAAGGATCTGAGCTGCGGCAAAGAGAAGCTGTACCGCGCGCTGGTCATCTCCAATCTGACGGCGATCCACCAGAAGACCGGCATCGGGACGCTCTCCGCGTTCTGCGGCGCAGTCAGCGCCGGAGCGGGTGCAGGGGCCGGCATCGCCTATCTGATCGACGGCAGCCTTGAAGCGATCGATCATACTGTTGTCAATGCGCTCGCCATCGTCTCCGGCATCGTCTGCGACGGTGCGAAGGCGTCCTGCGCTGCGAAGATCGCGTCCTCCGTGGATGCAGGCATCCTGGGGTTCCAGATGTACCGGAACGGACAGGAGTTCAGCGGCGGAGACGGAATCGTGGTGAAGGGAATAGAGAATACGATCCGGAATATTGCCCGGCTCGGAAAGGAGGGCATGAAGGAGACGAACAAGGAGATCATCAGCATGATGGTCGATAATTAAAAACAGATTCTGAAACTATTCAAGGGGGGAAACACTTATGAATAACAACAGCTTTTTCAACAGTCTGCCGTTCCGGCTTCTCTGTGCGGTCGCAGCAGGCATCATTGTCGGTCTCGGACTCGGCGCCGCGGAAGGCGCCGGATTCACCAACGCGCTTCTGAACATCATCGTCACAGTCCGCTATATCTCCGGGCAGCTGATCAACTTCTGTGTGCCGCTGATCATCATCGGCTTTATCGCGCCGTCCATCACCCGGATGGGACAGAACGCTTCCCGCATGCTGACCGTGGCGATCACCATCGCCTATGTGTCTTCTATCGGCGCGGCGTTCTTCTCGATCATCAACGGCTTCCTGATCCTGCCGCACCTGAACATCAACCCGGAGGTCGACGGACTGAAGGAACTGCCGGCCGTCGTGTTCCAGCTGGCCATCCCGCAGATCATGTCCGTCATGTCCGCGCTGACCTTCTCCATCATGGTGGGTCTTGCGGCGGCATGGAACAAGAGCAAGATGATCACCGGCATCCTGGAGGAGTTCCAGCAGATCGTCCTGTCCATCGTCACGAAGATCGTCATCCCGGTGCTTCCGGTCCTGATCGCGACCACCTTCTGCGGTCTTGCCTATGAGGGCAGCATCACGAAGCAGGCTCCGATCTTCCTGATCATCATCGTGCTGGTCATGGTCGGACATTACATCTGGCTCGCGCTGCTCTACGGCATCGCAGGCGCATACTCCGGCAAGAACCCGATGAATGTTCTGAAGAACTACGGACCGGCTTATCTTACCGCAGTCGGAACCATGAGCTCCGCTGCGACCCTGGCAGTGGCGCTGAACTGCGCGAGAAAGTCCGAGCCCACGCTCCGCGACGACATGGTGAGCTTCGGCATCCCGCTGTTCGCGAACATTCATCTCTGCGGATCCGTCATGACCGAGACCTTCTTCGTCATGGCAGTTTCCAAGATGCTTTACGGCGAGTTCCCGCCGGCATCCAAGATGATCCTGTTCGCCCTGCTGCTGGGAATCTTTGCCCTCGGTGCACCGGGCGTCCCCGGCGGAACGGTCATGGCTTCCCTCGGACTGATCACCGGTGTCCTTGGCTTTGACGAGACCGGTACGGCCCTGATGCTGACCATCTTCGCGCTGCAGGATTCCTTCGGAACCGCCTGCAACGTCACCGGCGACGGCGCCCTGACGCTGATCCTTACCGGCTATGCGGAGAAGAACGGCATCGCCGAGGCAGAGGTCAAGAGCGTCTGACAATGGCCGGAAACGGCAAAAAACGGATAATCAGCAGGGGAGAAGACCTTGCGGAAAATAATGCAGGCGGCGGGATGATTTTTCCGCCGCCTGTGATTTTTTCTGCACGGAAATGTGATAAAGTAGAATCAGAACATTGTCTCTGTTTCCGTACAGAAAAGGAGGAAATATCATGAGTCTGCTGAGTCTGCTTCTGAAATCACTGACATCCCAGTCGTCCCTGAACACGCTCTCCAATCAGACCGGAGCTTCGAGCGACCAGATCAATAAACTCCTGATCCTGGCGGTGCCGCTTCTTCTGAAGTACCTGACGAAGAATGCCTCCACTGAAGCCGGTGCCCTCTCCCTGCTCGGAGCCCTGGGCCAGCATAAGGGGAGGAAGGCCCTGAGCAAGCAGCTGGTGGATGCGGACACCGAGGACGGCGAACTGATCCTCGGCCATATCCTCGGAAAGAAGGAGGATGCCGTGACTAAAGATCTGGTGGCGAAGAGCGGTATGGATGAAAAGCAGGTCCTGGCGATCCTCGCCAGCATCGCCCCCGCCCTTCTGACCGGTATCTCCGCAGCGGCAAAAAGTGCCGCAAAGAAGAAAAAACAGGGCTTCGATCTCTCTGACGGACTGGATTTCACAGATATTGCGGCGCTGTTTGGCGGAATCGAGGAGACGAAGCCGAAGGGACGGAAGTCCAAGAATGACGGGACAGCGCTTCTGGGGGCACTGCTCGGACTGAAATAAGACTTACCCGGCCGGGACTGCTCCCGGCCGTTGCTTTGGATAATTATTTAACGCTCGACTTCGGTAGAAACGGCCGATATAATCAAATTACAGACAACTAATTACGGAGAGATTTTAATATTGGAGGAATCAGTATGATTGTCGGAATTGTCGGTGCGGGGAACATGGGAACCGGAATTGCCAAGGCATTCGCCATGAATGACGGATTCACCGTATATCTCTGCGATTCAAATGAGCTGATCGCGAACAAGGCGAAGCGCAGGATAGGAAAGGAACTGGAGTATTCTGTGGAGCGCGGCCGCTATACTAAAGAGCAGGCGGACGCCATGATGAAGCGGATCGTCACCGGAACCAAGTACATCTGTGAAGAAGCGGATCTGGTGATCGAGTGCATTTATGAGGACGTCAAGACCAAGAAGGAGACCCTGAAGGAGCTGGACAAGATCTGCAAGCCGGAATGCCTGCTCTGCACGAACACCTCCCGTTACTCCATCACGGAGCTGGGCGCAGGCCTGAGCCGTCCGCTGACCGGCATGCATTTCCAGAATCCCGCCACCACCATGAAGCTGGTGGACGTCGGAATCGGCATGAACACTCCGAAGGAGACTGCGGACAGGGTCGCTGAAATAGCCCGGATGATCGGCAAGGTCCCGATCCAGTATCCCGAGATCGGCGGCGCCGGCTATATGGTGGACCGCATCCTGCTGCCCATGATCAACGAAGCGATCGGCATCTGTGCGGAGAATGATGTCCCGCCGGAGAAGATCGATCAGGCGATGATCCTCGGCGCGAACCATCCGATGGGCCCGCTGGAGCTGGGTGACCTGATCGGACTGGACCTGGTCCTGAAGATCATGCAGAATATCCAGGAGGATACGGGAGACTCGAAGTACCGCCCGCATCCGCTGCTCCGGAAGATGGTCCGCGGCGGCCGCCTCGGAAGAAAGACCGGACAGGGCTTCTACAAGTATGACGAAGCCGGGAGAAAGCTGAAGGACTGATCCCGGACCGGACTTACCGAAAAGGAATGGCTGTCATGTCAAGGCTGTACTGCCCTGACATGGCAGCCTTTTGCACAGGACATAAACGGCCGCAGACCGGCGGCTGTGTGCGGGACTTAAAACGGTTCCGCATTGACATCCATACACGGGAAGGGGTACAATTTTAAAGTTGTGTGCGCCGGCGGAAAAACAGGCCGGACATAACAGAAACGGAGAAAAAACTTGGACAGACTGTCAGAAAAACTCCGGAAACATGTGGATCTCCTGATGGAGCGGCATCCGAAGCTCGCATGTATCCGGAAGGAGATCATTGACGCATATCTTGTCATGCAGGAATGCTACGAGCAGGACGGAAAGCTCCTGATCGCCGGAAACGGCGGATCCGCGGCGGATTCCGAGCATATCGCGGGAGAACTGATGAAGCGTTTCAAAACACCGCGGCCGGTCCCGCCGGAGTTTGCTGCCCGGCTGAAGGAGATCGACCCGGAGCGGGGCGCGGGGCTTGCCGCGAACCTGGAGCGCTCCCTGATGGCGATCCCGCTGGTGGCCCATGAGGCGCTGACCACCGCCTACATCAACGATGTGGACGGTCTCGGCGTCTTTGCGCAGCAGCTTTACGGCTTCGGCCGGAAGGGGGATGTGTTTTTGGGCATCTCCACCTCCGGAAACAGCCGGAACGTTATGAACGCGGCGATCGTAGCCCGGGCGCTCGGGATCCATGTGATCGGCTTCACCGGAGAAAAAGGCGGAGAGCTTGCGCAGTTCGCGGACGTTGCGGTCTGTGTCCCGGAGACGGAAACTTATATGATCCAGGAGCTGCACCTTCCGGTCTACCACTGCTGGTGCCTCATGCTTGAGGATCATTTTTTCGGAAAATAAAATACAGCTGATGACAGGGACAGAACGGTTGCTGCATCGCGGAAAGCGGGTAAGGGAATGCTTCTTAAGGAATGGCTGATCGAGAATTATATGAAGGAAGAGCTTGCGGATTATGCCGGCGTGATCGGCGCCGTGAGCAGTGAAGAAGCAGAGCAGATGGAGGCCTCGGATCTCGCGGAGAAGACCGCTGCTTTCCTGCTTCAGCCGGAGATCATGAGGAAGCGTCTCGGCGTCATGACTGACGCCCAGGAGCGGCTCTTTGACCGGCTGACCGAGGAGAACATGATCTACAACCCGGCCCGGCAGGACGCGGATCTGGTCCTGCAGCTGGCGGAGATGGATTACGCCTTCCTTTCCCGGGACGATGTGCTGGTCCTTCCGGACGATGTGAAGGAAGTTTTCCGTTCCGAAGTGGATACGCCCGACTTCCGCAGGACCCGCCGCATGACCGGCTGGCTGATGGAGTGCCTCTGGTATGCCGGCGCCTTCTACGCAGTCGTTCCGGCGGACACCATGCTGCGCCTCTATGCGGTGCGGCCCGGATTCCGAGCGAATCTTGCCGAGATGCGGGAGCTGATGAAGGGGATCCCCCAGGATCTGACGGAAATGTACTTTACCGGGGAGAATTTCATCGTCGCCGACTACATGGAGCCGGACAGGATGGAAGCCCTTCTGAAGGAGCAGGGGGACCACACTTACTGTCTGCCGGACTGGCATGAGATCCGGGATTACTGGGACAATCAGTACATCAGCGAAAATGCCGCCTACAAGGCTCTGCAGGAATTCCTGACCGGCGGCTGCGGTCTGGAGACGGACAGAGTGGATGAGCTGCTCAGTGAAGCCTGGGCGGAATTTGAGATCGGCGACACGGCGGAGCAGTTTCTCGAAAAGGCGAAGGAGGCGGGGTTTGTGCTGACAGACCCTGCTCAGGCAAAGCGCTTTGAGGATCTGGTGAAGCAGTGCCGGGAAAACACACGGATGCTGCCTCTCCGCGGCGCCATGCCCTGTGAGGCTGCGTCCCTGAAGGTCGTGGACAACAGCGGGACCCGTGTGCGCAGCGGAAAGAAGATTTACCCGAACGACCCGTGCCCCTGCGGCAGCGGGAAAAAATACAAGCAGTGCTGCGGAAGGGATAAAAACAGATGACTGACTGGAACAGATCTGCTGACAATGAAGGAAATAACAGAGATGTCCTGTTTCGGGGACAGAGCGGACAGGAGATTTTTGCGGCGGATGCCCTGCAGGCAGTGCTGATCCTTTTGAGCCGGGAGATCCGGACACCCCTTCACAGTATTCTCGGAAACGCCCGTCTTGCAGGCGGGGAGACCGAAGATCCGGAAGCGATGAAGCAGTATCTCCGGAAGATCACGGTCTCGGCGGAATATCTGCGTGACACCATCGCGGACATGGTGCGGGTCCTCGGTATCATACGCGGGGAGGACAAGCTTGCACCCCAGGAGATCAATCTCCGGCTGATGGTGCAGGACATGGCCGAATCCATCACGGACCGCCTGAGGGAGCGGAATCTGAGCTTCAGCTATGACGTTACAGGCCTGGAGGTCCCCGAGATCCTGGCGGACCGGGAGTGCCTGGACCAGATCCTCGGAAAGCTTCTGATCAACACCCTCGGATATATGGTCAGAAACGGGCGGGTGGATCTGAAGGTCACGACCTCCCGCAGAGAGGACGGAGACGCAGACCTTGTGATCGACGTGACAGGCACGGGCTTCGCCATCGACGCCGCCTGGCTTCGGAATATTTTCATGTCGGACCGCACCGGCTTCTTCACGGCCGTGTCGGATCCCTACAATGCTGACATGGGCCTTCTGCTTCTCCAGAACTATGTATACGTCATGGACGGAGAAATCGACGTGGAGGGTCTCGGCGACGGCAGGGACCGCCTGACCGTGCGGATGAAGACCGCGATCCCGAAGCCCCGCACAAAGGAAGAGGAGAGCAGTTCGGGAACCCACATTTTCCGGAACGGCCGTTTCAGCGGCTGCCGCGCCCTGATCGCGGACGACAACTCCATGAATCTGGAACTGACGAAACGTCTTCTGGAGCGTGTGGGTTTTGAAGTCTGCGCTGTGGAGAACGGAGAGGAAGCGGTCCAGGCCTGGAAACGGGAACGGGGCGTCTTCGATATCGTGATCCTGGATCTCCTGATGCCGGTCATGGACGGCTGTGAGGCTGCCCGGCGCATCCGCCGGTCCACGCCGCGCTCCCTTTCCATGTCGGTTCCCATCGTCGCCCTGACGGCGACAGGCTTCGGCGGCGACGTGATCCGCAGCCGCCGTGCCGGCATCAACCGCCATCTCGTGAAGCCCATCGACCCCGACAACCTTTACGAAGTGATCGGCGACTGCATCTTTCCCGTCTGAAGCATTTATCAAAAAACACCGCTCGGATTCGATCGATCTGAGCGGTGTTTTTTTGATGCTGCTTCAGAACCTGACAGTTCCGAGGGCAATCCGCTTGCCGGACTTCCGGTCGAAGAGCATCACGTTATCACTGTCGAACCGCACCTTTACCTTGGTTCCGATGGTGAAGATATCGCTGCCGAACACCACGCCGGTCAGAAGATAATCATCGACGCGGATCTTGACCGTGGTCTCCATACCGGTGGGCATGACGCCGTAGATCTCGCCGTCCACACCTTCTCCCGACTTGATGTCGATGAACTGCGGACGGATGCCGATCAGCAGGTCTTCGTTGGTCATGCCGGAAGGATCGAAATTCGTCAGCTCCTCCTCGTCCACACGGGCAATGTGATAGCGGAATGCCTCATCCTTGTTGCCCTTCTCGACGTAGCCTTTCTCAGAAGCTTTCTTCTTCAACTCCTCCGCGGCGGCTTCCTTATCCGCGTCGCGCTTCGCGAACCAGGCGTTCATGTCCAGCTTCTCAGTGGGCGTGAAGACAGCCTTCTGTCCGCCGAGCAGCGTCAGCGGAATGGTTCCGTCAGCTGCCTGGGTGCCGGTGGCTTCGATGAAGTTGATGGACGGGTTTCCGACGAAGTCCGCGACGAAGGTGTTTGCCGGCGTATTGTAGACCTTCAGCGGCTCCTCATACTGCTGCAGGACACCGTTGTTGACGAGGCAGATCTTGGTGGCCAGGGTCATAGCCTCCATCTGGTCATGGGTGACGTAGACGAAGGTAGATCCGGTCTCCACGTGCAGACGCTGCAGCTCGTAGCGCATTTCCAGACGGAGCTTCGCGTCCAGGTTGGACAGCGGCTCGTCCATGAAGAGGACGGTGGGTTCCGGAGCCAGGGTGCGGGCGATGGCGACACGCTGCTGCTGTCCGCCGGAAAGCTCTGCCGGATAACGGTCCATGAACATGCCGATCTTGACGATGCGGGAGACGCGGCGCACTGCCAGGTCGATCTCTTCTTCGGAGAGCTTCCGCTCTTCCTTCACGACCTCGCCGTTCTGCACGAACTCGTAGCTGTCGTTCAGACCCTTGGAGGCCTTCGCATCGGCCGCTTTCTGCTTCAGGGAAGCTGCCTCGGCGGAGACGTCCTTTCCGGTCTCCAGATGATAGGCGAAGAGCTTCTTCGCGGTGGGCATGGAGATCGTGAAGGCATCGATCAGCTTGATCAGGCAGCGCTTCTCATCGATCTTTCCGTCCTTGTCCCGGCAGTCCTCGACGATCTTTTTCACTTCCTCGGGCTTCTCCAGGATCTCCGCCAGCTGGGCGGTGGTGCGGGCTTCAAAGTCCACCTTCGGGAGCTTTTCTTTCACATTGTAAAGACCGAAGGAGATGTTCTGCTGCACGGTCATGTTCGGCCACAGCGCGTAGTTCTGGAAAAGGAAGCCGACTTTTCTCTTGTTGGCGGGGATGTTGATTCCCATGTCGCTGTCAAAGACGACGCGGTCGCCGATGGTGATCTTTCCGGTGGTCGGGGTCTCGAGGCCTGCGATCATGCGGAGGATGGTGGTCTTACCGCAGCCGGAGGGTCCCAGCAGCGTGATGAAGGCATTGTCCGCGATGTACATGCTGACATCGTCGGTTCCGTAGAATTTGCCCCAGCGTTTGGTGATGTGTTCCAGTTTGATTTCCGGCATGATTAACCTCCTATACCCTTGTCAAGGCTTGCGCCTGTGACCTTGTTGACGATCGTATTGAAAATCAGGATGGTGACGATGAGGATCAGGTTGATACCGCTTGAGAAAGCGTACAGACCCATTTCATCAAAGTAGTCCAGCGTCGTGGAGAGGATGAAGCCCTGGACGCACAGCAGCATGAACAGGGACAGCTCTCTCAGGCAGGTCATGAACGGAAGCAGGTATCCGCTGATGATCGAAGACTTCTGGATCGGGATGATGATCCTGGTCATCCGCTGGATCCAGGGGATGTTCAGGATGATCGCGGACTCCTCGATCTCTCCGGAGAGCTGCAGCATCGAGTTCAGCGACGCGCGGCTCGCGAAGGGGATGTACTTTACAGTACCGACTATGATCAGGAGCCAGTAGGTATTAAAGAGGTTGATGTACTTGTTCGAGAACAGGATGAAGAACGCGACGCCGACTGCGATGGAAGGCATCAGGTAGGGCAGGAATGCCACTGCGTTCACGTAGTTGGCCCACTTGCCGCGGCGGTCCTTGGAGACTGCATAGCCGATCAGGGTGCCGATGGTTCCGGCAATCAGCGCGCAGGCCACGGAGACGAAGAGCGTTCCGAAGAATGCGGTGCGGATCGTGTTGTTGTACAGGATACCCATCTGGCCGTACATTCCGTTCTCGGTGACGTTCTCGGAGGTGATCCACCACTTGGTGGTCAGGTTCGCCATATCGCCGGTGTACAGGAACGAGTAGTCTCCGGGGTTCGGGAGGAAGGTCTCGAAGGCGAAGAGCAGGATCGGGAAGATACTGGTAAAGAAGGTCGTGCAGACCAGGATCACGGCGATGATCCACTTGGCCGGGCCCAGGTCGATCTTGGAGATCTGTCCGGACTTTCCGGTGACCGTCGTATAGTTCTTGCGGCTGGTCAGGGAGATCTGGTTCAGCAGCATGATCGCCACGCCGAAGACCATCATGATGATCGCCAGGATGGAGGCTTCACCGGTGTACTTCGAGTTCATGGAGACGTACTTGGTGGAGAGGGTGGTGAGACCCAGGTAATGCGGGACCGGATAGGAACCCATGGCGCTTCCGAACACCAGAAGGATGGTGGAAAGGATGGCCGGCTTGACCATCGGCAGGGTGATCCGGGTCATGATCTTCCACTTCGGGGTATCCAGGATCGTTGCCGCTTCCTCCAGGTTCGCGTCCATGTTGCGGAAGATGCCGCCGATCAGGATGTATGCGAAGGGAGCGTAGTGAAGACCCAGGACCACCAGGCTCGGGAACAGGCCTTTGCACCACCAGATCGGCATCGTGATGCCGGTCAGCGAGGTCAGGAGACCGTTGGAGGTGCCGGTGACCGCGTTACTGTTGAAGAGGTGCTGCCACACGACGGCCAGGGTCCACTGCGGCATGATGTAGGGGAAGATGAAGATGGAACTCAGATACTGCTTGAACTTCAGGTTCGTGCGGGTGATCAGGAATGCCATGATGCCGCCGAAGACGATGGACACGATGCAGGTGCCCACAGCCAGCCAGACGGTGTTCAGCAGCGGCGTCCACAGGTTGGCCCTGGCAAGTTTCGAGGTAAACAGGTCAGTGTAGTTTACAATGGTATAGCCTGAACTCTGACCGGTCAGATGCGCGTCGATGGTGCCGGGATGGATCTTGAAGGTATCCTGGACGATGGCGATGATCGGAGCGACGGTCGTGAAGGTCAGGACAATACCCATGAGGAGCAGGATCACGTTGTGCGGCTTGGAAAAATAAGTTTTGATCTTATTCAGCCGGATCGTGGAGGCGCTCGCTTTTGTCCGGGTCTGTTCCATAAGCATAACTCCTTACGTTGGCGGAGAGATTAAAGCAGCATTTGCGGAAAAATACGGGGTTTTTGTGTAAACAATACCCCGGAGCTGCCCGCGGGAGCTCCGGGGTCCCCGGTCACAGCTGAAAAGCAGAGACCGAAATTATTTTACTGTGCGGTGTACTTGTCAAGAGTCTCGATCCAGTTGCCGATACCGAACGCGCAGTCCGCGCAGTATGCCGGATCCTCAAGGACCAGCTTGCCGTCGGTGGTCCACCACTCATAACCGCGGTCGTTCTTCGCAGCGAACTTGACGGTGGTGCCGTCCTCGTCCATGCCGCCGGTGGAGTGATGGAACTCAGCCTCGTTCTCCTCAGCGACCTTCGGGTTGGAGGAGTAGCCGCCCATATCCTTGCCCCATGCGGAGAAGCCGTCCTTGGTGCAGGTCATGTAAGCGATGAATGCGCATGCAGTCCACGGAAGCGGGCTGTTGTCGGTCACGAACAGGTAATGGCAGTAGCCGTAGCCGCCGATGCCGGTGTAGCCGTCTTCATAGGCAGCGACCTTGATGTTGTTGACGGAAACGGTTGCGGACTCTTCGACAGAGCGGAGCTTGGAGTAGACCAGAAGGCCGAACTGATCGGTTGCGGAAGCGTCGACCAGGGTGTTGCAGATCGGGCCGTCGTCGGTCTGTGCGTTGTAGCTGCCGACCCAGAGCTTGATCCATGCCATTGCGTACTTGCCGTCCGCGCCCAGACCGTAGTCAGCAGCCTCGGATTCCATCTCGTTGATGGTCGGCTGAAGCAGTGCCTTCTTGTCATCCGGCAGAGCGTCGAATGCTTCGTGAAGCCATGCAGAGTAGTCGTCTCTGGTCAGCATGTACAGGAAGTTCTTGCCGACGATCTCGGAGTCGATGTCCATGAACAGGCCGTGCTCATCCGGAAGGACGAAATCCCAGCAGTTGGTGTAGGTCTTGTCCCCGGTGCAGTTGAACATGAAGACCTTGTTCAGGGTCTGCAGCGGAAGGTATCCCTTGTAGTCCGCCGCGGTGGTTCCGTTCGCGTCAGCCCAGTCCTTCGGAATGAAGGTGTCGAGGATGCCGGTCTGGACCATCTTGGACTCGATCTGGTTGCCGTCCTGGATCAGGGTCATCGCGAAGGTTCCGGTCTCCTTCAGGGAGTCGGCGGTAAGCTGATCGAAGATCTTGTTGTTCTTCGGCTGCTGCCACTCGAAGTCCATGTTGTAGTTCGGGTCGATGGTCTTCAGATAGTCGATGAAGAGCGGAAGGGCAGATTTGCCGCGGCTGGAGTTTCCGACGCCGTAGAACATCTTGCCGTTGGACTCTTCAATAGCCTTCTTTGCCAGCTCTTCCAGGCTCATGCCTTCCGCTTCTTTGATGATCTTCTGGGTTGCGGTGAGGTTTGCGTTGTCAGCCGGAGCCGCTGCCTGGGTCTCAGCCGGAGCAGCCGCCTGGGTCTCAGCCGGAGCTGCTGCCGGGGCCGGAGCCGGGGCTGCTGCCGTGGTTGCCGGAGCGCTGCCGCCGCCGCATGCCGCGAGGCTCATCACCATTGCTGCAGAAAGGATGACAGATAATGTTTTCTTCATATACGTTCCTCCTTGTGAAAAGTGTCTGTTTTGGAGATCCGTGGACCGGATTTCCTGTTTAACCTGATTATAAAATCTTTAATTTTTAATTAACAGATGGTAAAACTGCTGTTTTTTGCAAAATCCTGAGATGGCTCCGCAGGATGGCTCGGGGAGGCGGCCGGAACGGTGGAAGGTTCCCGGAAACTCTGATACAATCGAGTCAAAGCTTTCCGGGAACAAGGCCGCTGCTCTTTTGCGGGCGGAAAAACCACCCGGGAAAGGAGGGGCCGGAAGTATGGAAAAGCGGCTGCTGATGCTTCTCTTAAGTTTCATGCTGCTCACCGGATGCAGCAGTCCCGCGCGGAATGACGCGGTTTTTTCCGATGTCTCCATCCCCGCGGCGGAAGACCGCCTGGTGGTCTTTACCTCTCACCGGAAGGAGGTCTGGTGGCCGGTGGTCCGGGAATTTGAGGAGGAGACCGGGATCTGGGTCGATGTGGTCGAGGGGGGCACCAATGAGCTTCTGGATAGGCTCGTGAAGGGCGGAAATGCCCTTGCGGCGGATGTCATGTTCGGCGGCGGCGTGGAAAGTCTGCAGGCCCATGGGGAGCTTTTTCTTCCGTACCGTCCCGGCGCGGAAGGGGAACTGGACCCGCGGTACCGGTCGGAGAACGGCATCTGGACACCATTCTCCGCACTGCCGATCGTACTGGTCTACAACACCAAGCTGGTGGAAAAGAACGAGATCATTTCGTGGCAGGATCTCATGAAAAAAGAGTTCCGGGGAAAGATTGCCTTCGCGGATCCCCGGCGGTCCGGCTCCAGCTTCACTGCCCTTATGACCATGAACGCTGCCACCGGTGATCCGGAGTTCGCTGACAGGTTCGCGGATCAGCTGGACGGCCGGCTTCTGGAAAGCTCCGGAGATGTGCTGGCGGAAGTCTCCGACGGCACAGCCCTCGCCGGCATCGCCCTCGAGGAAGCAGCACTCCGGAAAATCGCGGAGGGGGCCAATATTGCCCTCGCTTACCCGGCGGAGGGCACCAGCGCTGTGCCTGACGGGACGGCGGTCGTCCGGGGAACACAGCATCCGGAAGCGGCGGAAAGGTTTCTGGAGTTTACAGTGGACCGGGATGTGCAGGAACTGCTCCCGAAGCGGTTCTGCCGCCGTCCGGTCCTTCAGAATGTGGCTGCGGATACCCTGGCGGCAGCCGGTCTGCCCGCCCCGGAGACTCTGAGGCTGATCGACTATAACGTGCAGGATGCCGCTGTCCGTCAGGACGCGGTCCTGATGAGCTGGAGCTTCCGGCTCGGCGGAGAGGAGGGGGCGAAATGATCCACTGGTTCAGAAGCTCTTTCCGGCGGCGTCTTCTGGCGGCCTTTGTCGCGGTTTCCCTGATCCCGCTTCTGCTCTGTTCCGTCATGATGCTGCGGGTCTTTACCCGGCAGCAGGAAGAACGCGAGATCGCCGAGGCACAGGAATATCTTGACACTGTGACCGGGAACATCGGCGCGCTGCACCGGGGGCTGGAGGAAGCGGGGAAACACCTGAACGACGATCCTCTGATCGCCATCGCCCTTCAGGGCGGAACGGTAAGTTCCGTCTCAGTCAACAACATTCTTTATGAGGCTTCAGAGAAGGTAAGGAATTTTGCCTGCTGTGACCTTTTCGACGCAGAGGGAAAGCTCCGCTATTCCACCAGGAGCACAGCCCATGCGGAACCGCTTCCCGTAAAGAGGGGCATCCTGAAGCTGGCGGCGAAGACGGACGGGCTGGTCTATTCTGTCACCGAGGACGTCACCGACACCGGGGACCCGCTGCTGCTCGCGGCGGCCCGGGTCCGGAAGAGAGACGGGGAGACGGCCGGATATTTCGTCGCGGAGATGTATCAGGAGGATTTCCGGAACATGCTTTCAGGAAAATACGGCGCGCAGAACGAGCTGATCCTGGTCAGCCGTTTCTGGCGTCCCGTATACTGTGCCCGGCCTGCCCTTGCCGCGGAGCTTACGCCCCTTCTCCGTGAGGCGGTGGTCAGGGGGACAAGGCCGGACGGCCTGCCGGACGGACTTGCCTATTCTGCCTCCCAGGAAGAAAACAGCGGGATCTACGCGATCCTTCAGCGGCCCCAGATGTTCACGGCGGATACGATCCGCCGCTTCCGGACCATCAGCATCCTGGCCCTGCTTCTGGGAAGCGTCACTGCGCTGATCCTGAGCCTGGTGCTCGGAAACCAGCTGTTCCGTCCGGTGGAGCGGCTTCGGAACGCCATGAGCCGGGTCACCCTTGACAACCTGGACGTCCGGGTCGAGACCGGGGACGATGAGCTGGGTGAGCTGGCGGGCCGCTTCAACCACATGACCGCGGCGCTGACCCGGAACCGCGCGGCGCTGATGGAGAATCAGGCGCGGCTCGTGCAGAATCAGAAGGACCTGAACGAAGCCCAGATCCGCATGCTGCAGGCGCAGCTGAACCCCCATTTTCTGTGCAATACCCTGGACACCATGAAGTGGATGGGGAAGATCCGCGGAAGCGAGGAGATCGCAGTCATGTCCACGGATCTCGCCGACATCCTCCGCTTCGCCATTTCTCCGCAGGAGTTCGTGACGCTGGACGCTGAGACCCGTATCCTGGACCGTTATATTGAAATACAGCGGATCCGGCAGTCGGGTGCCCTCAGCTTCAGGCTGGAGATCCCGGAGGAACTGGAGGACTGTCTGGTTCCTAAGATGATGCTGCAGCCTCTGGTGGAGAATGCGGTCCTGCACGGCCTGGACGGCGGAGAGCCCGGCGCCATCACAGTCCGGGCGGAGGAAGTGGAAAGCTCTTTCCTGAAGCTTTCAGTCACGGACAGCGGCCGCGGGATCCCGGAAGAGATGACCGGACCTTATGTGCCTCCGGAAGGAGAGGCGGCGCGCCATCATCTGGGCCTCTATAATGTGGACACGATCCTGAAAAAGAATTACGGCGAGGAATTCGGCCTCCGGCTCGACAACCTTCCTGACGGGAAGGGCGCTGTCGTGACAGCCGTGCTGCCGCTCCGGCGGAAGGAGGAAAACAGCTTATGAACAGAGTGCTCGTAGTGGAAGACGAGGAGATGATCCGGAAGGGGATCGTCCTCACCGTGGACTGGAAGGCCCTGGACTGCGAAGTCGCGGGCGAGGCTGCCAACGGCGAGGAAGGTCTCGCGGCCGCGGAGCGGCTGAAGCCGGACATTATCATCACGGACCTGAAGATGCCGAAGATGGACGGCATCGCCATGCTTACGGAGCTCCGAAAGCGGGGCTGTACGTCGAAGGTCATTATTCTGACTGCCTACAACAGCTTCAGCTATGCCAGGAGCGCCCTGCGCCTGGGCGCGGTGGATTTTCTCCTGAAGCCTTACCACGACGGCGAACTGGAGGAGGCCATCCTCAGACTCAGGGAGCTTTATCCGGAGGACGATGCTGAAGAGGCGGCGGGGGAAGCCGCAGCAGGAAGCGGCGCCGCGGATCCGGGCGCTTCGGGGACGGCCGTCGGCACTGTGTCAGGCAGTGCCGGGGAAGCCGGCGCCGGAGGGGCAGGAAAAGCTGAGGATGCGCTGCCGGTCCCGGAACTCTGGGACGGACAGGGCAGCCGCTATGTGCGCCAGGCTGTGGCCTACATCCGGGAGCATTACAGCGATCCGGACATCTGCGTCTCGGAGATCGCCGGGGCTCTCGGGATCAGCGAAGGCCATCTCAGCCATATGTTCAAGAAGGAGACCGGCGGGACCATCCTGTTCTGGATGACGCGCTGCCGTATCCGGGAAGCGATCCGCCTTCTGAAAGAAGGACGCATGAAGATCTACGAGGTCGCGGAAGCGTCAGGCTACCGGGACATCGCCTATTTCTCCTCGACCTTCAAGCGCATCACGGGGCACAGCCCCAGTGAATACCTTACTTAAATGAAAGAGGAATTCTTTCCCATAGACAGCATTGACAGAGAGGGTAAAATATCTGGTAGAGGAATATGCTTCCGGCCTGCGGAAACGCCGGCCGGCAGGGAAGGAAGGAGGAGACAGTATGGATCGGGAACTTAAAGGAGAAGTCAGGGAACTGATCACGGGACTCCTGGAAATGCAGAAGCTGATCAGAGCAGAAGGAGAGGCATCGGAGGAATGTTTTGACGGCCTCAGCGGACTGCGGGATTCCCTGGAATCTGTCCGGGACGATGCGGAGAACGCTTTAAACGATCTCCCTGAACAGAAAAAATACAGCACCTTCGGGGAGACGCTGGAGGAAGAAATCTCTGTCATGGAGGACACCATGGACCTTCTGGACGAGGGGCTTGCCCTTCGGGAAGAGGACGGGGATATCTCCCGGGATCTTCTCGACATTCTTTATGAGGCGGCGGAGATGCTGAATGATATCAGCCGCCCGGCAGGATGAAAGACGGAGTGAACGCTTTACCGGCCGCCTGAGCGGCCGGGATCGGAGTATCTGATTTATGAAAGAAAACAGTGAGCGGCGCCTGTTCCTGTCCCTTCTGGACGGGAGCAGACGCTATTTTATCCTTGGGGTCCTGGCAGCGCTGCTTATGACCTTCTGCGACATGCTGATCCCGCAGATGCTGCGCGTCACGGTGGACTCCTGTATCGGGGACGCGGAGCCTGAACTGCCGGCAGCATTGTCCGCAGTGTTCGCGGCGGCCGGCGGAAGAGTATGGCTGAAGGGACATCTCTGGGCTGCAGCCCTGGCTGTGGTGCTGACGGCGGCACTGGGCGCCATGTTCCGCTGGTTCTCCACACTGGAGAACGCGAAGGGCGGGGAGCAGCTGGTGAAGACAGCCCATGACAGGCTGTACAGCCACATTGTGCGGCTGCCCTATGCCTGGCACATGTCCCATGCGGCGGGGGATATCATCCAGCGCTGTACCAGTGACGTGAACATGCTGAAGGAGTTCTGTTCGGAACAGCTCTACAACCTGGTCCGGGTGGTGCTGATGATCGCGCTGGCACTGGGCTTCATGGCAGCGATGCACGCGGGGCTCACCCTGGCGGTGCTGGCTTTTGTGCCGCTGATCGCCGGGTATTCCACCTTCTTCATGTTCCGGGTGCGGGACCAGTTTACGCAGTGCGATGAGAACGAGGGGCTCCTCTCCGCCATTGCCCAGGAGAATCTGACCGGCGTGCGGGTGGTGCGGGCCTTCGGCGCGGAGGCGCGGGAAGACCGGAAATTCAGGGCGCAGAACGACATTTACACAAACGCCTGGATGAAGCTCTGTGTCTATCTGGCGTGGTTCTGGGCCTTCGGCGACCTGGCCAGCGGCCTGCAGGTCCTGACGGTGGTGGCCCTGGGAGCCTGGCTCTGTGTGCACGGGACCCTGTCGCCGGGCAGCTACCTTGCCTTCATTTCCTACAACGGCATGCTGGTGTGGCCCATCCGCACCCTGGGCCGGATGATCTCGGAACTCAGCAAGACGGAGGTTTCCATGCACCGCATCGCGGAGATCCTGAACGCGGAGCCGGAAAACAGCGGAGAGGCCGATGCCGGCGAAGATCCGGGGAGACCCGCGGACAGCGCAGCCGGAGAAAGGGGCGTCACCCTGTCCGGCGGACAGCGGCAGCGCGTCGCCATCGCCCGGCTTCTGACAGAGCACAAGCCGGTCATGATCTTTGACGATTCCCTTTCCGCGGTGGACGCGGAGACTGACAGCCGGATCCGGAAAGCGCTGCGGGAGGAGCTTGGGGAGGCCACGGTCTTCCTGATCTCGCACCGGGTCTCCACGCTGATGCACGCAGACCGGATCCTGGTGATGCGGGACGGCGGGATCGCGGAAGCCGGAACCCACGAAGAACTGGCGGCACAGAACGGTCTCTATGCGAAGACCTGGAGACTCCAGTCACTGCCGGAGGAGGACGCCGTATGAGCAGAGAGAAACTGACCCGGAACGGCGCTTCCGGAAACCTCCCCTGGTTCGGGCTGAAATTCCTGCTGCCGTGGCTGAAGCCCTACGGCATGGTGCTTGCAGTCATGGTGATCCCGGGACTCATCGGCGGGTTCATAGACATCGTCCTCCCCTTCTTCCCGGACTATGCGATCCGGAATTTCATCGGGAAGAACACCACAGAGGGGATGGGGGCTTTTCTGGGGCTTTACATCGCGGTGCTGCTGGTGCAGATCTTCCTGAACGGGATCTCAGCCTACGCGGCCTGCGAGATGGAGATGTATGTGGGACGGGACCTCAAGAATTCCGCCTTCCGGCGGCTGCAGGAGCTGTCGGTGTCTTACTACAACCAGAACAGTGTCGGCTACCTGCACGCGCGGGTGATGAGCGACACGGACCGCATAGGGACGCTGCTGTCCTGGAACACCATGCAGGCGGTGTGGAACGTGTCCTATCTGGCCGGAGCGGTGGCGGTGATGCTGTGGCTGCGGCCGGGACTTGCCGGTTGGATCCTTCTCCTGGTGCCGGTGACGGCGCTGCTCTCCGGATGGTTCCAGAAGCAGCTCATCGTCCTCGGACGGGATATGCGGGAGATCAACGCGCGGGTGACCTCGAACTTCAACGAGGGCATCACCGGCGCCATGACCATCAAGACCCTGGGGATTGAAGAAGATATGGAACGGAAGTTCCGGGCGGAGACCGGGAACATGTACCGCACGGCGGTCCGGAACGGTCATATGCGGGGCGCCTTCCTGTCGCTGATCTCCTTCTCGGGTTTCGCTGCCCTGGCGGTGGTGCTGTGGCGCGGCGGGCTTCTGACGGAACAGGGACTCATGGACCTGGGCACTCTCTCCGTGTTCATGTCCTATGCCCTGGGCATGATGGAGCCGGTCCGCTGGATCGTCAAGGTGATCTCGGACCTCATCACCGTGCAGGTGAATATCGAGCGCTTCGCGCATCTTGTGACGGCGGATCCGGACGTGAAGGATACGGAGGAGGTCATCCGCGTCTACGGGGATTCCTTCGCGCCGAAGAAGGAAAACTGGGAGCCGGTGCGGGGCGAGGTCGTCTTCGACGACGTGACCTTCCGCTATCCCGACGGCAGCGTGAACGTGCTGGAGCACTTTGACCTCACGGTCCCCCGGGGAACCATGGTGGCTATTGTCGGGGAGACGGGGGCCGGAAAATCCACTCTGGTGAACCTGGTCTGCCGCTTCTTTGAACCGACGGAGGGCCGGGTCCTTTTGGACGGGAAAGATCTCCGGGAGCGGAGCCAGCTCTGGCTCCACAGCCATATCGGCTACGTCCTCCAGACACCGCATCTGTTCTCCGGAACGGTGATGGACAACCTGCGCTTCGGAAATCCGGACGCCTCCATGGAGGAGATCCGGACCGCCGTGCGCCGTGTCCGCGCGGAAGAGATCATCGACCGTCTCGAAGGCGGCTACGAGGCCGATGTGGGCGAGGGCGGATCCCGTCTCTCTGCCGGCGAGCGCCAGATCCTTTCCTTTGCCCGGGCGCTGATCGCGGATCCCGCCATCTTTGTGCTGGACGAGGCGACTTCTTCCGTGGATACGGTGACGGAGCAGGCTATCCAGGACGCCCTGGCGGAGGTGCTGAAGGGGCGGACATCCTTTGTGGTGGCCCACCGGCTTTCCACCATCCGGAAGGCGGACCTGATCCTTGTGGTGGAGGACGGACGCATCACGGAGAGGGGCACCCACGCGGAGCTGATGGCAGCCCGCGGCATATACCGGCGGCTCTACACCCGGCAGTACGAGACGGAGGCGGCCGGATGATGTGCAGATAATTGTAAAATCCCTGCGTCCCGCAGGGATTTTATGCTATATTAGTACTGTTCAGCATCTCGGGATCATGAGCAAAAGCAGGATGGAAAGCCTGCTGTCCGGGGTGCGGAAGCTTTCCTGCGGAGAACAGGAGCAGACAGAGAATCAGTTATACTGAGGAGGCAATAATCATGAGCGATTACAGAATCAATACCAAGTGCGTGCAGGGCGGATATCAGCCGGAGAACGGCGGACCGCGGCAGGTCCCGATCATCCAGTCCACCACCTTCCGCTATGCCACCAGCGAGGATATGGGAAAACTGTTCGACCTTGAGGCATCCGGATATTTCTACACCAGACTGCAGAACCCCACCAACGATTATGTGGCGGCGAAGATCGCAGAGCTGGAAGGCGGTACCGCAGGCATGCTGACCTCCTCCGGGCAGGCGGCGAATTTCTTCGCGCTGTTCAACATCTGTGAGAACGGAAGCCATATCGTTTCTTCTTCCTCCATCTACGGCGGCACCTTCAACCTGATCGCCGTTACCATGAAGAAGATGGGCATCGCCGTGACCTTTGTCTCCCCGGACTGCACGGATGAAGAGCTGGACGCGGCGTTCCGGGAAAACACAAGAGCCGTGTTCGGCGAGACCATCGCGAACCCGGCCCTGACGGTCCTGGACATTGAAAAGTTTGCAAAGGCTGCGCACAGGCACGGCGTCCCGCTGATCGTGGACAATACCTTCCCGACCCCGGTGAACTGCCGGCCCATCGAGTGGGGCGCGGACATTGTCACCCACTCTACCACCAAGTATATGGACGGACACGGTGTGGCAGTCGGCGGTGCCATCGTCGACAGCGGCAAGTTTGACTGGATGGCCCACGCGGATAAGTTCCCGGGTCTCACCACGCCGGACGAGTCCTATCACGGAATCGTCTACGCGGAGAAGTTCGGTCTCGGCGGAGCCTTCATCACCAAGGCGACCTCACAGCTGATGCGCGATTTCGGAAGCATCCAGTCCCCGCAGAACGCATTCTATCTGAACCTGGGGCTGGAGTCCCTGCACGTCCGCATGCCGCGGCACGTGGAGAACGGCCAGGCCGTCGCGGAATTCCTGCAGACCCGTCCGGAAGTGGCTTACGTCAATTATTCCGGTCTCCCGGGCAACAAGTATTATGAAGTCGCGAAGAAGTACATGCCGAACGGCGGCTGCGGCGTCGTTTCCTTCGAGCTGAAGGGAGGAAGAGAGGCAGCCATGAAGTTCATGGCGGCTCTGAAGCTTGCAGCCATCGAGACCCACGTGGCCGATGCCCGCACCTGCTGCCTGAACCCGGCGACCTCCACCCACCGCCAGATGAACGATGAGCAGCTGGCTGCAGCCGGCATCCCGGCGGGCCTGATCCGCATGTCCTGCGGCCTGGAGGACAAGGAAGACCTGATCGCCGACCTTGCCCAGGCCCTGGATAAGATCCGGATCTGACAGAAAAAACGGGACGGGCTCTGTCTCTGCAGGCAAATGGCGCTTGTTCGAAGTTCCGCTGCGGTGCCATCGGCCATCGCTTTCGCCCGACTTGCAGAATTCGAAAAAAGACGCGGTACACTATTCAGTGTGCCGCGTCTTTACTGTAATACGGTCGGGCTCTCGCTCGGCTGGCACCTTGCGATCCTTCGAGCGCTGCCAGCGCCTGCATCGACAGAGCCGCTTTCTGTAGATTATTGGATCCGGATTATTCTGGAATCGGATGTGGTGATTCAGCTCCAGATCAGCCAGATCAGGATGTAGCCGGTGATGACGGCGGCGAGGGTGAAGGGCACGCCGTACTTCATGAAGGTGCCGGAGCTGACTTCATAGCCCTCCCGGCGCAGGATCCCGATGGCGGTGATATTTGCGGAGGCGCCGATGGGCGTCAGGTTTCCGCCCAGGGTCGCGCCCACCAGAAGACCGAAGTAGAGGAGATTCGGGTTGACCGTCATCCCGCCGGCCGCAGACAGTTCCCTGGCCAGGACCGCCACCACCGGAAGCATGGTCGCGGTGTAGGGAATATTGTCGATGAAGGCGGAGAGCAGGACCGAGACCCACACGATCACCGTGTAGACCAGGAATACCGAAGCCCGGGAGCCGTCTCCGCTGAGTCCCGCCAGAGTGCTGCCGATCAGGTCGATGACGCCGGCGCGGCGGATGCCGCCGATGACGACGAAGAGGCCTGCCAGCAGGGAGAGGGTGTAGTAGTCGATCTCCCGGATGGCCCGGAGCGGCAGCGACATGTTCTTGTGCATGAAGATCTCCCGGGAGACGCCGATCAGGAAATAGAACAGGCAGATCAGGCCGTTGGAAATATCCGGCTTATAGAACTGCCCCGGCGCAGCATTGTCCTTGTAGGGAATGAAGGAAGCCAGGATCAGGGTCATGATGGTCAGGACCAGAAGGACGGTCGGCACATAATCCTCGACGTAAGTGCGGTCGTCCAGGGTAATCATGGTGTTTTCTTTCCGGAACATCCAGAGGACGATGAGGGCAGATGCCAGCGCACCGCACTCTGTCACGAAGAACATGCCGGGCTTTCCCTGAGTGACGAAGAAGTCCATGAAATCGAGACCTGCTGCTTTTGCGAGCAGGATCGAAGTGGTGTCGCCCACCAGTGTCGCCGCGCCCTGCAGATTCGAGGAGACGGAAATGCAGATGATGGCGGGTACCGGGGAAATATCCAGGCGCTTGCAGATGGCCAGGGCCACCGGCGCGATCATCAGCACTGTGGCGACATTGTCCACGAAGGCGGAGATCAGGCCGGCGAACAGCGAGAGGGCCAGGACCATCCACTTGACGGAGCTCACGCGGGCGATGATGAAATCGCTGAGCTGCATCGGCATGCGGGAATCGATGAAGAGATAGACGGTCCCCATGGTGCCGGAGATCATCATCAGTACGTTCCAGTCGATCTCCGAGAGTGCGTCGATCACGGAATAACGGAACTCCGGAAAGATCCCGAGGCTTCCGACGATCACGAACAGGATCGCGGCAGCGACGGAGATCATGGGCCGGAGCTTCTGGATCGTGAACATCAGTATATAGGCAATGACAAAGACGATCAGCGCAAATACGGTTGCGGAGCTCATGGCAGTTCCTCCTGAAAAACTGCTGCCAGACAGCTGCTGGCAGATAGAAAAAAAGACTTTTACCAGAAGATCTGGTAAAAGTCTTGCAGTCAGCATTGAGAAACAAGGCTGAATCGGACGCGGATGCCTTTTCGCACCGGGTATGGCGCGTTCGATTCCGGTGCGGGGACACCGGCAGCTACTCCCTTTTACGGGGTTTATTTTAGAAGCTTCCGGGGGGACTCGTCAAGTAAAAAAACACTGAGATTTTCCCCTCGGTCCGGAACCTCATTCCGCAAAAGTGACGAACTCCGTACCGTTGCGGGAGATCAGCATCGTCCGCGCCGGGACCGTGATCTTCCCGGAATCCGGAATGTCAATGACTGCCGGGGCGTCGTCGATGTTGATGGCACAGACTGTGCGGTTCCCGTCCTTTTCCCGGGCAAAGGCGAAGGAGCGGTTCTGGAGGCGGAGCTCCTTGAAGGCGCCGGTCTGAAGCTCCGGCGAGGCGTTCCGGAAGCGGATCATCTCCGCAATCTTTTCCGTGAGGTCAGTCTCCCGGGGGGCGTCAAACGCCGGGCGGAGGGAAGCATCGCTCCCCTTTTCCTTGCGGCCTTCTGTCCCCCACTCGCTGCCGTAATAGATGCAGGGGATGCCGGGCAGGGTGAAGAGGAGACCGTAGATCAGCGGAAGCTTCTCCGGGTCCGCGAGCTTCGTTGCGATACGCTCCACGTCGTGATTGTCCGCGAAGGAGAAGAGCTGCCGCCCCCGGTACATTTCCCCGTAGTTCCGCTTGATGGTGTGGGCCAGCTCAAAGAGGTTGAAGGAGTTGAAGGAGGACCAGAGACCCTTGTAGCCCGGGTAGTCGGTGATGGCATCCACATGGCCCTGGTCGTAGAAGCGGCCCGCATTGTCCCCCAGGATCTCCCCGAGCAGGAAGGCGTCCGGCTTGAGGGCGCGGATCCGGTCCTTGATCATGGCGATGAACCACAGCGGCAGGAGATAGGCCACGTCCAGGCGGATCCCGTCGATGTCGAATTCCCGGAACCAGAGGTCGATGCTCTCCATCAGGTACTGCTGAACGGCCGGGTTATCGAGATTCAGCTTCACCAGCTCGTAGTGGCCTTCCCAGGCCTCGTACCAGAAGCCGTCGTGGAAAGGGGTGTCGCCGCCGAAATCGATGCGGAACCAGTCCTTGTAGGGACTGGCCTGCTTCTTTTCCTGCACGTCACGGAAGGCGAAAAAACCCCGGCCCACATGGTTGAACACGCCGTCCAGGACCACACGGATCCCGCAGGAATGGTACAGATCCACCACTTTCCGGAACTCTGCGTTCGTGCCGAGTCTCCGGTCCAGGACGCGGTAGTCCCGGGTGTCGTAGCCGTGGCTGTCGCTCTCAAAGATGGGGTTCAGGTAAACGCCGCCGATGCCGAGCTCCTGAAGATGCGGGGCGAAGACCTCCAGGCGGCCGATGCCGCCGGGGACGACGCCTGCCGCCCGGGAGGAAGTGTGTCCGGAGGAGCTGTTCAGGAAATGACCGGTTCCGCGGCCGTCACCTGTGGAGGCGCAGCCGAAGACCGGGGCGTTGACTGCGGGCGCGCCGCAGAGGGTCAGCGGATAGAGCTGATAAAAGACGCTTTCTTCAAACCACATAGAGAGCCTCCGTGAATTCTGCCATCAAGTCGCAAAAAGCCGATCCCGCGCCATAAAGTCCGTCGCCCGCTTTCAGGCAAGCCTGCAGCGGGCGGGGACTTTCGGCGCTGTGATCATATTATTTACACTCATACTTTGTCCCGTCAACGGTGAAGCTGTCCTGGCCGATCTGGGTGATGAAGATCATGGTCTTCCCGGTGTTCCAGGTGACTTCCTCCCCGTTATCGTCATAGAAGCGGGTCGGCTCATAATCGGTATTCTTGGTCCAGTGACCGTGGATCATCTTTCCGCCGGTGATGAACCAGCCTTCCTTCATCCAGTCCAGCACGTGGAACCAGAGATAGAGGCTTCCGCCGCGGCTGCCGGAATCACAGTTCAGGATGAAAACATTGGTGAAGGCCAGCTGGTCGCCGGTGTTTCCGTCCTTCTGGGCGCTTCCGTAGATGGAGCGGTAATACTTGCGGGTTTCCGGGTCATAGCGGAGTACGGGCTTCGTGACGCCGTAGCTGCCTGCCATGTTGATTTCGGTGGCATCCACCGCGTCCGGGTAGTCCTCCAGGGAATGGGGGTGCTTCTCATTCACGAACCTGGAGTGCTCCGGCTGGTAATACTCCTCGCGGTGTGTGCGGGACCATCCGGCTTTCTCGATGGCCTTCGCCACGTTCCCGCCGCTGGTGTAGGCGGTGTGCTCAGACTTGCTGCCCTTCGGGACACGGAAGAAGGCACCGTAGCTGGAACCCATGGGGCCGTCGACGCCGTTGATGTTGTCCACGTCCTTCCGGGTCAGGATCGGCTTTACAAAGGTCTCGGGACCGCCGAAGTGGACGACGATGGCATCCCATTCCAGCGCTTCATAGATAAAGTAATCGCGGACGCTGCGGACATTTCCGATGCGGGGCAGATCCGCCCAGTCCTGGATGACGCCCATCTGGCGGCTCATGCCGCCCTCCTCCTCGATCTCGTAGAACACATCGACCTTGTTCAGGCCGTACTGGGGCTGGGCTTTTCTGTCGATGGGGAACATGACTGCTATGGGCCGCTGGGCATCCAGCTCTTCCGGGATCCATTCATTGGTCAGTCTGCTGCGGACCATACCTTCCTTCGGGGGAAGGTCCGCCTCGGTCTCCGGCTCCGTCTCCTCGACGGTCTCGGAGACGACCTCGATGACGCGCTCGGTCTCCGGCTCCGTCTCTGTCTCCGTGGGCGCGGCCGTGGTCTGGGAAGAAGCGCCGCCGCAGGCGGAGAGGACAGTTCCGGCGATCATGAAGACTGCCAGGAGCGCGGAAGCCGGACGCAGGTTACGGTGAGCCCTGCCCGGGAAGATCATGCGGAGTGGATTCATAGGAGTTCCTCCTTCTTCTTCAGAAGACTGCAGAAACTGGCTGTGATGCGGGCGGTCATTCCCCAAAGGACCGGGCTGGTCTCCATGTAGAAGGGAATATCATACTTGCGGAAGCCCCAGGGATAGCTTTTCCCGCCGGGGATCCGTTCGAAGGGGAAGCCGGGATCCAGCTCGGTGTAGGTCCTCGCGGGATAGCGCTCCGGTTCGTGGGTGAGGAACCAGGAGAGCGGCCGGAGCTGTACCTCGGCGACCTCGTCCGCGGAAAAACGGCCGTCATAGCCGTCTATTACGCCGACAAAGACGTAGACCGGATACCCCCGGGAGCCGACGATCTCTTCCAGCAGCCCGAGGATCCGGACCTGCTCCTTCCGGACGAACAGCTCCTCCGAGACTTCCCGGAGCACCGCATCCTGCGGCGTTTCCCCTTCTTCGATCCTGCCGCCTGGGAAGCAGACTTCGCCGGGCTGGACCTTCAGGTCATAAGCGCGCACCTCAAACAGGAGGTGCGGCTCCCCGTCTTTCCAGACAAGCGGGATCAGGACCGACGCCCCCCGTTTCGGTTCGGCTTTTTTCAGTTCATTGTTCCGCCGGATCAGCTCGGCGATCTCCAGAGCTTCCTCAGGCGCAGAGGATGCGGGATCCCCGGATCCACACGACAATGCGTTACGGACGGATTTTTCTTCATTGATGTCCATGAAACCGATTATATCAGAAATCAGTTTTACAGGGGACTAAAATCTGCTAATGTTGTGATTACAGCGGAATCGATTTCCGGAAACTAAATCATGTTATAGTTACGGTATACATACCAGGGAGGTGCGAGATGCGGAGTCAGTATCAGAGAACGGAAATGCTGCTGGGAGAAGCTGCGATGGAGCGTCTTTTCAAGGCAAGAGTCGCCGTGTTCGGAATCGGCGGTGTCGGCGGATATGTGGTGGAAGCGCTGGCTCGCTCCGGCGTAGGGACGCTGGACCTGATAGACAACGATATCGTGAGTCTTTCCAACCTGAACCGGCAGATCATTGCCACCCACGACGTGATCGGCCGCCCGAAGGTGGAAGTCGCGAAGGAGCGGATGCTGTCCATCAATCCGGAGGCTGTAGTCAACGCTCATCAGATCTTCTATCTGCCGGACACCCCGTCGTCCCTGAATTTCAAAGACTATGATTACGTGGTCGATGCCATCGACACCGTGACGGGGAAGATCGGGCTGGTCATGGAAGCGCAGAAAGCGGGTGTGCCGATCATCTGCTCCATGGGCACCGGGAACAAGCTGGATCCCTCCGCCCTGCGGGTCGCGGACATCTACCAGACTTCGGTATGCCCCCTGGCGCGGGTCATGCGCCGGGAACTGAAGAAGCGGGGCGTAGAGGCCCTGAAGGTCGTCTACTCCAGAGAAACACCGGTGGAACCCTATTCCAACTCACCGGCCTTCTCGGGCATGCCTGCCTCTGAAAAGAATGCAGTGCCGGGCAGCACGGCCTTTGTCCCTGCAGCGGCGGGACTTATTCTGGCGGGCCAGGTGGTCCGGGACCTTACAGGAGTCTGAGCGTCTAAAGACACGCCCCGGGATCAGGCCGGAAAAAGCCCGGACTCCCGTCTTTCAGCTGAATTTGGGCGGAGATGCTACACTGTCGGAAAAGGAACGGTCCTGATCTGTTCCGGCAGGAGGAATTACATAGATGAAACACGGAGTTCTGGATATCATCGCGGCAACAGCAGCGGCGGCGTTTCTGGCAGCCGCTGCCTGCGTCACGTCTCTGGCGGCGGCGCCCACGGACTACAGTTATCTTTCGGAGACCTTCCGGTTCCGTCTGCCCTGGCTGGAGAGCCGGGTCGACGACCGGGGGCGCAGTCTTTCCGAGGTGCGTGACTGCGGGGATCACTATGAGGTCACCGGCGTCAGCTTTTTCACCCATATCAAATACAAAGCGGACGATGTTGCCGCCCAGGCATATCCGGGCGGAAAGCTGAATATCAGCGGAAAAGCCTACACTGTGGAGTCTGTTTCGGAGGACCGGTCGGAACTCCTGCTGGTCCGGAAGGACGGGTACGGGGAAGCTTCTTATATCCGTCTTAAGCAGGTGGAGCCGGGAAAGAACAAGACAGGCTATTACATCGCGGCGCAGGAAGCGTCGGCCGCGGGGAGCTTTGACAGCAGCGAGCTCTATGCTACGGGCAGTGCCTTCGTGCGGAAGGACTGCCTGGTCTTCCCGGCCGGATCCACCGGCCTCACGGAAAGCGGACAGGCCTCGGAGCCGGGAGAGAAGGTGCCGATGACGGTGCCGGAGGGGCAGACTATGGTGACGGCGGAGGAGTACCTTACCCGGAACCGGACGGACTATGACCCGGAGGGACAGTTCCGTTACGGCTTCAATGCCCGGGAAGGGCTGATCACACTCCGCGGCAGCTTTACCATGGACGAGAACGGATATATCACCTCGATCGTGGAGAAGGAGTAAGACAGGACTGACAGACGGGAGACGCGGCGAAACTGGCATTCGCCGCGTCTTTGCGTTATCATAGACTCATGGCATGGATCTTTGAGAAAATTACACACCGGGGAGAGGAAGCCGCAGAAATCTGCGGCTTTGACGGCGTGCGGACAGTGCTGACCATGCCGGAGGAGATCGGCGGTCTCCCGGTGCGGCGGGTGGCCCGGCGCGCTTTTGCGGGACAGAAGGAGCTGAAGCAGATCACGCTGCCTGACACCCTCGTCTCGGTGGGGGAGTTTGCGTTCTACGGCTGTACGGGACTTCAGTTCCTTTCACTGAGCGATACGACGGAGGATCTTGGGGACGGGATGATCCGGGCCTGCGGGAATCTCCGGGAGCTGGAGCTCCGGGTGCGGAAGGGAAGCTTCCGGGCTGCCAAAGATCTTTTGAACGACACGGATACCGCGCTGTACCTCAGGTTTCTTTTCTCCGACGGGGAAGCCCTTCTCTATTTCCCTGCCTTTGTGAATGATTTTGACGAAGATACGATGGCGCGGGCCATCCATCCGCGGATCGAGGGCTGCGGCTACGCTTACCGGGAGATGGTGACACGGGCCGCGGTGAATTTCGCGGGATATGATGCCATGTTTTCCCGGGCTGCGGCGGACGGCGTGCCTGCAGCGCTGGAGACGGCGCTTTCCAGGCTTCAGTATCCTTACCGTCTTTCGGAGGAAGCCCGGGATGCCTATGAGCGCTGGCTTCTTGGAAACAGCCCGGCGGCAGTATGCCGGCTCACCGGGTTATCGGACGAGCCGCGGGTCCGTTTCCTGGCGGAGCGCGGGTTCATCACGGCAGAAGCCGCTGGAGCCGGCATCGGCCGCGCGGCGGAAAAAGGACTGAGCGGGATCCTCGGGATCCTGATGGAATGCGAGCATGCCGGGCGTGCCGGCACACCGGCGGCGGAGGACTTTGAACTCTGAGACTGTTTTCAGACAGCGGAAACACAGGGAGGGAGGACATGGGACACAGGGAAGAACTGACGGCGGTCTGCGGACGGATCCTGCAGGCGCTCCGGGCGGAACTCTGCGTATCGATGCGCTTTCTCGGCCCGTCTCTCGACGCCCTGCCCGGCCGGATGGACCTGACGACCCGTTCCATCGGGACGGACGCCGCTTTTCTCCGCTTCAATCCGCAGTACCTTATGCAGGAGTTCGTCGCCCATCCCTACCGTCTGGAGCGTGCCATGCTGCATATGCTGCTGCATTGCCTGTTCCGGCACATGTACGCCCCGCAGAAAAGGGGGAAGGAAGGGCTCTGGGACCTGGCGGCGGATGTCGCCGTGGAGTCGGTGCTGGACGGGCTGGACTACGACATCATCCGCGTGCCCCTCACGGATTTCCGGGAGGAATGGTACACGCGGCTCCGGGGGGAGACCGGCGTGCTGACCGCGGAAAAGGTGTACGCCTGGTTTCAGAATCACCGGCAGGATTACGATACGCTGGAAAAGCTTTCCGCGGAATTCCGGCGCTGTGACCACAGCTTCTGGGCGCGCATGGAGGAAGAAAGGAAGGACGGAGAGCCGCCCCGCTCCATGATGATGCCGCAGAAGTCCCGGGAGGACGAATGGAAGGACCGGGCGAAGCGGGCAGCGAATGAGATCGAGCTTACGGGAAAGGAAGCCGGCAGCGGCGGCGGAGGAATGGCGGAGCTGCTCCGCTTTGTGACGGAGGACCGCCCGGATTACCGGGAATTCCTGCGGCGTTTCGCGGTGATACGGGAGGAATCCCGGGTGGACCCGGATTCCTTTGATTACGGTTATTATTCCTACGGGCTCTCGCTTTACGGGAACCTGCCTCTGATCGAGGAGAATGAATTCCGGGAGAGCCGGAAGGTGGAGGAACTGGTCATAGCCATCGACACCAGCGCTTCCTGCCGGGCCGGTCTGGTGCAGGAATTCCTCTCGGAAACTGCGGCGGTCCTTTCCGGGCAGGAAAGCTATTTCCGGGAGGTCCGGATCCATCTTCTGGAGTGCGACGACCGGATCCGGGCGGACACGCTCTTCACCTCCCCGGACGGCCTGAAGTGCGCTGCCGGGGAATGGACCGTGCACGGCGGCGGCGGTACGGACTTCCGCCCCGTGTTTGCCTATGTCGAAGACCTGCAGGCAAAAGGAGAACTGCGGGACCTGCGGGGGCTAATGTATTTTACGGACGGCTTCGGGGTCTACCCGGGGAAGGCGACACCCTACGAGACTGCTTTCGTGTTCCGGAAAGACCGGGAATACCTGGACCGGGACGTGCCCGGCTGGGCGATGAAGCTCTATATATAGTTTTCGGAGAGGACTGCGATGAATATCAGGGAAGCAAAACAGGAGATCATCAATACAGTCCGCGCGTATCTCGCGAAGGACGACATGGGATCCTATCTGATCCCGCGGGAGCGGCAGCGTCCGGTGCTGGTCATGGGACCGCCCGGCGTCGGGAAGACCGCGGTGATGCAGCAGATCGCGGAGGAACTGGGCATCAGCCTCGTGTCCTACACCATCACCCATCACACCCGGCAGAGTGCCATCGGTCTACCTGCAATCTCGAAAAAGAAATACGGCGGGCAGGAATACTCCGTCACCGAGTACACCATGAGTGAGATCGTCGCTTCGATCTACGATCAGATCGAGCGCTCCGGGATCTCCGAGGGAATCCTCTTTCTGGACGAGATCAACTGTGTGTCGGAGACGCTGGCGCCTACCATGCTGCAGTTCCTGCAGTACAAAACCTTCGGCGCCCACCGTGTCCCCGACGGGTATATCATTGTCACGGCAGGAAATCCGCCGGAGTACAACCGTTCCGTCCGGGACTTTGACATTGTCACTCTGGACCGGGTGCGCCGCCTGGACGTGGCGGAGGATTTTGAGGTCTGGAAGGAGTATGCGCTGCAGGAGGGCGTCCACGGGTCTGTCCTTTCCTACCTGGGGATACGCCGGGAGCACTTCTATTCGATCCGGACGGAGCCGTCAGGACGGAAATTTGTGACCGCCCGCGGCTGGGAGGACCTCTCGGATTCCATCAAGGTCTATGAGACCCTGGGGCTCCCGGTGACGCGGGAGATGACAGGCTCCTTCCTTCAGGATCCGGAAATCGCGGAGAGCTTTACCGGCTATTACGCGCTGTACCGGAAATACAGTGAGGTCTACCGGATCCCGGAGATCCTGGACGGAAAAGCGCCGGAGGCCGCGCTGCAGCTCAAGAATGCGCCCTTTGACGAAAAACTGAGTCTTCTCGGCCTTCTGACGGCGGCTCTGGGACAGGAGTTCCGGGACTGGGCGGAGGAACTGGACGTGCAGCGGACGGTCTTTGAACTCATGAAGGAACTCCGGGACGGCGTACAGAGCGGCAGCATCGGCTCGGCGGAAGAGTGGCTCAGCCTTCAGACAGAGCAGCGGAAAAAGGTTTTTGAGACAGAGCTGCGGGCCAGGCTCATCGGCCGCGGGCAGGAACGCAGGAAACGCATGGTCCTGCGTCGGCTTTCCGGCATGATGGAAGCTCTCCGCAGCAGGACCCGGGAAGACGGCCGCGGCGCCTACGCTTTCCTGCGGACCATGTTTACTTCGGAAGAGACTGCCCGGAAAGCCCGCGCGGAAGAGACCGGAAGACATCTCACCAACACCTTCCTGTTCCTGGACCGGGTCTTCGGGCAGGGACAGGAGATGGTCCTGTTCCTAACGGATCTCTCCGCCGGCCGTGACAGCCTGCGCTTTGTCCGGGAGCAGGGAAATGAAGAATACTATAAATACAACCGGATGCTGCTCCTGAAGGACAGCCGGGAAGAACTGAGAAACGAGGTCATGAAGCTGCTATGAGACTGGTGATTCAGAGAGTGACCCACGCGGAGTGCGTGGTGGATGGAAACGTGACGGGCGCCATCAAGGACGGATTCCTGGTCCTGGCGGGGATCTCCGACACGGACGACGAGGAAATGGCGGGAAAGATGCTGCGGAAGATGCTGGGCCTCAGGATCTTCGCGGACGCGGAGGGAAAGACCAACCTTTCCCTGAGAGATGTGGGCGGAAACGTCCTGCTGATCTCCCAGTTCACGCTGTACGCAGACTGCAGAAAAGGAAACCGGCCTTCCTTCACCAGGGCAGGAAAGCCGGAACATGCGTCAGCGCTTTATGAGTACATGCTGGCGGAGTGCGCGAAGGAGCTTGGAGAGGGCCGGGTGCAGCGGGGCGTTTTCGGCGCGGACATGAAGCTTTCGCTGCTGAACGACGGTCCCTTCACCATCATCCTGGATTCGGACGAGCTGGCCGGCCCCCGCAGGTAAACCCCGGAAAAGGAGAACAAGATGTCAGTAGAAGATACCCTCCAGATGCTGAAACACGAGGCGCGCCGCAGCCCGGAGCTCCGGGACGCGCTGCTCGCCGCGGCGGAGGAGAAGAACGCCCTGACGGCCTTCTGCCGTACGGCGACGGCTGCGGGCTTCCACCTGTATGAGATGGACCTTCTCTCCGCGGGCGAGGAGCGCTACGCGGCCATGCGCCGCAGCACCAACGGCGGCGGCGAAAACTCGCCGCTCCTGCAGTTTGAGGACGACACCTTCGAACTCTTCCTCGCGGAGCTTAGGGCGCTGTAAAACCAGGCGCCCGTCGGACCGGAAGCATTACCTCTGCAGGCAAATGGCGCTTGTACGAAGTCCCGCTGCGGTGCCATTGTCATTCGCTTCCGCCCGACTTGCAGAATTCGCGAAATCCTGAAAAACGGTCGGGCTCAAGCCCGGCAGGCACCTTGCGGACCTTCGAGCGCTGCCAGCGCCTGCATCGGCAATGCCCGGTCCATCCGGACGCTGCTGCGGCTTCAGGTGCGCGCCCTCAGCTTCCGGCGGATGTGGTTCAGGCGCTTCTCAAAGTAGCCGCGGCTGATGTACTCCGCCAGCACATACTGGTCCAGGGACGGCACCGTGCAGGAGTAAAAGCCGATCCGGTTCCGGTAACGCCGGAGCAGCCGCTTCGGAAGCACCATGTAGCCCACGCGCATGGACGGCGCGATGCTTTTCGTGAAAGTGTTCAGGTAGATCACGGATCCCGTACTGTCCATGGAATAGAGCGTCTCCAGCGGTTTCCGCTGGACCGAAAACTCCGACTCGAAATCATCTTCCACGATCAGCGCCCGCCGGGCGTTGGCCCAGGAGATGTATTCGTAACGTTTTGCGGCCGGCGCGGTGACGCCGGTGGGATAAGAGTGGAAGGGTGTCACATGCAGAAGACCGGCCTGGGAATGCCGGAGCCCCTCGGCGCTGATCCCGTCTGCATCCATGGGAAGCAGCTCGCAGCGGATTCCGTGGGCGCGGTATACCAGGCGGATCTTTTCATAGGATTCCTCCTCCAGAGCGAAGATGGTCCCCGGATCAATGAGCTGGGCGATCAGACCATAAAGATATTCCGAACCGGAGCCGATGATGATCTGCTCCGGTTCCGTTTTCATTCCCCGGTAGCGTTCCAGATAGGCGGAGATGGCTTCGCGCAGTTCGGGACAGCCGGCGTTCGGCGGGCGCCGGAGGAGCTTGTCTCCATAATCGTTCAGCACCTCCCGGATCAGGCGAAGAAAGGTGGATACAGGAAAATCGCCGGACGCGCCGGTGGTCTCTTCCCGGGGAAGCCTGCCGCTTCCGACATTCTGCAGCTCCACAGTCTGCGGGATGTCAGGAGCGATGCTTCCGGAGGGGAGAGAGATCTCGCTCACGAAAAAGCCGCTCCGGGGGCGGGAGACGATGTACCCTTCATCCAGAAGCTGTCCGTAAGCCCCTTCCACGGTGATCACGCTGATCCCCAGATGCTCTGCCAGGGCCCGTTTGGACGGCAGCTTTTCCCCGGGCTTCAGCGTTCCCTTCAGGATATCTTCCCGGATCTGTTCATAGAGATATTCAAATTTGCTTTTTCCCTGCCGGTCTTCAAAGCTGTAGGTAAGCATGGGTTCTCCAATCTGACCTTATAAAAAATACGAAAACTGACAATATCAATAATATCAGTTTTGATTATAATAAGTGTAAAGAAAAAAAGCAATCCGGCGCATCCCCGGAAGGGGACAGCCCGGTGAAAGGAAGTGGAGATCATGCGTGCAAAGAATCCAGCCGTGACAGCAAACACAGACAGAGCCGGAGACAATGAGCAGGTCAATAAGGTCGTTCTGACCGGACTGATGGCGGCCCTCTGCTATGTGGCGTTCACCTTCCTGAAGATCCCGATCCCGACCCCGGCAGGCGGTATGACTGCCCTGCATATCGGAAATGCGTTCTGTGTGCTGGCGGCACTGATCCTCGGCGGCTTCTACGGCGGCCTGGCAGGTGCCATCGGCATGACGATCGCGGACCTGATGGATCCCGCCTATGTGGTCAGCGCCCCGAAGACCTTCTTCCTGAAGCTGATGATCGGCCTCATCGCAGGATTTGTGGCGCACCGCATCGCCCGCATCACGGAAGACCACGACCGCGGCTATGTCCTCCGCTGGTCCGTCATCGCCAGCATCGCGGGCCTCGGCTTCAACGTCATCGCGGACCCGGTGGTGGGATACCTTTACAAGACCTATCTTCTGGGCGTGCCGCAGGAAGTCTCGAAGATCATGGCAACCTGGGCTGCCGGCGCCACAGCCTTCAACGCGGTGGTCGGAACCATCGTCGTTGCGGCAGTCTACAACGCCCTTCGTCCCGTCCTGAAAAAGGCGGGAATGTTCTACCGGATCTGAAGCGGGAATATTCACTGGCAGATCCCTCAGTATTATCAATATTTCTGATTTCCGACAAAACAACAATATAAAGAAGCCCGGGCATGGAGCCCGGGCTTCTTCATCGGACGAAACTCAGTGCATGAACATTCCGGTCAGGTTGAAGGCCACGATCAG
>Ga0256404_1002246_pt1 | contig 43369 bp, 38 predicted proteins | sample RumenRJG_01DNA_FD_185990 | JGI IMG/M metagenome (GOLD analysis project Ga0256404, IMG submission 185990) | Bovine rumen microbial communities from Lethbridge, Alberta, Canada - RJG_01 | ecosystem: Host-associated > Mammals > Digestive system > Stomach > Rumen | place: Canada: Alberta | collected... | reverse complement strand
CATTATAGCACGTATTTATAATAATTACCACCATTTACCACATTAAAAAGCAAAAAGTTTGACAAAAAAATAGCCTGTACAAGGCTATAAATTGAATTTTGATATCGATAAAGTGTTTAAGACCCGCCCGCTTGAAATTCGCTTTTTTATGTGAGAATAAGGGAATTTCTTAAGTGTTTGTTTGCATTGGCGTGAATTATGCTATAATGTCGATAGCATGGAGGATTGTACTTATGAAAAGTAATGTATGTATTGCTTTAGACTTTCAAACAAAACAAGAAGTGCTTGATTTTTTAGATCAGTTCACTAATGAGTCCCTATATGTCAAGGTTGGCATGGAACTCTTTTATGGCGAAGGGGCAAGCATTGTAGAAGAAATCAAGAAGAGAGGACATCGTATCTTCTTGGACTTGAAACTTCACGACATTCCTAATACGGTCAAACAGGCAATGAAGCAGCTTGCAAAACTTGACGTTGACTTAGTCAATGTGCATGCATCAGGCGGCATTGCCATGATGAAGGCCGCACTAGAAGGCCTTGAAGAAGGCAAGATTGGTGCCCATCGTCCTAAGATTATTGCGGTGACATGTTTAACTTCACTTGATCAGGATGTACTTGATCATCAATTACTGATTCATGAACCACTTAATGATGTCGTTCTCAAGTGGGCAAGTAATGCGAAAGAAGCCGGGCTTGATGGCGTTGTCTGCTCACCACTTGAATCAAAGCTCATTCATGACCATTTAGGTTTAGATTTCATGACGGTTACACCTGGCATTAGACTTGCAGGAAGCTCTGTCAATGACCAGAAACGTGTGACAACACCTGCTTTAGCGAAAGAACTCACTTCAACAGAGATTGTTGTGGGACGTTCAATTACTAAGGCTGATGATCCTGTTGCAGCCTATCATCAATGCTTAAAAGAATTTCAAGGAGAATAAGAATGGAAAATAGAGAAAGAAAAATCGCAAAAGACTTATTATCAATTAAAGCAGTGTTCTTAAAGCCAAGTGATCCTTTTACTTGGGCAAGTGGCATTAAATCGCCAATCTATTGTGATAACCGTTTAACACTCTCTTATCCTGCTGTAAGAAATGATATTGAACAGGGCTTAGCTGATTTAGTCAAAGAATGCTTCCCACAGGCTGAAGCTTTATTTGGCACTTCAACAGCTGGTATTGCCCATGCAGCCTTAGCCGCTGATATCCTTGATATGCCTATGGGCTATGTGCGTGGCAGCAACAAGTCTCATGGCCGTCAGAACAAGATTGAAGGTGTCTATAAGCCAGGCATGAAGGTTGTTGTTGTGGAAGATCTTATTTCAACAGGTGGTTCTTCATTAGAAGTTGTTGATGCTTTAAGAGAAGCTGGTGTGATTGTTTTAGGCTTAGTCGCTATCTTTACTTATGGCTTGCCTGATGCAGCAAAAAACTTTGCCGAAAAGAATTGTCCATATATGACATTATCAAACTACGATACACTTATTGAAGTTGCCGTAGAAGAAAACTATATTCATGAAAATGAACTCAATAAGCTTAAAGCTTGGAAAATGAATCCTCATGATGAAAGCTGGATCAATCAATAAGTGTTAAAGATTTATTTAAGGGGGTCAACACATGTTTGACAATATCAAAAAGAGCGTTAAATATGTCATAAGCGAAAACCTCAATAATACCTTCCGTATCTATTCCATTTCAAAATACGAAGTTCTTGCCACGGCAAGAGACAGTAAGCTTGGGCTTTTCTGGAACTTCGCCAATCCGGTTATTCAGTGTCTGACATACTGGTTTGTCTTTGGCTTGGTTTTTGATAAGAAGGCTGTGGATGGCATTACTTATATCTGGTGGATGCTTGGGGGAATGGTCTGCTGGTTCTTTATTTCACCATGCATTACTGATGGCTGTAATGCGGTTTTCTCAAAAATCAATATTATCACGAAGATGAAATTCCCGGTTTCCGTACTACCGGCAACAGTCGTCTTTACAAAGCTCTTTGACCACTTCTGCCTGATGATTATTCTGACAGTTTTACTGGCGTTTGGTGGCTATTATCCATCTTTGCATTGGTTAGGGCTTGTTTATTATTGCTTCTGTGCAATTGTCTTTGGTATTTCTCTGTCACTTACGACAAGTGTGCTTAATATGCTTGCTCGTGATATGCGTAAGTTAGTTCTTGCATTGATGCGACTCTTGCTTTATATGACACCAATACTATGGAATATCAAGACATTACCGGGCTATCTTCAAAGAATCATGCTGACAAACCCAATTTATTATATTGTCCAGGGCTATCGTGATTGCTTCTTCTATCATAAAGGCTTTATGTTTTATAAGTATTCGATGGTAACCTTTTGGGCTATTACAATCTTCTTATTTGTATTTGGTAGTACAATGATGTATAAATTTAAAGCGAAGTTCGTAGACTTTATTTAGGAGGTATTGCTTTGGAAACTGAGTATGCGATTGTGGCACGTCATGCCTCAAAAATCTATGAGCTGAGAGGAAAGAATAAAAATGAACAAGGCCAGAAGTTCTATGCCTTGAAAGATTTAAACTTTGCGATTGAAAAAGGTGAAGTTGTCGGTGTTCTTGGGACAAATGGGAGTGGGAAATCAACCATTTCCATTATCCTAGCAGGCATCTGTGATCCTGATGAAGGTGAAATCACTGTCAATGGCACTCAGGCTCTTATTGCCATCAATACCGGCCTTAACCAGCAGTTGACGGGAATGGAAAATATTGAGCTGAAAGGGGCCTTGCTTGGCTTAAGTAAGCGTCGTATTAATGAAATTAAAGCTGGGGTTATTGAGTTTGCGGAAATCGGTGATTTCCTCTATCAGCCTGTTAAGACTTATTCTTCTGGTATGAAATCAAGACTTGGCTTCTCGATCAATCTTTGTTTAAATCCTGATATTATGATTGTCGATGAAGCATTATCTGTTGGTGATAAAGGCTTTGCGGCCAAGTGCTTGAGTAAAATGAAGGAACTGCGTGATGAAGGCAAGACTATTGTCTTTATTTCTCATAACCTTTCCCAGGTTCGTGACTTCTGTGATAGTGCCATGTGGATTGAAGGCGGTATGCTGAGAGAATATGGTGATATCGATGAAGTATGTAATGACTATGCTGAATATGTTGATTATTACAATGGTTTAAAGAAAAAAGAAAAGGATGCGGAAAGAGATCGTAAGTTTGCCAAGAGAATTATCAAGAATTCTAAACGTACTTTTGGTGATAAATTCTTCTCGGCTATCCGCACCCGTTAGTTAGGAGTTATCTCATGCGAGAAAAAAGAAATCTCATTATCACAAATGTATCAATAAAACGTATTATGGTGCATATCGAAGGAGAAAATACCAATCCTGATCTGCATATTAAACAGTTATTGTTAAGAGACTATATGACAAATGACCGTCTCGTCCCTAACAATATCACATGGCAAGATCAGCATTTTTCTCTTTCTTTTAACTTAATGTCACTCAATAATGAAGAACCTATGCATAGTGGAGATTGGTATCTGATTGGTATCGATCAGAAGGAAAGAATGCATGAGGTCTACCCATTAGCAGACTTATGTGAGGCCATGAAGGTAAGAACCTTCAATATAAGCAATCAATATAACGCTTATTTCATTAAATCCAACAGCAATAAGTTTGTGGCAGAAAGTAAAATCGATGAAGATAATGCTTCCTACTATCTAAAAATACAATACAATATCCCAAAACCTCCACTCTCATCATTACAGAAGTGGAAACGCAATATGCATAAGCGCAAAACAGCGTTGCGTCAGGGTGCTTATGTCAAAGTCTTTAATTTCTGGAAGCATTTCAATAAGGAGGATGGCAACCGTATTCTCTTTACATCTTCTTCAAGAAGCGAGATTGGTGGTAATGAGAAGTTTGTTTATGACCGCATGGTAGAAAGAGGCGTGGATAAGCAATTCCATATTGATTTCTCCTATAAGGAATCCATTAAGAGCTACCGTAGTCCACTCTCAAAGTTCTCTTTCGCAAGAAAGCTTGCGATGGCGAATATTATTATCTGTGATGACTATCAGCCAGAACTCTATCTTGTTGACTACTTGCCCCATGTGGATATTATCCAGTTATGGCATGCCTGTGGCGCTTTTAAGACAGTCGGCTTAGAAAGACTTGGCAAGCCAGGAGCTCCTGCCTTCAATACGCGTATTCATAAGTGCTATACGGCCATGACTGTCTCATCACAGCTTGCGGCCGATCACTATGCTGAAGCATTTGGCATTCATGAAAGCAAGATCCTGCCTCTTGGTGTTCCAAGAACGGATATCTTCTTTTCTGAAGAATACAAGAAAGCGATTATTCCTCAAGTCGAAGCAGCTTTCCCAATGGTCAAGGATGCTAAGGAAGTTATTATGTATGCACCAACATTCAGAGGGGTCAATGCGAAAAATGCCAGCTTCCCAATGGACATGATTGACTTTGATGCCTGGGGTGAATACTTACATGAATCCCACTCTGTCATGTTGATCAAAATGCATCCTTTCGTTAAAGAACCACTGAATATCCCTGAACAATATCGTGATGTCATTGTTGATGCTTCTGCATATCGTGAAATTAATAATATGCTGTTTGTGACAGACTTGTTGATTACGGATTACTCATCGGTTATTTATGAATTCTCGCTCTTCCATAAGCCAATGCTTTTCTATGCCTTTGACCGCATGAAATATGAAGCAGACCGTGGATTCTATGAACCTTATAGCGAGATGGTTCCAGGCAAGATCGTGCGAACTAGCGAAGAATTGCTTCACGCGATTAAGAAACGTGACTTTGAGTTTGAAAAGGTTGATCCATTTGTGAAAAAGAACTTCAAGTTCACGGATGGTAAGGCAACGGATCGTATTATTGATACATTAATTCTCAAGAAATAAGAAGGTGGCATAATGGCTACAGGAAAACATATCTATCCTCATCCTAAGTTCCCTACAAAGGAAACAGTAGGACTCAATCTTCATGAAACAAAGAATCTCAAAGCAACCATCTATCGTGGTAAGGGAGAGATTATTGAAGATACAATTATTTATAAAAGTGATAATCCTGAAATTGTTTCGATTGATGATCAGGGCAATGTGACAGCTCATAAAGAAGGCTATACCGAAATAACTGCCTATGGACGAGGCAAGACGGCAAGACTAGGCCTTGAAGTCTTTTCGGTTCCAAGGGGCATTAAAGGCTTTACAGCTCATCGTGGAGTCAGGAAGCTAGCACCGGAGAATACAATGGCGGCTTTTAAGCTTGCTGGTGAATATGGCTTTGATTATATTGAAACAGATATTCAGGTGACCAAAGATAAAAAGCTTGTTCTTTTCCATGATAATACATTAAAGAGAATGTATGGCTTGGCCGATAAGCATATTTGTGACTATACACTTGATGAACTGAAACAATTAAAGCTGACAGGTGGCAATGGTCTAAAAACATATCCTGATGAAAAGATTGTGACTTTTGAAGAATATCTTGCTTATATGTCAACAATTTCTTCAAAGCCCATGATTGAACTCAAGGATCCAACCCTATCCGATGAAAACAAGGATCAGCTTGCTGTTATTAAGAATATGATTGATCACTATGGCCTTGCTTCAAAAGCCCGTGTCACAAGCGCAATACTTGATAATATTGAAGCCTATGAGGCTATCAATGAAGAAAGCACTTTGGCATATATTGTTGAAGATCCAGCTTTTGATGACCTTGAACTCCTTCAAAAGCATCATTTCCTCTTCTCAATCAAGTATGAAGCAGCAAACAAGGATTTCCTACAGAAAGTGATTGACAGTGGACTAGAGGTGGATATCTGGATTATCAATGACAAGAAAACAGCTAAAGCCTTACTGAAATGGCCAATCACATCAATGACGAGCGATTTAGTTGTATTTGATCACTAATTAGACTATGATACATTCATAACGGAGGTAATTTATGATTTACGCAGAAATTCTCGCCGGTGGTAAGGGCACACGTATGGGAAATACAGAACTCCCAAAACAGTTCCTTATGCTTGGGGATAAACCTATTTTTATTCATACAGTTGAACAGTTTATGTTGAATAGACGCATTGATAAGATATTAATCTGCTGTCCAGAAGCCTGGATCAGCTATACAAAAGATACTTTAAAGAAGTATATTGCAGATCGTTCAAAAATCGTTGTCGTTAAGGGTGGGGCAAGTCGTAATGATACAATCATGAATGGCTTGAACTTCATTGAAAGTGAATATGGTCTTAATGATGATGACATCGTCTTAACACATGATGCTGTAAGACCATTCTTAACACAGCGTATTATTGATGATAATATTGATGGTGCTATTAAATATGGTGCTGTTGATACGGTAGTTGAAGCATTCGATACGATTGTACATTCAAGAGATGGTGAAACGATTACAGACATCCCAGTACGTTCAGAAATGTACCAGGGCCAGACACCTCAGTCCTTCAATCTTCCATTGTTGAAGAACTTCTTAGCATCACTTAGTGAAGATGAAAAGAATATCTTAACTGATGCATGTAAAGCACTTGTCATCAAGGGCACACCTGTTCATCTTGTCAGAGGTGAAGTCTACAATATGAAGATTACAACACAGCATGACTTAAAAGTTGCAAATGGTCTGGTAGAAGGGCAGAAAATCTAATGATTAATACAGTCTATCGTCTTATTGCACCTCGTCAAATTCGCAGTGATTTCGTTGATTTAACGATTGATGAAGAGAGAGTGATTATCAGACCAACTTATCTCTCTATCTGTGCTGCTGATCAGCGTTATTATACGGGTTCAAGAGGACGCGTTGTCATGAAACAAAAACTGCCAATGGCTCTTATTCATGAGGGTGTTGGTGAAGTTGTCTATGATCCAAAAGGTGAATATGAAGTTGGCACAAAGGTTGTCATGGTTCCTAATACACCAATGGAAAAAGACGATGTCATTAAAGAAAACTATTTACGTTCATCACGTTTTAGAGCGAGTGGTTTTGATGGCTTCATGCAGAATGTAGTCAGCATGCGCCGTGATCTCATCATTCCTTTTACGCTCGATCCTGAAATTGCTGTATTGCTTGAACTGACATCAGTTGGTATGAACGCTGTTGAAACATTCAAGAAACATGCCCATGAAAGAAGACGCACGATTGGTGTCTGGGGCAATGGGAATGTTGGCTTTGTAACAGCGCTTATTCTAAGAAAAGCCTTTCCTGATGCTAAGCTCTATGTCTTTGGTGTACAGGAAAGAAAGAATCGCTATTTCTCATTTGCTGATGAAACATTCCTGATCAATGATATACCTGAAGATTTAAAGCTAGACCATGCCTTTGAATGCGTTGGCGGAAGAGGCTCGGAAGCAGCTATTAATCAGATTATTGATCTGATCAACCCACAAGGGACAATTAATCTGATGGGGGTATCTGAGAATCCTGTTGCAATCAACACCAGAATGGTTCTTGAAAAAGGATTGACGTTGCTTGGTAACAGCCGTTCGAACTATGATGATTTCAAGAAGTCTGTGGACTTCATGGAAGAATATGATGATGTTCGTGATTACTTATCAACAATTATTTCTGAAATCGTTGATGTCAAGACGACTAAGGATATGATTAAGGCATTTGAAAATGATTCTAACAATGACTTTAAGACAGTTATGAAATGGGATATCTAGGCAAACATTGTTTGCCTATTTTTTCTAAGGGAAGAGATTATGAAAAGACTTATTGTACGCATTAGACGAAAACTGCGCTTCTATATCTTTAAACTTGTATGCCTCGTCATAGAATGCACACATCCACTTGATGAAGAAAAAATATGCTTTCTTTCAGATAACCGTGAGGTCATGGGAGGTAATCTTAAAAGCATTTATGAGTATCTTGAAGGCAGTTCATATAAGCGTGTTATTGAGTTCAAGAGAGACCGGAGAGTCCGTCGCACATATAAAGAAAAGCTGAGCTTAGCTTACAATCTCTCGACTTCACGCTATATTCTTCTAGAAGACCTCAGTACAGCCATCACCTATTTCCCTGTTCGCAAACATCAGGACGTAATCCAGCTATGGCATGGGCCAGGTGCCTATAAGCGCTTTGGCTATTCAAGAAAGAAGACAGGGGAAAAGATTGGCACAATTCATAAAGGCTATAAGAAATATACAAAGGTCATTACAAGTGGTGAAAAGATCAGATGGTGCTATGCAGAAGCCTTTGGTCTTCCTTTAGATAAAGTCAAGGCAACTGGTTTTCCTAGAACTGATGATTTCTATCATCAGGATTACCTCGACCATGTCAAAGAAACATTCTATCAGCACTATCCAGAACTCAAAGACAAAAAGATTATTCTCTTTGCCCCAACATATCGTGGGGTGGTCCCACGTGATGCCACCTATGACTTCTCTAAGCTAGACTTAGATGCCTTATATGAAAAGTTCCATAAAGACTATGTCCTTATTTTTAAATGGCATCCTGCTCTATATAACAACATTGTCATCAATAAGGTTAAAGCACCGGATTTTGAGAAATACAATGGTTTCTATCGTGATTTCTCTTTCTATCGTGATATTCAGGAACTCCTGGTTGTCTGTAATACGCTAGTTACAGATTATTCTTCACTGATCTTTGATTATGTTCTTCTCAATAAGCCCATTGTTTATTATACTTATGATTTAGAAGACTATACGGGCTATAATGGTCGTGGTCTTTACTTTCCTTTTGAGACATATGTCTATGGGGAAGTTGCACACAATATGCCTGAACTGATCACAGCTTTACAAAAGGGTAATCTAGAAAACCAAAAGCGTAAAGTATTCTTTGAGACCTTCATGAATGCCTGTGACGGGCAGGCAACTCAGCGTGCTGCGCAATATATATTAAGAGGTTAACGACATGGAAAACATCCTCAAAATAGCCGCTCAGAAACTAAGATATCTAAGCCTTACAACTTACTATAACCACTATAAGAAACAACCAATCAATCAAAAACAAGTTCTTTTCCTTTCGCAAAGCCGAAAAGAACTTTCTGGTAATTTCTATTATATCCGTCAGGCTATGCAAGATCGCTTTATCGTAAAGTCAGTCCTTTCAGATGATTCTATTACCAATAAGATGCTGGCAAAATTGATGGCAGAGTCCCATTACATTCTTCTTGATGACTTCTATCCAGCCATCTATCCGGTGCATCTAAGAGAAGAAACAAGACTCATTCAGGTATGGCATGCGATTGGTGCTTTTAAGACCGTTGGCTACGCAAGAAAAAACAGCATGCTTACACTCACGCATCGTGGCTATACGGATGCAATTGTCTCTTCGCCATCTATCATCAATGACTATGCCAGGGCTTTTCATATGGACCCTCGGCACATTCATCCCATTGGCATACCAAGAAGTGATATCTTCTTTGATGAAACCTATGCCAAACAGATCAAAGAGGAACTCTACCAACAGCATCCCCAGCTAGAAAATAAAAAAATCATTCTCTTTGCCCCAACATTTAGAGGCAATAATATTCATCATGCCTATTATGATTATGATCAAATAGATTTTAAGCATTTACAAGAATCCTTAGGTGATGACTATTTCTGCATTATCAAGATGCATCCCTTTATTAAGCAAAGAAGTCAAGCACTTGATTCCCATTTCTTTTTAGACCTATCCAGCCAAAGAGAAATCAATGACTTGCTTTTTATCACTGATATCCTGATTACGGATTATTCATCAGTCATCTTTGAAGCAAGCCTGCTAAATATTCCTACAATCTTCTTTGCCTATGACCTAGAAAACTATATCAGTGAACGTGATTTCTTCTATCCATACGCAGAATATACCTATGGGCCAGTTGTGAAGAATGAAGAAGAACTTGTTAAGGCAATCAGGCATCCTGTTATTGATCAGCAGAAACTTGAACGCTTTAAAGAGAAGTTTGTGGCATCATGTGATGGGCATGCCAGTGAACGTTTTGTCGAAGTCTTATTAGAAGGTGGCAAGCTATGAGTATTGTTGTAAAAATTGGTATCTTTTTTATGAATATCATCTTTGCGATTATGAAGCTTCTTCCGGTGCAAAAGAAGATTACATATATCTCAAGACAGATGGACACAACACCTGTGGATTTCTCTTTAACCATAAAACAAATGCAAAAAGATCACCCTGAATATCGTCATGTCGTGCTTGCCAAGATGATTCATCCAGGACTGAAGGCAAAAATTGAATATGTGGGTCATATGTTTGTCCAGATGTACCATATTGCAACAAGTGAAGCTGTGATTCTTGATACTTATTGTATCTGCATCTCCGTCCTGCATCAGCGTAAAAACCTCGTCGTAATTCAGATGTGGCATGCCTTGGGTGCATTCAAGAAATTTGCTTATTCCATTCTTGATTGTCAGGAGGGCAGCTCTTCGAAAGTCGCAAAGCTTATGCATATGCATGAAAACTATACCTATGTTCTTTCAAGCTCACCTTATGCCGCAAAGTTCTTTGCCGAGGCTTTCCATGTCAGAGAAGATCAGATGCGCATCTATCCCTTGCCCAAGACAGACTTGCTGGTGGATGAAGAAAGAAAGGCAGCCATTATCAATCGTATTGATGAAGCTTATCCAGAACTTAATGACGGCAAGAAAATCATTGTTTATGCTCCAACTTTCCGTAAGACGCATGATCATCTTCAAGAAGGCATTGAAGCATTAATTAAAGAAATTGATTTTGAAAAATATCACTTTGTCCTAAAGCTTCACCCCTTATCATCTATTACCATAGATGATCAAAGAGTGATCAATGATCATATATTTTCATCGTTGGAATTCTTTCATAAAGCTGATATCATAATAACTGATTATTCAGCTGTGCTCTTTGAAGCATCATTATTACATAAACCTATTTATTTCTATGATTTTGATTATGATTTCTATAAAATAGGACGTTCATTCTATATTGATTATCAGCATGATATGCCTGGATATATGTCACCTAATCCTAAAGACTTAATGCGGGCTATCGACAATAATCATTATGATTACAAGAAGCTTCAAGATTTCAGCCATATGATGATCAGTCCGTATCAAATCAGCTATACAAAGGACTTTACCGATTTTCTCTATCACACACTTAACAAGGAGGCGTTGTAATGGAAAATACGAGAAAAATAAAAAAAGCATATTTCCAAAGACAGCTCACTGGCACACAATCAGCCATTGGCTTGCTTGTCCTTTTGCCACTCTATGCCATCTTTGGATCACGCATCGCTACAGCCTTGATGAAGCTCTCAATGGTGCTATTTGACTACCGTCTAACAAGAACAGCTCTGAGTAGCTATTTGAATCTTGTCTTTGGCATTATGATGCTTATCTTGCTTGTTCTTTTATTAAGAGGTTACTTAAAGGATAACTGGAAAGACTTCATGAAAAACAAGCGCTCAATCTTTATAAAAGGCCTTATGACTTTTGTTTTAGTCTATCTGGCAAATTATATTGGTACAATTGTTGTCATGCTGATGGGCGGGGCAAGCAATTCTGCTAATCAGGCTGGTATCGAACAGATTCTAAGCCGTGTTCCTGTTCCCATGATTCTCTATGCTGTACTGGTTGGTCCTGTTGTTGAAGAATTGATGTTTAGAGGTGTCATCTTTACAACACTGCGCCGCAGGCATCGTAAACTGGCCTATATCATCACAGCCTTAGCCTTTGGCTTAGCTCATGTCTATGCTTCTATTCTTTCAGGCAATGTCAGCGAGATCGTTCAGATCTTCCCTTATTTCTTTGCCGGCCTTGTCTTCTGTTATAGTTATGAGTCAAGCAACAATATCTTTGCCTCAATCATCGGGCATATGGGCAATAATTTAGTGGCTGTACTTCTTGCTTTATTCATATAAAAAAAGACCTTCAGGATTAACCTGAAGGTTATTTGTAACTGGCGGTCTGGACGGGGCTCGAACCCGCGACCTCCGCCGTGACAGGGCGGCATTCTAAACCAGCTGAACTACCAGACCAGCTACGAATAGTAATATATCAGTTATGAGATATGAAGTCAATAAAAAACCTCCGGCTTTCACCGAAGGATATTTGTATCTGGCGGTCTGGACGGGGCTCGAACCCGCGACCTCCGCCGTGACAGGGCGGCATTCTAAACCAGCTGAACTACCAGACCAGGTACGAATAAGAATATACCAAAGTATTGCACATGAGTCAATAAGAAAGTGAGAAAAATATGCGATTAGTTGAAAAAATATGGCTGCAACTCAAGCCGCGTAAAAGATTTGAAAAGAATGTCTTTGCGAACATGCTTCTTGCAACAATAGAAGAAAGCAAGAACTATGTTCAGGTAGGATTCACAACTGAATATGCTGAGCTCATCTACTGGGTCAGGGATCCTTTCAAATATACCAAGACATCCATCTTCTATTATGATGACTATGAAATGGAATCTCTTGTCATTGATGATGTTGAAGGACTTTGTGATTACATCTACCAGCATATGACCTATAAGGACAAACATATTCGCTATCACAACAATGCCTTCCATGGTGGTGATTATGATCATAAGCTCTTTAAGCAGGGAGTACCCTATATAGCTCCACGACCAAGATAATAGCATCTTCCATAATACCTATTAAAATGATATGATAATAGATATTATAGGTAGGTGATCATATGGATATCAAGAAACGTGCTTTCAAGCTTGCCATGCCTGTCATGTTGAGCTATCTCTTTATGTCTCTGGCTTATGGCCTCATGATGCAACAGGCTCATCTTGCCTGGTATTACAGTATTCTTGCAAGTCTGCTTATATATACTGGGGCTTTTCAGTATGTCCTTGTTGGCCTCATTACCATCTCTGCGCCTTTAATGACGATATTGATAACCGCGCTTTTCATGAATGCGAGACTCTTTTTCTATGGGCCAACATTTGCGAAGCTTTTTAAGACAAGCAAGCATTATCTTTACCTGATCCATTCATTTACAGATGAAACTTATGGAATTGACCTAAAAATCTCTGACTCAAAGCAAGAGAAACAAGTTGATATGATGTACTATGTCGCTCTCTTTTCGCAGACAAGCTGGCTTGTTGGCACTCTGCTTGGGGCAACGATTGGGACCATTCTGCCTTTACAATTAAAGGGTGTGGAATTCTGTATGACAGCAATGTTTATCACCATTGTCATTGATCAGTGGGAAAGCCATGACAAGCACTTTCCTACAATCATGTCAGCTGTTGTCGCAATTGTCCTTCTTGGTCTTCTTGGCGGTGGGCAGTTCATGCTGCCGAGCTTACTTGTTTCAACACTTTTGCTGGTGATTTATGATTGGAGGATGAAAGATGAATAAGATCATTGTCATTATCATACTTTGTGCACTTCTCACCTTCATCCTTAGAGCAACGCCTTATTTTCTTGTCAACAAGATAGAGCACATGCCTGACTATCTTGAAAAGCTGATTGCTGACTTGCCATTAGTCGTTATGAGCGTTCTGGTTGTCTATTGCTTCAAGGATGCGTTTTTTACAACGCCAGTAAAAAGTCTTCCTGCCCTGATAGCCGGTCTTGTGACTGCTATAAGCTATAAGCTTCATCATAATACGACACTTTCCATCATTCTTGGCACAATTCTCTATATGGGCATTCTACACATCTTGTAGGATGCTTTTTTGTGCAATCTTCTATAGGATAATCCTATAGAACTCAAAATACACAAATTATAATTATGAAATAAACAAAAAATATACTAATATTTACGATATTGGTAAACAAAAATATCTAAAACCTATTGACTTTATGGGTTTTCAAAGTTATAGTATAGTCACTTCAAGAGAAGTAGTCGGGAGGAAAAACAATGACAATTTCATACCATGTAATCCTCTCCTTAGCACGAATGTGTCGGGAGAGAACCGACATAGTCGTCATGCGACATATGTTGTAACCTGAATAAAAAGAAGATACAATATAGATAATAAACAAGGAGAAACAATAATTATGTCAAATAGAAAATATCATTTCGAAACATTAGCATTACACGTAGGTCAGGAAGAAGCTGATCCAGTTACTGATTCAAGAGCAGTCCCAATTTACCAGACTTCATCATTCGTCTTTAAGAATTCAGATCATGCTCAGGCAAGATTTGCCTTGCAGGATGCTGGTAATATCTATGGTCGTTTGACAAACCCAACTACTGATGTCTTTGAAAAGAGAATTGCCGCTTTAGAAGGTGGGGTTGCTGCATTAGCTGTTGCATCCGGTGCTGCTGCTGTGACTTATGCCGTTAAGAACTTAGCCTTTGCCGGTGATCATGTTGTTGCCGCTAAGAATATCTATGGTGGTACATATAACTTATTCGCTCATACACTAAGAGAAGATGGTGTTGAAACAACATTCGTTGATGCGCTTAATCCACAGAATTTCGAAGATGCCATCCAGGATAATACAAAGCTTGTCTTTATTGAAACACTGGGTAATCCAAATTCAGATACAGTTGATATTGAAGCAATTGCTAATATCGCACATAAGCATGGCTTGCCACTTGTCATCGATAATACTTTCGGTACACCATACTTAGTAAGACCAATTGAATATGGTGCAGATGTTGTTGTGCATTCAGCTACTAAGTTCATTGGTGGCCATGGTACAACAATTGGTGGTGTTATTGTCGATGCAGGTAAGTTTGACTGGGCTGCTCATGCTGACAAGTTCCCACAGCTTGTTGAACCAAACCCATCATATCATGGTGTAAGCTTCGCAAAAGATGTTGGTGCAGCTGCTTATGTTACAAGAATTCGTGCTATTCTTTTAAGAGATGAAGGTGCTACATTATCACCATTCCATTCATTCATCTTCTTACAGGGTCTTGAAACATTATCATTACGTGTTGAAAGACAGGTTGAAAATACATTAAAGGTTGTTGAATTCCTCAATAACCATCCACAGGTAGAAAAAGTACATCATCCATCAGTATCCGATGATCCAGAACAACAGCGCCTATATAAGAAATATTTCCCTAATGGTGGTGGATCAATCTTCACATTTGAAATCAAGGGTGATGAAAGAAAGGCAAAAGATTTCATTGATCATCTTGAACTCTTCTCATTACTTGCCAATGTTGCTGATGTGAAATCTCTTGTCATCCATCCAGCTACAACAACACATGCTGAAATGAATGATGAAGAATTAAATTCAGTTGGTATTTATAGAAACTCTATCAGACTTTCTATTGGTACTGAACATATTGATGATATTGTTGGTGACTTATCACAGGCATTTGATGCAGTTAAATAATACACTTGAGAACTGGGCAACCAGTTCTTTTTTTCTGATTTTGGAAAACACTAGAATTATGCCTTTTGTCTATAGTAATCTTGCTTTATAAGCATTGGTAACGATTTCAGAAATTGTTTATTATAATGAAAAAGGAGGTTACGATGATGAAAGATATTAAACCTTGGCTGATTATGGGGGCGTGTTGTGGGCTGGCGGCTAGCTCATTAGGCATATCGATTAATTCCTCAGGGGTGTTCTATGGTGTTGTGGCAGATGACTTAGGCATTATGCGTGGTTCTTTTGCTTTTCATATGACGATTTTCACATTTTTTACTGGCTTAGCTGCCTTTGTGATTCCAGCACTTATGAAGAAGTTTCCCTACAAACTACTACTTACTCTTTCAGTTGGCCTAGCAGTGCTGGCAACAATAGCTATGGGCTATGTTCATAGTTTACCTGCATTTTATCTTCTTGGGGCTATTCGTGGTATTACGACTTCGATGTTTTCTTTAGTGCCACTTTCAATGATCATCAACAACTGGTTTGAAAAGTCCCATGGCACGGCTATTTCAATTGTCTTCGCCTCAAGCGGCTTAGCGGGCGCCGTTGGATCAGCGGTATTAAGTCGTGTCATCAGGGCCACAAGCTGGCAAATGGGATACTTAGCTGCGGGAATCATTATTCTAGTACTCTGTCTACCTGGCATTCTTTTGCCTTTTAAACTCGATCCCTATGAAGAAGGCAAGAAGCCCTATGGTGGAACAACAATGAAAAAGGCTAATAAAACTGTCACTTATGAAAAACAGCATTTTCATTTTTCTAATCCTACTTTTATTGCCTTATTCATAGCTATATTGGCAATAGCCTTCACAACGAGCTTGGCACAGCATTTCCCTGGCTATGCCCAGACAATAAATCTTGGTACAATTGGCGGCTTGATGCTTTCAGCAAGCATGATTGGCAATATTGTCTTTAAGGTTGTCATCGGATTACTAACTGATGCTTTTGGTGCCTTGAAGAGTTCACTTTGTATGATGCTGATCACGTTAACAGGTTTATCTCTTTTGCTTTTTGTCAGAGTGCCTTTCATGATGATTGTTGGTGCTTTGATGTTTGGGGCATGCTATAGTGTGGGGGCTGTGGGTGGACCATTGCTGACACATTATTTCTTTAAGGATGAGCTTTATGATACAATCTATCCACCTATCAATTTTATCTCTAATACGGGTGCGGCAATCTCATTGTCAGCTATTGGCTATATTTATGATTTCTTTAAGAGTTATCAAATAGCTTTTGTGATAATCATGATCTTAGTATGTATTGCCATAGCTGCATTATTTCTAAATCGACATAAGAGCTATCGTTAATATGCAATACTATACTTACTATCAAACACCTGATCCTTTTGATAATTTAATAATGGAAAGTGATGGTCAATATCTTACAGCCCTCTCTTTCACTTCTGATCAGGCTTTAGAAAATCAAACAAACGAAGATCTTGAAGTCTTTCAAAAAACACGTAAATGGCTGGATGCCTACTTCAGTCATCATATAGAAACAGAATATCCACCTATTAAACAAGAACATGCCACTGCCTTTCAAAAAGAAGTCTATGAAATTCTCAAAAGCATTCCTTATGGTAAGACAGTGACCTATAAGGACATTGCCAGGAAAATAGCCTCGCAAAGAGGCATAGCTTCGATGAGTGCACAGGCTGTCGGGCAGGCTGTTGGGTCAAACAGGATTGCCATTATAATCGGCTGCCATCGTGTCATTGGGACAAATGGCAAGCTCACAGGCTATCGGGGTGGACTCAAGAATAAAAAGGCCTTATTGAATCATGAAAAGTCATGATTCTTTTTTCTTAATCACTTATAATAGAGATATGGAGGTTATTGTATGAAGAAATTAGGATTTGGTTTAATGCGTTTGCCTCAATGTGCTGATGGCAGCATTGATTTGGAACAGGTCAAGCACATGGTTGATGATTTTATGGCAGCAGGCTTTACCTACTTTGATACAGCCTATGTCTATGGTGATGGCGCCAGTGAAAAAGCTGCTAAAACTTGTTTGGTCGACCGTTATCCACGAGAAAGCTATCAGATTGCCACAAAGCTGAATGGCTGGATGGGCTGTCATGATGAAGAAAGTGCAAAAAAAGAATTTGAAGTTTCTTTAGAGAGACTGGGCTGTGGATATATTGATTATTATTTATTACATGCGGTTAAAGAAGACAATCTGCATTTCTATAACGACTGGCATTTATGGGACTTCATTAAAGAAAAGAAAGCACAAGGGCTTATAAAGCATATTGGCTTTTCTTACCATGATCAGCCTGAACTCTTAGATCAGCTCTTAAATGAACATCCTGAAGTAGATTTTGTGCAATTGCAGCTTAACTATGCCGATTGGGATAATCCGGCAGTGAGCTCAAGACGTAATTATGAAGTATGTGTAAAGCATCATAAAAAAGTCATTGTCATGGAACCTATTAAAGGTGGGACTTTAGCTACGCCTGCTCCTAGTGTAGCTGATGTCTTGAAGAAGGCTGAACCTGATATGTCCGTTGCATCCTGGGCGATTCGCTATGTGGCTTCTTTGGAGAATGTGATTGTCGTATTATCAGGCATGAGCAATCAAGAACAGATGGATGATAATATTTCTTATATGCGTGACTTTGTCCCTTTGACTGCACAGGAACAAGAAGTTATCCATCAAGTACAGGATATTATGGCTTCTCTTGACCAGATTCCTTGCACGGCTTGTCATTATTGTACGCCAGGATGTCCAGTTCATATGCCCATACCTGAAATCTTTGAGGCGATGAACCGCAATATTCTTTTTGGCAACAAAGAGAGTGCCATCAAACGCTATCAGCGTGTCACAAAAGAAACAGGGCCAGAAGACTGTATTGCCTGTGGTCAGTGTGAAACTGCCTGCCCGCAGCATATAGCTATCATCGAGCAGCTAAAACGCACACAGGAAGCTTTTAGCTAACAATGAAAAAGTTTTTTCTCTTAATTCTCACCGCCCTTGTTATTCTTGCAGGCTTTTATGGCTATGATTATTATCACCAGCCAGAAAAAGAGAAACTGCCAGTTATTGTCAAGAATCCCCAAAAAAGAGAACATGACGAAATAAAAGACGTCTATGTCAATATCAGGAATGAACATATTTATGGTCAGGTTTTTATTCCAGCAAGTCCGCAAGGCACCTTGCCGCTATTGATACTATGTCATGGTTTTGGTGGACATTACACAGATCTTATTCCCATTGCGAGAAAATGCATGGCTAATGGCATTGCTGCTTTCTGTTTTGATTTTCGCGGTGGTGCACCGACAAATAAGAGTGATGGCAAAATGGTGGATATGAGCATCAAGACTGAAGAAGAAGACTTGGAAGCCGTCATTGAGACTATGCGCCATTTAGATTTTGTGGATAATGATCGTATTTATCTAGGCGGACATTCTCAAGGTGGCCTTGTTGCCAGCTTAGTTGGGGCGAAGAGGGAAGATATCCAAGGACTCTTTCTAGCAGCTCCAGCCTTCAATATTCCTCGTCTTTTTCGCTTTGTCCCAGTGCCTAAAGAGGGTAAGACTTATCATTTTTTAAATGCTGATGTAGGAAGGAAATATGTTGAGGATGCCAGGAGTATTAAAATCTATGATGATGTAAAGTCTTTTGATAAGACTGTCTTGATCTTTCATGGTGGCAGTGATACCTTGGTCCCCATCCAATATTCAGCTGAAGCAGTAGAGGAGTATAAGCATGCCAGACTGATCAGCTATGAAGATGCAGATCACTTGTTTAATGAACATTATTTAAATGATATGGCAGATCAGATTATTGCCACAATCAAGAAATGATAATCTTCGGGTTATCATTTTTTATTTGCGAATGATTCGCAAATCTCTTGACAGTTTCTCTAAATCTCTATACACTAACAAATGCAAATGATTCGCAAAAAGAGGAATAATATGAAAGAATATCATACAAAATATAAAGATCTCATCAAAACCTATGTTGATGAGCATAAAGATTCACGTATATCCGCAGCCGGTATTTATGAAAGCTTTACAGCCCAGGGTATTCAGATCAATCTGGCAACGGTCTACCGTCATCTTGATAAATTAACGGATGAAGGAACGCTCAAGAAGTATAAGACAAATAATGCCAAACAATCCTATTACCAGCATGCCTCACCTAAATGTGCCAATCATCTACACTTGCAATGTTCTCGTTGTGGCAAGATTATTCATCTTGATTGTGAATGCATGGATATCATTAATGCGCATATATTAGGAGAACACGGCTTTAAGCTTGATTGTGCTAATTCAGTTTTGACGGGCTTGTGTAAAGAATGTCAGGAGGAAATGCAACATGGTTAAAAAGATACTTGCATGCATTCTTTGTCTTTTCATGGTTGGCTGCAGTACGCAAACGACTTCAACTAGTCATAAAATCAAGGTTGTTACGACAACCTTCCCAAGCTATGATGCTTTAAGAGCAATTATAGGGAATGATCCTGATTATGATCTCCAAATGCTTTTAAAGCCAGGTGCGGACGCGCATTCCTATGAACCTTCACCAGAAGATATCATCAAGGTCCAGAATGCCGATATGTTTGTCTATACGGGTGGTGACTCGGATACATGGGTCAATGAAATCTTAACGGACAAGAAACATGGCAAAGTCATTAAACTGATGGACTTAGTAGAAAAGCGTGAAGAGGAAGAAGTAGAAGGAATGGAGGAAGAAAAGGATGAACATCATCACCATGATGATGAAGAAGAGCACGATCATGATCATGAAGGTGAAAAGGAAGAGGAAGTAGAATATGATGAACATGTCTGGACTTCGCTCGCCAATGAACAGATTATCCTCAAAAAACTTTCCAACGCCCTTATAGAAATCGATCCAAAACACCAAGCAACATTAAAAACCAATACAAATGCCTACATCAAACAAGTTGCTCAACTTGAACAGGAAATCAAAACAATCGTTGATCAGTCAAAGACAAAACAGCTTGTCTTTGGCGATCGCTTCCCACTGCTTTACTTTGTGAAGGAGTATGGACTTGATTACCGTGCGGCTTTTGCTGGATGCTCGGAACAGAGTGAACCAAGTGCCAAGACCTTAAGCTATCTGATTGATTATGTCAGAAAGCATGATGTCAAGATTGTCTTTGCAATTGAACTCTCGAATCAAAATGTAGCTAAAACGATTGCCTCTGAAACAGGGGCAAAGGTCAGAACATTCTATACGATGCATAATGTTTCAGCCAAAGATTACAATAATCATGAAACTTATGTCTCACTGACAAAAAGAAATATAAAAGTATTAAAGGAAGCATTACTATGAATCTCATAAACGTAAATCACTTGACGCTTGGCTATGAACACCAGAAAGTTATTCAAGATCTCTCTTTTACGGTTGAGAAGGGGGACTTCATAACTATTATTGGTGCCAATGGCTCAGGCAAGAGCACGCTTGTCAAAGGCTTGCTTGGTTTAATCAAGCCGATGCAAGGTGACATCCAATATCATATTGATACAAAACAAATTGGCTATATGCCTCAGGAAACAAAGATTGATGCAACATTCCCAGCCAGTGTTGAAGAAATCGTGCTTTCAGGCACCCTAAATCGTCTTGGCCATCGTCCTTTCTATGGCAAGAAGGAAAGAAAGCTCGCTGATGACTCATTAGCCCTTCTCGATATCCTAGATTTAAAGAAAAAAAGCTTTGCCGACCTGTCAGGCGGACAACGCCAGAAAGTCCTTCTTTCAAGAGCGCTGAGCGCAACACGTGAGCTCTTGATTCTTGATGAACCTTCGAATAATCTTGACTTTTCTAGCCGTGAAGAATTCTACAAGATCATTCATCGCTTGAATAAAGAAGAAGGTATCACAATCTTGATGATTACCCACGATCTTGATATGCATGCGATTGCTGGCAATAAAATTATTGCCTTTGAAGATCAGGAAATCTTTGTCGGAAAGATTGAAGACTATAGGAGGAAGATGCATGAATCTCTTTAGTATGTTTCAATATACATTTTTATTAAGGGCATTTATTGTGGGACTGTTGATTACGCTAGCAGCTTCACTTCTTGGTGTCTCGCTTGTCTTAAGGCGTAATGCGATGATCAGTGATGGTTTATCCCATGTTTCTTTTGGTGCATTCGCCATTGCGACAGTAGCCAATATTGCCCCTATACAGTTTGCGATACCTGTTGCCATTGTGGCTTCGGTACTGATTTTAAAACTCAATGAAAACAACAAGCTCCATGGCGATGGCGCGATTGCCCTGCTTTCAAGCTCAGCTCTTGCCATTGGCATTATGGTCATTTCTGTCACAAAGGGGATTAACACTGATGTGAATAACTATCTCTTTGGCTCTATTTTGTCCTTATCTACAAATGATGTTATTGTATCCGTTGTATTATCACTTGTTGTATTACTTTTGTTTATATTTTCTTATAACAAGATCTTTGCCTTGACTTTTGATCAGAGCTTTGCGAAGAGCACGGGTACGAATGTCGAATTCTATAATATTATTCTCGCTATTTTATGTTCGATTACCATCGTACTTGGCATGCGTATGATGGGAGCCTTGTTGATATCTGCCCTGACCATTTTCCCAACACTTACAACCATGCAGGTTTATAAGAGCTTTAAGCAGGTTGTCATTGCCAGCAGTATTGTCGGCATGATCTGCTTTGTGATTGGCTTATCGATTTCCTATCTCTATGCCACACCTTCAGGCGCATCGATTGTCATCGTCAATCTTGTTGCCTTTATTCTCTTTAAGCTGATTGCTTTGTTCAAGCAGGCAAAGGGCTAAATATCAGCTTTCCATTTAATTAATGAAGCAATGACTGAAACAACATAGTTGTGGTCATTGTTTTTATTTTCATTGTAGGCATAGTAGGCACCATAGATATAGTAGGTGAGGATAATATTGATTTCCTGGTTGTTGCGATATTCAGGATGCAGGGAAAAGACAAGTTCCTGTAAGGTCTTTAATATCTTGTGGGGCAGCTGGGAACTGCGTGAATCGGCAAAGAGAATCGAAATCTTTTCATTTTCCTTACTGAAAGCATCAAAGAGCTGCTTGGTGAAGGACTGGGGATCCTTAATAATGCTTTCAGGATCATCTAGGGAGTTCTTGATATTTTCCACCATCTCATCTTCAAGCTGTTCGCTTAAATCATAAATGTCATGATAGTAGACATAAAAGGTGGACTTGTTGATGTCGGCTTTCTTGCATAATTCAACAACGCTGATTTTCTCAATTGGTTTATGCTTACGTAGTTCAAGAAAAGTTTCGATGATATATTTCTGGCTTTTAGGCATTTTCATAGCGACCTCCGACAATATTAGAAAAGTGTCTAAAAATAGATGGTTATCTATTTTTGATGGATGTAAAACGGTTACACTTCAATTATTATAATAATAGATTAGACATGTGTCTATAAAGAGGTGAGAATATGAATTTAAGTGATTTCTATAATGGTAATGAATTTGAAATGTATACGTATCTTGGTGCCCATCGCGCCCATGACAATCATGTCACGTTTAGAACGTATGCTCCTAGCGCTAAGCATGTATCCCTCATTGGTTCGTTCTCGGACTGGACGGAAGTGCCAATGCATCCAATCGCTAATGGTCAGTTCTATGAGGCGAGCGTTCCTGCTGCTGAAGGGGATCTCTATAAGTATCGTATTTATACAAACGACTATGATTTTATTGATCATTGCGATCCTTATGCCTCATGGGCAGAAGTGCGTCCAGCTACAGCTAGCCGTATCTTTACATCAAGCTATGCATTCCATGATGAAGAATGGTTCAATCGCAAAGATCATAGTGAACATGAACCAATGAATATCTATGAAGTCAATCTTGGCAGCTGGCATTTAAAAGAAGATGATGAATGGTATAACTATGAAGAGCTAGCCGAGATGCTTGTAAAATACTGCAAGGAAAATAATTATAACTATCTTGAACTGATGCCTATAACAGAATTCCCAAATGATGCTTCCTGGGGTTATCAGCCAACCGGCTATTTTGCCCCAACATCACGTTATGGCACACCTGACCAGTTGCGTTATCTCATTGATGCTTGTCATCAGGCCTCAATTGGTGTCATTTTAGACTTTGTCCCTGTGCATTTTGCGATTGATGGCTTTGCCCTCAACAACTATGATGGCACACCGCTTTACAACTATCCAAATGATGCTGTTGGCAAGAGTGAGTGGGGGACATGTAACTTCCAGCATAGCCGTGGGGATGTTCGTAGTTTCTTGAATTCTTCAGGCTATTACTGGCTCAAGGAATTCCATTTTGATGGCTTAAGACTAGATGCTGTCAGCAATCTTATTTTCTGGCAGGGTGACAGTAATCGTGGCGTAAATAATGAAACAGTGAATTTCATCAAGAATTTTAATGGGGGCTTAAAGCAGCGTTTGCCTCATGCCCTTCTCTTTGCGGAAGATTCCTCAAGCTATCCTGGTGTCACAAAGAAGCTTGAAGAAGGCGGTCTTGGCTTTGATTATAAGTGGGATCTTGGCTGGATGAATGATACGCTTGATTATTTCAAAAAGACAAGTGCTGAAAGAAAAGAGAATTATCATAAACTGACATTCTCAATGTATTATTTCTATAATGAACATTACTTATTACCACTCTCACATGATGAAGTTGTTCATGGCAAGAAGACCATCATCGATAAGATGTATGGCGAATATGAAGATAAATTCAAGAATGCCAGAGCGTTCTATATGTACATGTTTGCTCATCCAGGCAAGAAGCTCAACTTCATGGGAAATGAAATTGCCCAGTTTAGGGAATGGGATGAAAAACGTGAACAGGACTGGGATCTATTAAAATATCCACTCCATGATGCTTTCAACCATTATTTTAAGGATTTATCAAAGCTCTATCTTGAACATCCTTCATTAAGTGCACATGATTATGATTTATCAGGTTTTGAATGGATTGATTGTCACCAGGAAGATAAAGCGGTTTATGTCTTTGAAAGACGCTGTGAGGGCGAACGTACCATCTTCTTCTTCAACTTCTCAAGTGAAGAACAGACTTATGATTATTCAAATGCTCAGCAAGAACATTTTATTCCATTGCTTGACAGCAATGCGAAAATCTATGGTGGAGAAAATGATGCAGAGGATGCGTTTGATATAAGTCATACAAAGGCATTCACGTTGGATCCATTATCTGCCAAAGCTTATCTTATTAAATAATTCAGGAGCAGTTGAACTGCTCCTTTTACGTTTGTAATATAAAAAAACATCGGACAAATGCCCGATGTCAACTTCGCAATGGCGGAGGCAGAGAGATTTGAACTCTCGCGCCAGTTATCCCGACCTACTCCCTTAGCAGGGGAGCCTCTTCAGCCACTTGAGTATACCTCCAATGGATTGCCTACATAATATATCATGTGATAGGATGAAATGCAAGGATTTTTGAAAAAACATTTTACTAAAAACGTTGTTATAACAACATGAGGAATGCACGAATTACGTTACACTAGCTTTGTACTTTTTAAAGAGTATTTAAGTTGATTTATAGGTTTGTTTATGCTAACTTATAGATGGAAAGTGAAGTAAGCCTTCGCTAACCAACTTTGTTTGAATAAGTCATTCTTTCGTCCAATTTAGAGAATGACTTCAAATAGTCCATAAGCAGCAAGTCTGCTTTTATATAAGGAGGATAAGAAAATGGAAAAAGATTTAATTAGTCGTGTATATGCACGTGAAGTACTTGACTCACGCGGCAATCCAACAGTAGAGGTAGAAGTTGAAACAACATTTGGTGGCTTTGGCCGTGCCATTGTTCCTTCAGGAGCATCAACAGGTGTTCATGAAGCTGTCGAATTACGTGATGGTGATAAGAATAGATATTTAGGTAAGGGTGTAACTAAGGCTGTTAAGAATGTGAATGAAGAAATTGCTCCAGCTGTTATTGGTTTACCAGTTACTGATCAGCGTTTAATTGATAAGACAATGATTGACTTAGATGGTACTGAAAATAAAGGTCGCTTAGGTGCAAATGCCATCTTAGGTGTTTCTCTTGCCGTTGCCAAGGCAGCTGCTGATGCTTTAGGTTTACCACTTTACAAATATATCGGTGGTAATAATGCCTATGTTATTCCTACACCAATGATGAATATCATCAATGGTGGTGAACATGCTGACAACAATGTTGACTTCCAGGAATTCATGATTATGCCAGTAGGTGCACCTACATTCAAAGAAGCTATTAGAATGGGTGCTGAAGTCTTCCATAACTTAAAGTCAGTTTTAAATGCCAAGGGCATGAATACAGCCGTTGGTGATGAAGGTGGTTTCGCTCCTAACTTACAGAGCAATGAAGAAGCTATTCAGGTTATCTTAGAAGCTATTGAAAAAGCTGGTTATAAGCCAGGTGAAGACGTTATGATTGCGATGGACGTTGCTTCAAGTGAATTCTATGATACAGAAAAAGGCATTTATACACTTGCTGGTGAAGGTGGCAAACAGTTCAATAATAAAGAATTCGTTGATTTCTTAGAAACATTAGTTGATAAGTATCCAATTATCTCTATTGAAGATGGCTTAGCTGAAGATGACTGGGATGGCTGGGATTACTTAACTGCTAAGTTAGGCAAGAAGATCCAGCTGGTTGGTGATGACTTCTTCGTTACAAATACAAAGCGTTTAGCTAAGGGTATTGAAAGAGGTGCTGCTAACTCTATCTTAATCAAGGTTAACCAGATTGGTACATTAACAGAAACTCTTGAAGCAATCGAAATGGCTAAGGAAGCTGGCTATACTGCTGTTGTTTCACACCGTTCAGGTGAAACAGAAGATACAACAATTGCTGATATCGCTGTAGCCACTAATGCTGGCGAAATCAAGACTGGTTCTGCTTCAAGAACAGATCGTATTGCGAAATACAATCAGTTATTAAGAATTGAAGATGAACTTGGTGACCAGGCACAATATAAAGGTATTCATTCATTCTATCAGTTAAAGAAATAAATCTTCCTTGAAGATCCCCTCGTGGGATCTTTTCTTTTGCCGAGTGATTTGTTTTCAATTGGGAGGTTAGTTGGTATAATGATGGTGTATTGATTGCATTGTCAGTCAAGTTTAGTTAGAATATGACAAAAAGGAGAAGGCAAATGAAATTTACGAAGATGGAAGGTATTGGTAATGATTATATCTATATCGATAACCGTGATCATTTCTTTGATTATGATCCAGCTTTCATTACCAAAATCAGTGATCGTCATATGGGTATTGGTGCTGATGGCCTCATTGCCCTGGAAAATAGTGACAAATATGATTTTAAAATGCGCATGTTCAATGCTGATGGCTCAGAAGGGCAGATGTGCGGCAATGGTATTCGCTGTTTAGCGAAGTTTGCTTATGACAACAAGTTGACAGACAAAACCCATCTTGAATTTGAAACAAAGGCTGGTAAGCGTATTGTGGACTTGATCTTAGAAGATGGTCAGGTCACTGGCGCTACAGTGGATATGGGTGTCCCTTCAAGCAAGGTCAAGGACTTACCAATGGTCTATGATGCAGAAGAATGTATTAATGGGGAATTTGTTGTTGGGGGCAAGCGTTATCGCGGAACAGCCATCTCAGTTGGTAACCCACATATCGTGATGTTCACAAAGCATTTACCAGAAGATATCGAGACAGATGGTTTCAAGATTGAACATTCTGGTGTGTTCCCGGAAAAGGTTAATGTGGAATTTGTTGAAGTTATTGACCGTAATCATTTAAAGATGCGTGTCTGGGAACGTGGTAGCGGAGAAACGTTAGCCTGTGGTACAGGGGCATGTGCAACTGTCTATGCAGCTATTTTAGAAAACAAGATTGATACAACATGTGATGTAGAATTGCTTGGTGGCCATTTATCAATCACTTATCGTGATGGTCATCTCTTCATGACTGGCCAGGCGAGAACAACATTTACCGGAGAAGTAATGGAGGAAAATTATGTTAGATAGTGCTCAGGAAATTATTGATTATATTGCGAATGCGAAAAAGAAAACACCAGTTAAGGTTTATGTAAAAGGTCATGACTTACCAGATACAGATACAGTTCATTGTTTTGGTGATGAAAAGAGCCGTGTTTTGATTGGTGAATTAGAAGATGTTAAGGCTTATTTAGAAGAAAACAAAGAAGCTATTAAGGACTGTTATATGGAACAGGATCGTCGTAATTCAGCTATTCCTATGCTTGATATGACAAATATCAACGCCCGCATTGAACCAGGCTGCTTTATTCGTAATGGTGTCACAATTGGTGATAATGCCGTTATTATGATGGGAGCAGTTATCAACATTGGAGCTGTTATTGGCGAAGGCTCAATGATTGATATGGGCGCTGTTCTTGGCGGTCGTGCAACAGTTGGTAAGCATTGTCACGTTGGTGCTGGTGCTGTTTTAGCTGGCGTTATTGAACCAGCAAGTGCTACCCCTGTTATTCTTGAAGATAATGTCTTAATTGGTGCCAATGCCGTTGTCATTGAAGGTGTTCGTATTGGTCATGATGCTGTTGTTGGCGCTGGTGCTATTGTTACAGAAGATGTGCCTGCTAATGCCGTTGTTGTCGGTAATCCTGCTAAAGTCATCAAGATGAAAGATGATAAGACAAAATCAAAGACAGGCTTAGAAGACGATTTAAGAAAGATCTAGCCATGTTAGAACAATTACAGAAATGGCGTCGTGATCTTCACCAGATTCCTGAACTTGGGCTTGAAGAAAATCAGACAACAGAGTATCTCAAAAACGAACTGATCAAGATGGGCTATGACCCAAAGCCACTTCCACAGCTTAAGACTGGCTGCTATGTCTATCTTGACTATGGCTTTGAAAAATGTGTTGCCTTTCGTACAGATATTGATGCCCTGCCTATTTGTGAAGCCAATGACATTGCTTTTAAAAGCGGACATGAAGGCATCATGCATGCATGTGGTCATGATGGCCATATGGCGGCCATGCTTGGCTTTGCCTATGCTCTAAAGCATGACAATATCCAGCCACAGGTCAATATTTTGCTGATCTTTGAACCAGCTGAAGAAGGACCGGGTGGGGCAAAGATCATTGTGGAAAGCGGCCTTCTTAAAGAAATGAATGTTGAAGCTATCTTTGGCATTCATCTTATGCCTACTATAGAAGAAGGCGTACTAGCTACCAAGAAGGATGGCTTAATGGCAGAATGTGGTGAAATCGATATCCATATTACTGGTCGTGATGCCCATGCTGGCTTGCCACAAAATGGCATTGATTCCTTGCTTGTCGCTGCCCACTTGCTAGAAGGCTATCAACAGATCTTAACACGCATGAAGTCTCCCTTTGATCCTGCCATTATCAATATCGGCCAGATTCATGGCGGCACTGCTAGAAATAGTGTTGCAAAGGAATGTGAAATGCATGGTACAATGCGTACCTACAGTGAAGATGTCTTTAATTTCTTGGTGAAGAAGATGGAAGATTTTAATAAGGGCGCTGAGATAAGTTATGGCTGTAAGATTGACTTTAGCTGTCCACCGCTCTATCCACCTGTTCTCAATGATGAAAAGCTTGTGAAGTTCTTAAGTGAGATTGATGATATTGTCTTGCTTGATGAACCGCTCATGCTTGCTGAAGATTTTTCATTCTATCAAAAAGCAGTACCTGGTGTCTTTGTCTTTGTCGGAACGAAATCTGAAAAATATCAGTCAGGTCTGCATACAGATCATTTCAACTTTGATGAAAAGGTCTTAAAGAGAGCTGTTGAAATGTATATCAAGATTGCTTGTCAGTATAAGTAAGAGTCTTAGTACAAATGTACTAAGGCTTTTTTCTTTTTGAAAATGAAAAGGCTCACATCGTAGGAATTGTTGAATAAGTATTGATTTTCAAATGAAAAACAATTATTTTAGTGTTGATTTAAGGAAAAAGGTGAAAGTGAAAATACATATTTTGGAATTATACAAAAATTGAGAAATTACTTTATGGATACAAGAAATTGTTATTAAAGTGATAAAAAGATATTGACGAATGTATAGAGTTTTGTATAATAAGAGAAAATTAGACAAGGTGATAATAAATTATCACACTTGAGAGGAGGAATACGTATGGAGAAATCAATACCTGAAATGTATGGAAGTCTTGTATTTAATGATTCTGTGATGAAAGAGAAACTACCTAAAGATGTTTATCGTAAATTACATAAAACATCAAAATATGGAGCATCTCTTGACTTAGATGTAGCGAATACTGTTGCTGCAGCAATGAAGAACTGGGCTGTTGAACATGGCGCAACACACTTTACACACTGGTTCCAGCCAATGACTGGTGTCACTGCTGAAAAACATGATTCCTTTATCTCACCACGTTCTAATGGTGAAGTGATTATGGAATTCTCTGGTAAGGAATTAGTGAAAGGTGAACCTGATGCTTCAAGTTTCCCAAGTGGTGGTTTACGTGCAACATTCGAAGCAAGAGGCTATACAGCATGGGATCCATCTTCACCTGCCTTTATTAAAGATGGCACGCTTTATATTCCAACTGCTTTCTGTTCTTACAGTGGTGAAGCTCTAGATAAGAAGACACCTTTATTAAGATCAATGGAAGCTTTAAATGAACAGGCTGTTAAAGTATTACATTTACTTGGTTATGATGATGTGACACATATCGATACAACAATCGGTAGTGAACAGGAATATTTCTTGATTGACAAGGATCTTTATAAAAAGAGAAAGGACTTGCTTTTGACAGGCCGTACTTTAATTGGTGCACCTGCTCCTAAGGGTCAGGAAATGGAAGATCATTACTTCGGTGTCCTTAAACCAAAAGTATCAGAATATATGCATGACTTGGATGAAGAGTTATGGAAGCTTGGCGTTCCTGCTAAGACAAAACATAACGAAGTTGCTCCAGCACAGCATGAATTGGCTCCAGTTTTTGAAACAGCGAACGTTGCTGTTGACCACAACCAGCTAACAATGGAAATGATGAAGAAAGTTGCTGATAAGCATCACTATGCATGTCTTCTTCATGAAAAGCCATTTGCCGGTGTCAATGGTTCAGGTAAGCATGATAACTGGTCTATTGTTACAAATACAAAGATGAACCTCTTAGATCCAGGCAGTGATCCATATCACAATAAGACATTCCTTATTTTCTTACTGGCAACAATTTCTGCCGTTGATAATTATCAGGATCTCTTACGTATCTCAGTCGCAAGTGCTGGTAACGATCACAGACTTGGCGCTAATGAAGCTCCTCCTGCAGTTGTTTCCATCTTCGTTGGTGACGAACTTGCGAAAGTGCTTGATGCCATTGACCATGAAGCAAGCATGGAAAAAACAGAAAAGACGGAAATGTCAATTGGGGCAGCCGTTCTTCCTAACTTTGTCAAAGACCCAACGGACCGTAACAGAACTTCACCATTTGCCTTCACAGGTAATAAGTTCGAATTCAGAATGCCTGGTTCTTCCTTAAGTGTTGCTGATCCAAATATTATCTTGAATACAGCAGTCGCAAGCTCACTAGAAGATATCTATGATGCCTTAAAAGATGTGCCAGCAGAAGAATTTGACCAGGAAGTCTATAAGCTTCTTAAGAAGATGCTTGACGACCATAAGCGTATTTTATTCAATGGTAATGGATATACAGATGCATGGCTTGAAGAAGCTAAGAAACGTGGCTTATTCAACTTAAAATCATTACCTGATGCTTTACCACAGTTCAAAGCTGAGAAAAATGTGGATCTCTTTACGAAGTACCATATCTTTACAGAAAGTGAAATTGATTCACGTTATGAAATTAAGCTTGAAAACTACTCTAAGACAATTCATATTGAAGCACTTACTATGATTGATATGGTTAAGCGTGATTTCACACCAGCTCTCTTCAAATATATGAAAGCTGTAGAAAGTGAATTATTGGATAAGAAAGCATTATTAGGCAGTGTTTCTGGTTATGATCTCAGAGTCCTAAAAGAACTAGATGCATGTTCTAATGCGATTGATGAAGGTTTAGCTAAGCTTGAAGCAGATGTGAAGAAGGCAGAAGGAGAAACTGATTCACTTGCTCAGGCAGAGTTCTATCACGATGTGATCTTGAAAGATATGGATGAATTACGTGTTCCAGTTGACACTGCTGAAGCAAAATTACCTTCAGAAGCATTACCATATCCAACATATGATCAGTTATTATTCTCATTAAGATAAAATAGATAGGAGAGGAATACGAGAAATGGAAAAATACATCCCTTTAGAAAAAGATGCCTGTGGTATCGGGGCAATCGTTAATATCGATGGTCATAAAGACAATCGGACATTGGACGATGCCTTACATATTGTAGAAAAACTAGAACACCGTGCTGGTAAGGATGCCAGTGGAAAGGTTGGCGATGGTGTTGGTATTTTACTCCAGATCTCGCATTCTTTCTTTAAAAAAGCATTAAAAGATAGTGCTATTAAGATTGGTGAGGAACGTGATTATGGTATTGGCATGTTCTTCTTCCCTGATGACAGCTTAAAGAGTACTTTTGCGAAGCGTATGTTTGAAGTCATTGTTGAAAAGAATGGCTTGAAATTCCTTGGCTGGCGTAAAGTCCCTGTTCATGATGAAATCTTAGGACAGGTAGCTAAAGACTGCATGCCTAATATTCTTCAGGGCTTTATTGAAAGACCGGAAAATGTTGCTCAGGGCTTGGATTTTGATCGAAAGCTCTATGTTGTCCGCAGAGAATTTGAACAGAGTAGTGAGGATACTTATATTTGTTCTCTCTCATCACGTACGATTGTCTATAAAGGGATGTTTTTAGTAACCCAGCTTAGAAACTTCTATGATGATTTACGTGATCCTGACTACAAGAGTGCCATTGCTATTGTGCATTCTCGTTTCTCAACAAACACTATTCCCTCTTGGGAAAGAGCACATCCCTATCGTATGATTGCCCATAATGGTGAAATCAACACTATCCGTGGCAATAGCGATCGCATGCTCGCCCGTGAAGAAACAATGAGTTCAAGCGTCTTGGAAGAAGATATGGAAAAGATTCTTCCTGTTATTCGTCCATCCGGCTCTGATTCGGCTATGCTGGATAATACGCTCGAATTCCTCTATATGAATAATATGCCATTGCCTCTTGCGATGATGGTGCTGATTCCTGAACCATGGAAGCATAATCGTTTTATGAGCGCAAGAAAGAAGGACTTCTATCACTACTATGCAACTATGATGGAAGCCTGGGATGGTCCAGCTGCTATTCTCTATACGGATGGTGATATCTTAGGGGCTACCCTTGATCGAAATGGCTTAAGACCATCACGTTATTACTTAACGGATGATAATCGTCTCATTCTTTCAAGTGAAGTTGGTGTTCTTGATATTGATCCCGCTCATGTCATTAAGAAGTCAAGACTTGAACCAGGTAAGATGCTCTTAGTGGATACAAAGCAGAAACGCATTATTTCTGATGATGAATTAAAGAGCTATTACTCAAATATGCAACCATATGGAGAATGGCTGGATTGCAACTTACTCCATCTCTCTGACTTAAAGATCCCTAACAAACAAGTGCCAACACACTCTCAGTTAGAGCGTGATCGCTTATATAAAGTCTTTGGCTGGAATTATGAAGATGTCAAAGCCATGTTGATTCCAATGGCTACAAATGGTGTAGAACCAACAGCATCAATGGGACATGATATCCCATTGGCTATTCTTTCTTCTCACCATCAGCCACTCTTCTATTACTTCAAGCAGCTCTTTGCCCAGGTTACTAATCCGCCTATCGATTCACTAAGAGAAAAGATTGTCACTGATACAACAGTCTATATTGGCAGTGACGGTAATCTTCTTGAAGAAAAGGGCAAAAACTGTCGTGTATTAGAAATTGAAAACCCAATCTTAAATGGTGTGGATTTGATGAAAATCAAGAGCCTTAATCAGCCAGGTTTTAAAGCAAAGACTATTTCCTTACTTTACTATAAGCATACGTCTTTGAAGAAAGCGATAGAATCTCTCTATATCGCCATTGATAAAGCCTACAATCAAGGCTACAACATCATTATCTTAAGTGACCGTGGCGTGGATGAAAACCATGTGGCCATCCCTTCTTTATTGGCTGTTTCAGCCGTTGAACAGCATCTTGTATTAACGAAGAAGAAAACAGCAGTTTCCCTCATTCTTGAATCAGGTGAACCAAGGGATGTCCATCAGTTTGCGACATTATTAGGCTTTGGGGCAACAGCCATTCAGCCATACCTTGCTCATGAGTGTATTGGCGAGCTTATTCACATTGGCATGTTGGACAAAGACTATTCAACAGCTGTTGAAGACTATAATAAAGCGATTCTTGGTGGTATCGTTAAAGTTATGGCCAAGATGGGTATTAGTACTTTGCAGTCTTATGAATCAGCACACATTTTTGAAGCTATTGGCTTATCTCAGGATCTTGTTGATGAATACTTTACAGGTATTGTCAGCAAGGTAGGCGGTATTGGCATTAAGGAAATTGAAGAAGGTGTCAATTTCCGTCATGACCATGCCTTTGATCCAATGGGATTAGGTGTTGATACAACATTGGATTCTATCGGCTTCCATAAATTACGCTCTGGTGAAGACAAAGAGGATCACCTCTATACACCAGAAGCCATCACAACACTACAGTCATCATTAGTTCATGGTGACTATCAAGAATTCAAACGCTACACTGCTATGATTGATGATGAAAAACGTCCTCATACATTGCGTAGTCGTATCGAAATTGTACCAAATCGTAAATCCATTCCGCTTGATGAAGTTGAACCAGCATCTGAAATCGTTAAACGTTTCAAGACCGGTGCCATGAGTTATGGCTCTATCTCTAAAGAAGCGCATGAAACAATGGCCATTGCGATGAATAGACTCCATGGTAAAAGCAATACGGGTGAAGGTGGCGAAAACGAAGACCGCTTTAATAGCGAAAGAAATTCCGCCATCAAACAGGTTGCTTCTGGTCGTTTTGGGGTCACTTCAGCCTACTTAAATAGTGCGATTGAAATTCAGATTAAAATGGCACAGGGGGCAAAGCCAGGTGAAGGTGGACACTTACCAGGTAAGAAAGTTTATCCTTGGATTGCCAAGACAAGATATTCTACGCCAGGTGTATCCCTCATTTCACCACCACCTCATCATGATATCTATTCTATTGAAGACTTAGCACAGCTAATCTATGACTTAAAGAATGCCAATAAGGATGCAAGAATTTCTGTTAAGCTTGTTTCTGAAGCGGGTGTTGGGACAATCGCTTCAGGTGTTGCCAAAGCCGGTGCTCAGGTTATCTTGATCTCAGGCTATGATGGTGGTACGGGAGCTGCTCCTATTAGTTCCATCCATCATGCTGGCTTGCCATGGGAACTTGGCTTGTCAGAAGCCCACAAAGCTCTTGTCGCTAATGGCTTAAGAGACCGTGTGCTGATTGAAACAGATGGTAAGCTGATGAGTGGTCGTGATGTTGTCATTGCGGCATTGCTTGGAGCGGAAGAATTTGGCTTTGCGACAACGGCCTTAGTGGCAATGGGATGTCGTATGATGCGTGTTTGTAATAAAGATACATGTCCATTTGGAGTGGCAACACAGAATAAGGAATTACGTAAACGTTTCAAAGGTAAACCTGAATATGTCATGAATTTCATGATGTTCATAGCTGAGGAAGCAAGAGAAATCATGGCTGAACTTGGCTTTAGAACTATTGATGAAATGGTTGGTCATACAGATTGCCTCAAACAGCGTAAGGGTGATTTCCCGGTTGCTGATAAGATGGATTATGCATCCATCCTAGATACAACATATGCATCATCACCAATTAACCACTTCAATCCAGCTCATGTTTATAATTTCAAACTAGAAAAGACATTGGACGAACGTGTTCTCATTCCAGCTCTTCAGCATTTCAAAGCTGGTGATCATAAAGAAATTGATGTCAAGATCACATCAACGGACCGTACATTTGCGACAAGACTTGGCTCAGAAGTCACAAAGAAGTTTGGCAACAAGCTTGAGGAAGATAGTATTGTCATCAAGGCAACAGGTGGTGCTGGTCAGTCCGTTGGGGCTTTCCTTCCTAAGGGCGTAACGGTAAGAGTATCTGGTGATGCCAATGATGGTGCAGGTAAAGGCTTATCGGGTGGTAAGATCATTATTAAGCCTGATGACAAAGCACCATTTGATCCATCAGAGAATATCATTGTCGGTAATGTGGCGCTCTATGGGGCTACAAGTGGTAAAGCTTACTTTGAAGGTGTTGCCGGTGAAAGATTCTGTGTCAGAAACTCAGGAGCTACTGCAATCAGTGAAGGATGCGGTGACCATGGTCTTGAGTATATGACAGGTGGCAAGGCTGTCATTCTTGGCCATACGGGCAAGAACTTTGCCGCTGGTATGAGTGGTGGTATTGCCTATGTTCTTGATGAAGATCATACACTTTACTTAAAGATGAACAAAGATATGGTGACAATGCATGAAGTCACTGAAAAATATGATAAACAGGAATTACGCGATCTGATTGAAGATTACTATAAGGAGACAGGAAGCAAGAAGGCCAAGATGATCTTGGATGACTTTGAGAACTATATTCCTTGCTTCAAGAAGATTGTGCCTGATGATTATGCGAAAGTGATTAAGTTAATCAGTCACTTTGAAGAACAGGGTATCTCCCATGAAAATGCACTCATGGAAGCATACCAAAAGGTTAGCAGAGAGGGGTAAGAAGAATGGGTAAACCAACAGGATTTATGGAATATACGCGTCATACCAATCCAGAACGCGCAATAGATGAAAGAATTAAGGATTACTTTGAATTCCACTCTTCTTTAGATGAACAAGAAAGAAAAACACAGGCTGCAAGATGTATGGATTGCGGTGTGCCATATTGTCAGAGTGCCATGGAAATCAAGCATCGTGTAGTGGGTTGCCCGCTGCACAATCTGATTCCTGAATGGAATGATGAAATCTATCATGGCCATCTCAATCATGCCTTAAGCAGATTGTTGAAAACAAATAACTTTCCAGAATTTACATCACGTGTATGCCCAGCCCTCTGCGAAAAGGCGTGCTTATGCGGCGTGAACGATTCTCCTGTCACAATTCATGATAATGAAAACTTTATCATTGAATCAGCTTTCAAGAATGCTCTGATGACTCCTCGTATTCCCGTTGTTAGAAGCAGTAAGAAGGTCGCAGTAATCGGCAGCGGACCATCAGGACTGGCTGTTGCGGATTCGCTCAATCACAGGGGGCACCATGTTGATGTTTATGAACGTGATGATCGTATTGGTGGCTTGTTGATGTATGGTATTCCTAACATGAAGCTCGATAAGTCGGTGATTGATCGACGTCTGAAACTGATGGAAGCAGAAGGCGTTGTCTTTAAGACAGGGGTGAATGTAGGTAAGGATATTACTAAGGAAGAACTGTTGAAAGAATATGATGCGGTTGTTCTTTGTGTTGGCTCGAAGCAGGCGCGTACATTGCCAAATGTCAAGGTTGCAAAGAACGTGATGTTTGCGGTCGATTATCTTGCCCATTCGACAAAGAATGTCCTTGCCAACAAGGCTGATAATCAGGCAAAAGGCAAGCATGTGGTCATTGTCGGTGGTGGTGATACGGGCAATGACTGTGTTGCGACGGCAATTCGTCAGCAGGCAAAGAGTGTTGTCCAGCTTGAAATGATGAGTGAACCACCACATGAAAGAACAGCTGACAACCCTTGGCCAGAATGGCCAAATGTCAAGAAGACGGATTATGGCCAGCAGGAAGCTATTCATGTCTTTGGAAATGACCCTCGTATCTACAACACAACAGTTAAAGAAGTGATTGAAGAAAAAGGTGTCATGAAAAAGATCAAGATCGTTCAGGTTAAGTTTGAAAATGGCAAATTGACTGAAGTTGCTGGCAGTGAAAAGGTCATTGACTGTGATTTACTGATTATTGCAGCAGGCTTCACCGGTGCTGAAAGCTATGTCACAAAGGCTTTCAACTTAAAAACAACACCAAGAAATACGATTTTAACCAATGATGCGTATCAATGTGGCGATACTCCTATCTTTGCGGCAGGAGATGGCCATCGTGGACAGTCATTAGTCGTTTGGGCTATTGCTGAAGGACGTAACTGTGCTGCTAATGTTGATCGTTATCTCATGGGCTATACAACAATGGAGTAAAGGTGTCCTGCCTTTATTCCATTTTTTTCGTTTTTCTCTTGCATTATCAAATAAATGTGTTATACTCATATGCGTCGCCTCTCCTTAGCTCAGTTGGTAGAGCATCTGACTCTTAATCAGAGGGTCCACGGTTCGAGCCCGTGAGGGGAGACCATTTAACGATTAGGAATCTGCTTAGGCAGGTTCTTTTTTTATGCCAGGAGGGAAGTATGCATTTTGATACGATTCATCATATTGCCATTATCGTCAGCAATCGACAACAAGCGAAAGAATTCTATATCAATAAGCTGGGCTTTTCATTAATACGTGAGAATAAGCGACTAGATCGTCATGACTGGAAGATTGATTTAAGCATTAATGAGACAACGGAATTAGAAATATTTGTCAAAGAGGATGCAGCCAAAAGACCTAGCTATCCTGAAGCCTATGGCTTAAGACATTTAGCTTTTCAGGTTGATTCGGTTGATGAAATGGTTAAGGAACTTAAAGAAAAAGGTATTCTATGTGAACCAGTACGTCTTGATACCTATACGCATAAGAAAATGACTTTCTTTCATGATCCTGATGGTTTGCCTATTGAAATTCATGAATAAAAAAGGAGAATCAGCGATTCTCCAGGTTTGCGATTTTGTTTTTGAGTAATTCCGCTTTCTTTTTGTTTTTAGTTACACCAATCCCTTTTTCATAACAGTCAACTAAGATCATCAAACTGCGCATATTATTATGCTTTGCACAATCTTCTAATAAAGAGATGGCTTTCTTTGTATCTTGGGTGACATGTTCACCTGTTAAATAGAATTCACCAAGAATACTGCCTGCTTCATAACTGCCTTTCTCATAAGCAATATGAAGCCATTCAAGAGCCTTCTCAATGTCTTTCTCAACAATAATGCCACTGAAATAGAACGAAGCTAAATTCATGGCATCACTCTGATCACCCTTGCTTGCAGCACTTATTAAGCTGTTTTCTGGATCATCCTTATTGATGCTTAAGACCTGTAAGAGACGTAATGACTGTTCATGTCCTAAATTGGCTGCTTCTTTGAGATATTTGAGAGCTAAATCTGTTTGTTGGGCTTTAAAATAATCAAAGGCAAGTCGGTTGAGATCTTCAGGTCTCTTTGTCTTTGCGGCAATCTGACTCAGCTCAATAAAATCATCTAGCGATAGCACTTTTCTATCCTTATGCAGGTAATCCAAGAACTCAAAGGCATCTTCATAGTCTGCCTTGAGAGCCTGTTGAAGATAGTATTTGAGCGCTTTGGTATCTTGGGGAACATGTGGATTATCCCCAAGATAGAAGATGGCGAGCTGATAGGCTGCTTGAGCACTCTCATATTGAGCAGCTTTTTTCAAATAAGCTATGCCTTGGTTATAATCTTGATAGGTGTTGATATAGATGGAACCAGTCATGTAGAGTGATTCTTTATTGTTGTCTTGATTGCCATATTGATAATACTTGAGTGCTTTGGCATCATTCTTTAACTCTTCATCAAAAAAATAAGTATCACCAATCAACATCGCGGCTTCTTTATAGCCTCGATCAAGTGCCTCATGTAATAATGCGAGGCCTTTTTCTTTATCACAAGTAACCCCAATACCATAAATATAACATTCACCAAGATGACTCGTTTCTTTTAGATCACCGTTTTGATAGCCTTTTAAGGCTTGTTGATATTCTTTTTCATTTGATGCTTCTTGAACCTGAGAGTAATCGATCTGTCTTAATAAGTCAGAAGCTTCATGACTGCCTAAACTTAAAGCGCGCTTAGCCCAGTGTCTTGCTTGTTCAAAGTCACGCTTGACACCTCTTGCCGTCATATAGGAAAATGCAAGTTCAAGCATGGCTGGAACATAGTAGTGATTTGCGCTCTTTTCAAGATAGCTGAAAGCACGATTGGCATTATAGGAAAGATGTTCACCACTTAGATATTCCATGCCTAATTGATATAAAGCTTCAGGATGATCTTCTTGAGCAAGTTCTCTTAGTCTTGTAATATAAGAGTTTCTCTTTTGGGGTGTGTTCTTCTTTTTTTTCATTCTTTTTGTTGCCATAGTCATTCCTCCGATGTTTATTATAATGTATTTAATGGAATCTTTAAGAAAAGAATATATATGAGTGATAAAGAGATTGACTGGTTTCTGATTCTTAAAGCAATTCTTCAGCTATTTGAAATATTTTGATGGAATATTTAAAATTTATTATTGACTTTAGTAAGGGAATTGAGTATAATATATCACGTAATCTCTCCTTAGCTCAGTTGGTAGAGCATCTGACTCTTAATCAGAGGGTCCACGGTTCGAGCCCGTGAGGGGAGACCATTTTTTTATCACAATGAGGACCTAATCTAGGTTCTCTTTTTTTTCTATATTTGGTATAATACTGTTAATATGAGGGGAAAATTATGAATAGACAAAATGTAACAGATATCCAATTAGTCATCCTAGAATTAGATGGCTGTATATTCAATTTAAACCATTATCGTTACAATTTCTATAAGAATCTTGCCAGTCAGCGTGATATAACAGTTACACCCGAAGAATTCCATGAGCATCTTGGGAATATGTATACGATGTATGATGAGCTGCCACTTGCAAAGGCAGTGGGGCCACAACAATTAAACAAGCGTGTAGAAAAAGATTTATTGAATTATTTAAATCTAAAGAAAGCAACACCTAATGAAGGCATTAGTGAACTTGTTGAATACTTCCGTCAAAAACATATCAAGATTGCTGTCTTCTCAACTCATAAGACAAGTACAGCCATGGATTATTTGGAACTTGGCGGTTTGCGTAAGAAAGTGGATTATGTCATTGGCTCTGATACTAAGCTTGCACCATTACCTTCGACAGAAATGCTTTCTTTCCTAGCTGGGCGCTATAAGGTTAAAGCAGATGCTATTCTGGTTATTACAAGCATCTTTGCCTTAGAAAAGGCTGCTGCTAATCTAGGAATGAATGTGATTTTTAAAGAAGACTTGATCAGTGCAACACTTGAAGAAAAGCGTTTTGCTTTTACAACAGTGAAGAATATGTATGAAGTCTTGAATACAGTCATGTTCGATCATCTTGAAAACTACAAGATCTTTGAACCAGCTTTAGGTTTGACTCCTGATCTTGATCGTAAGCAGCTCAAAGAAGTCTATGAGCGACTAAAAGAGAATTACAAGGATGATCCTGAATTGCTGAAGGTTGTGGAAGATACATATCGTAATCGCTTAGCTGATTTAGAAAAAGAACATCCACGCTTTATCTTTAGTGATGAGGAAGATCCTATTACTTTACCAGTGGAACTGAAGGATTCTGAATTTGTCCATCGTATTAAATATACAACGGATGATGCACCGGAATTGCCATCATTTGTTGAAGCAAGCGCTGAGACAAGTGAGGAAGATGTTGATGAGGTTGGCCAGTCTTCTTTTGAAGATGAATATAACCAGGAAGAACCTGAAGCCAAAAAAGAAATTGAAACGATTAAGGTGGCTGTTGATAATTCTGGTTCATTATCACTAGATGATGAGGAAGCAAAGGATTTAAGTGAAGTTCTTTCTAAAGTCTTGAATGAAGAAGAAAAAGAACCAGTTCACTATAATGTGGGTGAAGTAAGTGAAGAGGTTATGAAAAAGCGCCCACATCCAATTCTCAATGCCCTATTGAATATTGTTTTCACATTAATGCTTTCATTATTCCTTTTGATTATTGGTTTATTCATTTATGTGATTTTTATTAATAATTTTGAAAGTGGCAATCTGGTGTGGCTGGCAAGACTTTATATGCATTATGCAGACTTCTGCAATATGTATTTCAAGGCTATTCTTGATGGTCTCCATGCATTCATTCAGGCCATTCCTAACTATGCAAGCTTTACTTCAGGTAAGTTTATGAGCTATTCAGCCAGTCAGCTTGTTGCTGTATATGTCACAAATACACTTATTATCATTGTGATTGAAGTTATTGTTGCTTTAATCAAGCATTTAAGAACACCGGATGTAAAAGAAGAGGAAGAAGCATAAAAGAGCTCATGATAGAACAATCTATCACAAGCTCTTTTTTTGACTGTAGGCATAGAGAATCGCTATCTGTGTTTTGGCATCCACAATTTCTCCATTTAAAACCATCGCATAGGCTTTTTCTAGTGGGACCTTGATGACTTTTAAGAATTCATCGTCATCAGCAGGCTTGCTGTCATCGACATGCTTAAAGTCAACAGCTTCATAAAGATAATCTACTTCGCTACTGTAACCAGGAGTTGGCAAAAGTTTAAGAATGAAGTTCATTTTCTTAGCCCGGCGATCAGTTTCTTCCTCAAATTCTCTAAAACATGCTTCATTACGATCCTCGCCTTCTTCAAGCTTGCCAGCTGGGATTTCTAAGGTATCACATGCATGAGGATAACGGTATTGCTTGACTAGAAGAATACAGCCATCTTCAATCGCAAGAATACAAACACCACCACGGTGATAGACAACTTCTCTTTTGGCCTTTTTGCCATCTTCGAGTTCTACATCATCATATGTGACATGAATAATATTTCCATTAAAAATTGTTTCGCTTTTTAGTTTTTTTTCCATTTTTACACCTCTAGCGCTATTATACCATCATTATAAGAAAAAAGAATGCGGGGGCGCATTCTTCGTTCTTATTCTCTTCTGATAATAGGGGGAGTAAGTTCTTGACTTACCATAGATACATTATCATATTCTTTTCAAAATGTAAAGGCTTACTTTTTGAAATGTGTGGTAGTATTTGGATGAAAGTTGTTGTAAGGTATAGATGAAATAGGAGATTGATATGAAAATTTTAAAAATAGACCATCTGCATGAGAATCAGCGTATTGATAAATATTTAAATAAGCTCTTACCCAATGCCCCAAAAGGCTTTGTTTATAAGATGCTTAGAAAAAAGGATGTCAAAGTGAATGGCAAAAGAGTCAAAGAGAATTATATTGTCCAATATGGTGATGAAGTCAGTCTCTTTCTCTATGATGACCGCTTTATCGCATATAGCAAAGAAACAACAATCTATGAACTACCCATTCAATTCAAAGTCATCTATGAAGATGAACATATCCTGATTGTTGATAAACCGGTTGGCTTGCTTGTTCAGCCTGATGATCATGAAGACATCAACGTGCTCTCTAACCAGGTTCTTACTTATCTTTATCGGAAGGGTGAATATGATCCACAGAAAGATTTAGGATTTACACCTGGGCCAGTCCATCGTCTTGATCGTAATACAAGTGGGCTCGTGATCTATGGCAAGGATATGCGAGCACTTCAGGATCTTAACGAAATGATGAAGAAAAGACATTGCATTGATAAGAAGTATTTAACGGTTGTCAAAGGACATATGGATGAAGCGGATCTTAAAGGCTATGTCGTTAAAGACCAGGAAGCTGGCAAAATGCGTGTTGTTAGTTCTGATTATCCCAATGCCTTAAGCATGCATACACTTGTGCATCCTTTGCGATATGGCCATGATGTGACTTTAGTAGAAGTCAGCCTTGTTACAGGAAGAACACATCAAATCAGGGTCCATCTTGCATCCCAGGGTCATCCTGTAATGGGAGATCGTAAATATGGTGATTTTAGCTGGAATAGGGAAATTGCGAAGAAATATAAACTTAATAATCAGTTCCTTCATGCTTATTCTTTGACCTTTACAAATCCTTTTGGTTCAATGAAATATTTAAAGGATAAGACATTTATTTCACCATTAAGTGGGAATTTTAAGAAAATCGTTGATGACCTCTTTTAAAGTGCTTTCATCTTTGGTATATCTATAATCCTGACTTAAACACTTAAATACTTGAAAAGTGCCCTAAAGTCCTTTGTTTAAAGGCTTTCAGGGCACTTTCTTTTTTCTCTGAATGTGGTAATTTTTGCTCTACCTGTATTTTCTTAGTA
>Ga0256404_1002245_pt1 | contig 43373 bp, 28 predicted proteins | sample RumenRJG_01DNA_FD_185990 | JGI IMG/M metagenome (GOLD analysis project Ga0256404, IMG submission 185990) | Bovine rumen microbial communities from Lethbridge, Alberta, Canada - RJG_01 | ecosystem: Host-associated > Mammals > Digestive system > Stomach > Rumen | place: Canada: Alberta | collected... | reverse complement strand
AGGAGGCAGTACATGATGCAGAACATCTACATAAACGACGCAATCTACCATGGCAGGGAGATGGGCCGTGCCGAAGGAATTGCAACTGGAATAAGTCTCGGGGTGGAACAGGCAACGCGGCGCAACATCCTTGGTGCGTATGAAAAGAACATTCCCGTAGGGGTAATTGCCTCTTTTGTAGGCAAAAGCGAAGCCGAAGTTCAGGAGATAATCCGCCAGGGGCAGACGGAGCCTTCCTCTTGCTGAGCCTGCATAAGTGTGTGGGCTTTGCAAATGGCCACCGGTGTTTTGGCTGTGTCCAGGGACATCATTGCCGGGCTTTATAAAATGACTGTCGAAGGGGTACTTGAAATCAAGCCTAGCCCCGATTGGAAGGGCCCGCCGCAGGCGGGTTGCCGCTAGGCAATGGAGCGGGAAGGGACCCGCGGAACCCTGGAAAGCGGGATAAAATGCCTTCCTTGGCATTTTATCCCGCGAGTTTTTTTCAAAAACTCGCCTTGTCGATTATGCAAACATCTGACGCGGCCTCCATGCCGCTCCTTGTTTTAGAAAGGATAAAATGCCAAGGTCTGGCCGGCACGGAGTGGCGGACACAGTTTAACCATAAATGCGGCTCCAAAAAAAGTAAAAAAAGATTGTGTGATTTTTGGGAATTGTGTGGTATAATGGATTTGTGAGCGAGATTCAACAGAAAGGCAGCGGTCGGGATGTTCGGCTTAGCGAGGCAGCTCTGTGGTTCAGGATTGAGGACTTGAAGAATGAGGCTAGGGAACTGAACAGGGCAATAGCAGATATTTCTCAGTTGGTTTCTTATACCCAAGTCGATTCAATGATTGGCTTTTTGATAAGCAAGTTGAACGATTATTTTGTGCCGGAAACTCTTGTCTTTATGATAAAGCCCCCTCGCAAGAACGGTCTTAGGCAGTTCTATTATTCTGACCTAAAGAAGGTGAACAAGAGCCTGGATGCAAAGTATTTCTATATTTTGGAAAAGTATTTTGACAATCTTGCAAACACGACGGTAAACGGATATGCGGTTCCTTTTGGGAATTTGGTTCATGAGCTTCCAAAGGACACTTTTTCTGATGATTTTTTAAAGCTAAAGCCGGCACTGGTAATTCCGCTTTTGGGGATTGGCGGTGTTTACGCAATAATTTATATAAGCGTAAAGAATGATGGCAGCGGTTTTTCTGCCAACGAAATGTTCTATATACATAGAATGTTTTCTGTTCTTGCGGTAACGATGCAGAACGGCCTGCACTACGAGATTAGCATTACCGAGCCAAAGACCGGGCTTTTTACCTACGACTTTTTTCTTACCAGAATGGATGAGGCTATAAGCAACCTTCGCCGCTACAACCGCCATTCCGGAATGCTTATAATAGACATAGACTTTTTTAAGCACTTTAACGACACCTATGGGCATTTGTGCGGAGACAGGGTTCTTGTTGCCCTTGCAACGACCCTGCGGAAGATTGTTAGGGAAAATGACTGCGTTGCCCGTTTTGGCGGAGAGGAATTTTCCATTTTGCTTACGGAATGTGACGAAAATAGCCTTTGGTCAATTGCAGAGCGCATACGCCTTGCAGTAAAGGACATTGTTCTTTACGAGAAGGACCAGAAGCTTTCTATTACAATAAGCGTGGGTGGCTGCCTTATTCACGATATTAAGGGGGTTACTCCAAATTATGTCTTTAAGAAAGCGGACAAGGCCCTTTACTATTCCAAGCAGCACGGCCGCAACAGGACTACAATCTACAGCATGGGCTTTTTGGATGCGGCTAAAATCAAGAACGGGGAAGATTTGTCGGAAGAGGGGTAAGGAGGGGGAAGTCCGCTTGAAGCTGCGCTGCGAGTTCCCCTCGCTGCAAAGGCAAGTCGCTCCACAAATGCCAAAAGCGGCAAGTTCACTAAGCGAGCGACCGGCACCCTGAACGAGTTTTAGGGTCTGTCCCAATACAAAATACATTTTTTACAAAGAGCTGCTTCCGTCATTTGCTCCGCTTTGTTGCCTTTTCCGCTACCCCATCTGCGGTATTCGCAGCGAAGCTTCGAGCGACAATTCCTTTGCAAAGCCCCGCAACGCCCCAATATTGGATTGGTGTTAGCATTAAAATGCGCGAGTTTCGCAGAAAGTCGGTAGTGAGCGTAGCTAGCAAAACTTTTCTTATGCCTTGCTCCAGCTGTCCAGCAGGTAGTAAAATGGAAAAAATGCAAAGTGGGCGAATGCAACTTTTTGTTTTATTATATTTTTTTCTTTAAATGGAAAGGGGCATTTTAGTGTCACTAGGAAGGCAAGTTCCTCGTCTGTTAGTTCCCTGTTGAGCCCCCAAGAAATTGGATAGGCCACCAGCAATACGCAGGGAAGTAAAATTACCAGCAAGGGATTTGTTATGTAAAAACCGTAGCCCAAAATAAGTACAAAAAGAAGGTTGTCTACAATCGAGATTATTCTGTGCAGCTTTTTTAGTTTCTTTGTAAACTTATACAAAATAAATAGCAGTAAGTTCAGTATTACGTAGGAGAAAATTAGGCGGGTAGTTTCTATTTTACGAAGATAATCAATGACCTTGTCATCAGAAAAATTATATTCAGTCTGGAGTTTTTTTATGTAATCATAATAAAAATCGTCTTGGTAGCCTTTTATTGCTTCATAGATGGATTCCAGATGATACTTCTGAATGTCTTTGTCTAATTTATTGGAAAATGCCATGTCAAAAATTTCTTTGCTAAAGTTGTCATGGTAGGCAGCAATCAGCTTGTAAAAATCATCCCGTTCAGAGTTCCTGTATTTTTCTGCCATTATGGAAAGCATGTATTCTTTTAGGAAAGGCTTGTGGGAAGCGCTTAAATTATACAGGCCGGCTCTAAAAAATAGCCCCTTGTCTTTGTCTTTTAGCAATTCTATTAAGTGCAGGTCTTGCTCTTTTTTGTATTTTGCAAGGGAAAAAATGGCATCTGCATTTCCGGTTAAAGCCCATTTTCTGGTGGCTTCATACAGTTCATTGGATTTTTCTTGGTCATGGAGCATCTTTTTTGCAAAGGAAAGTTTTGACTGCTTTTTGATTAGCTCAAGTTTTATTTTGTACTGCTCGTCTTTTGTGAGCTTTTTATCGAAGAGGGTTTTTAAAAAATAATCTCCCACAAGCACTGTAGATATAAGGTCGTAGTTCTCAAAATAAACTTCTTCATAATCGCTTGTTTCTTTGAGTAGGATTTGGTACCAGTCGGCTTTTAGGTTTTTGTCTTGAACAAAACATGCGGCGTAGCATTTTACTACAGGGCTTTTGTCGCTTAGCAATTTAACCAGCTCGGAATCAGTGCAAAGATTTACCAGTTCTTGGGCGGCTGCATACAGGTTGGATTTTTGACCTCCATCGCCAATGTGTTCATTTTCAAAAGTGTTCGCCTGCCTTAATTGCTCCAAAAGGCTTTCTTTTGTTTGCGCAAAAATGGCTATGCAGGCGGCAAGTAAAAATATGAAGGATATTTGTTTCTTCATTGGAATCTCTTGTTTAATTAACCAGTGTATCTTTGCGTGTTTCTTGCCACAAAGCCTAGCCCCGATTGGAAGGGCCGCGCAGCGGTTGCCGTCAGGCAATGGAGGCGGGAGCCGGAACCCTGGAAAGCGGGATATGCATGGAAGTCTGGCCGGTTCCGAAGGACCGGACACAGTTTTACCAACAAGTACGCTCCAGATTAGGAAAATTCAGAAGACAAAAGCCTAGAGGTGCAAGACCCTCTCTTTTATTTCCTGGGTGCGGCCCTGGTTCCAGTACTGGGTGCCAATGTAACCGCAGGTGCGGCGGGCAACGTTCATGGTGCTTTGGTCGCGGTTGCCGCAGTTGGGGCATTCCCAGACCAGCTTTCCTTCGCCGTCGCTTACGATGTTTATTTCGCCTGTGTAGCCGCATTTCTGGCAGTAGTCGCTCTTGGTGTTGAGTTCTGCATACATGATGTTGTTGTAGATGTGCTTGAGCAGGGTCATTACGGCAGGTATGTTGCCTTCCATGTTGGGCACTTCCACGTAGCTTACGGCTCCACCCGGGCTTAGCTTTTGGAATTCGCTTTCAAAGGTGAGCTTGGTAAAGGCATCGATTTTTTCGGTGACGTTTACGTGGTAGCTGTTTGTGATGTAGTTTTTGTCCGTTACGCCGGGGATGATTCCAAAGCGGTTCTTGAGGCACTTGGCAAACTTGTAGGTTGTGCTTTCGAGCGGGGTTCCGTAGAGGGAATAGTCAATGTTTTCTGCTTCCTTCCACTTGGCACAGGCATCGTTTAAGGCGTGCATTACTTTTAGTGCAAAGGGCTTTCCTTCTTCTGAGGTGTGGGAAGAGCCTGTCATGTAGCGTACACATTCACAGAGTCCTGCATAGCCAAGGCTTATTGTTGAATAGCCTCCAAAGAGAAGCTTGTCTATTGTTTCGCCTTTTTCCAGGCGGGCAAGTGCTCCGTTCTGCCAAAGGATTGGGGCTGCGTCGCTTTTTGTTCCCATAAGGCGGTTGTGGCGGATTTGCAGGGCGCGGTGGCAGAGTTCAAGCCTTTCGCCTAATATCTGCCAGAATTTGTCCATGTCGCGGTAGGATGAGCAGGCCACGTCCACAAGGTTGAGCGTTACGACTCCCTGGTTAAAGCGGCCGTAGTACTTGGAGACTCCGGGCTGCCAGTTGCCTGCGTTTGCTATGTTTGCGTAGCCGTTGCCAGTCTTGTCCGGGGTAAGGAAGGAGCGGCATCCCATGCAGGGGTAGCAGTTGCCTTCTCCGTTGCCGTCTACCTTCATGCTGAACATCATCTTTTCGGAGATGTAGTCTGGAACCATGCGGCGGGCTGTGCAGCGGGCGGCAAGTTCTGTTAGGTAGTAATACTTGGAATTGGGCTCTATGTTGTCGTTTTCCAGTACGTAGATGAGCTTGGGGAAGGCTGGTGTTATCCAGGCACCCTTTTCGTTCTTTACGCCCTGGTAGCGCTGCTTTAGGACTTCTTCTATGATGATTGCAAGGTCGGCTTTTTCCTGCTCAGTTTTGGCTTCGTTAAGGTACATGAAGACGGTTACGAAAGGAGCCTGACCGTTTGTGGTCATAAGGGTGATTACCTGGTACTGGATTGTCTGTACACCCTTGGTGATTTCTGAGCGCAGGCGGCGTTCAACCATGTACTTGAACTGCTGCTCGTCTACTGTTATGCCTGTTTCGGACATTGTGTCGCGGATGTCTTTCTGAATCTTTTCCCTGCTAACCTGGACGAATGGCGCAAGGTGGGCAAGGGAGATGCTCTGTCCGCCGTACTGGCAGGATGCAACCTGGGCGATTATCTGTGTTGCTATGTTGCAGGCTGTGGAGAATGAATGAGGCCTGTCTATCTTTGTTCCGCTGATTACGGTTCCGTTCTGCAACATGTCTTCCAAGTTAACAAGGTCGCAGTTGTGCATGTGCTGGGCAAAATAGTCTGCGTCGTGGAAGTGGATAAGGCCCTGGTCGTGGGCGGCGGCAATGTCTTCGTCCAAGAGGAAGCGGCGGGTAATGTCCTTGCTTACTTCCCCGGCCATGTAATCGCGCTGTACGGAAACAACGGTGGGGTTCTTGTTGGAGTTTTCCTGCTTTACTTCCTCATTGTTTTCCTCCAAGAGGCTAAGGATCTGTTCGTCGGTTGTATTTCTTTGCAAGTTATGGAGATAGCGGTATGTTATGTAGAGCTTTGCCACCTTAAAGGCGCCGTTCTGCATGATTCCGTCTTCTACAAGGTCCTGAATATTTTCTACGCTCAGTGCATGGCCGCTTTTGTGACATTCAATTTCAATGTCGTCTACTATAGAATTTATCTGTGCTTCCGTAAGGCGTTCTTTTTCGTTAACTTCCTGACGGTTGTTTGCCTTGCGAATTGCAAGTACGATTTTTTCCCTGTCAAAAAGAACTTCCGAGCCGCTGCGCTTTATAATTTTCATAGAAACTTACACACTCCAGTCTTACTTTATTTATGAGATTTGGCTTTACAGCCTTGGCCTTTCAACCTGGCTTTACAGCCTGGCATTGCTGCCCTTTGTCATAGTTGTTATTTCCCCTCTGCCCTAGATGTGGTGTTTAACAATTATTAGTCTACTATCCGTAGCGCTTTAAGTCAATGTGCCAAAATAGAGTTTTTGGGGGTAAAAAAAGGCCTAAAACCCTTATTTGGTGCAAAAAGACGGCATTTTTTGGTGCCAAAAAAAAATTGTTTTTTTTTATATTGAATATCATGCGCTCTTTTTTGATTTTATGGGTACAGATGGATTTTTTTTGTCCGGATGGTACTTTGTGCGCTGATTTTTCATTTCTGGACGGTAATTTTGCCGGCTCTACCCTGCATTTTGGGCCAATCCGACCGAAAGTGCCTTTGCACCACCGCGCCTTTTGGAACTTCGTTGCGAGACAGCCCTTCGCTAACGTTTATACCTCTGCGCGTTACTGACGGGGCTACATGGCGGCCTTGGACTTGCCCGTAAGAAAAAAACGGGGCTCCAAACCGCCAATTTGGACAGTTCAGAACCCCGCCTAAAGCCACTAGGCCTTAGCTAAGACTTATAACTATTTGCTAAATGCAATTTTGAGTTTCCGTGTTGCAGCAGAAAAATTGGCGGAAGCGATTTTTGAACCGAAAAAAATTCTGCACACACGGTATAGCAAGCGCGTTTACCGTGCCCGAAGGGAAAGCGCGGAAGCCTTTTTTCGAGGCAAAAACCGCTGGGAGCCAATTTTTCTGATGCAAATATAAAACTCGAAGTTTGCCTGCTAATTATTCAGCAAACTGCTTTGACAAACCGTCCACAGCACCAGTAATCTGGTCCTCGTATTCCTTTGGCAAGCCAACTTTCTTTACAATCTTGTTAAGTTCGCCAAATTTGAGTGCCTTTACGTAATTCATGATTTCTTCCTCGCCCTCTGCCTTTACAGCGTCAGACGGAAGCTTTATTGCAGAACCCTTGGAAATCTTCGTGTTGTAGTCAAGAGTTGCAAGCTTCTTTGAATCCTGAAGAAGGGAAAGTGCATACTTTGCATCAGAATTGCCATATACAAAGTCAAATACTACCTGATATGCGGCAAACTGAGCTGGAGTAAACTTGAGCGTACCCTTGGCAATGCCCTTCTTTGCGGCAGCAGCGTCAAAGTTTTCAATAGTAATCTTCTGAATTTCGTTTGAACCTTTAGAAAGTGTGTATTCGCCTGTGTAGAGGCTACCCTTGCATGTACCGTCGCCAGCCACGCCAAAGCTATTTCCGCCAATATTTGCAGAAAGGTCAAATCCAAACTTCTTGCCGTCCCTTGTAAGCACGTATGAAGCCACCTCTGACTCTTCAAGCTTTAATGCCCTACCGCAGATTTCGTCCTTTGAGTTAACAAAAACATCCATCTTAAAGTTGGAGAAGTCGCCAAGACCGTATTCATCAATGTCTTCCAAAAGAGACTCTACTGTTTCTGCAAATTTTGAATAGGTGAAACCATCATTTGAATTGTAAGAATTTACCGTGCGCTGGAAATTTTCCATGCTCTGGAGGAATTTCTTAATGCATTCGTCATCCTTTGCCAGAGTAAGGATTTCCTTAACCATATTCTTTGCGTTGTCGCCCTCAAAGTTTACTGTAAGAACGGTAAATTCCTGTGAACTTCCGCCCTTTGTAACATTTGAAGTGCTCTTTGAAACATCAGTTGCATACTTAAGGTAGGCATTTTTGTATTTGTTAACCTCAGAAGCAATTTCCGCATTGCTGGGGATTGCAGTAAGATATTCAGTGTAGCTCTTTACGATTGCGCCAACGTCAAGACCAGACATACCGCCAAGGAAGCTTGAAGGAAGAGAAATAAAGCTCTTGTTCAATTCGGGAACACGGAGGCAGGCAGACTCTTCGTTCATTACGGCATCCAGGTTGATTTTAGCATTGTTTACGCCGCCAGTCATCTTTGCAGACATGGCACCCTTGTTTACGGCAATGTTTCCGTTAAGGCTAATAGAGTCAAGCCAGTCCAAGTCTGACATAGAACCGGAAGCTGCCATTGCACCCGCGTATGTCTTGATAAGTTCCTTTCCTTCCTTGAAAAGGGAAAGCTTAAGGTCAAAGTTGCCGTCAAAACCATCTTCATAAGAAATAGAAGACTTTGTGGATTTTAAACCTTCTTCTATAGATTTGTTTTCGATGTAGCTGTAGTATTCAGCAGGCTCCATTTTGTTTGCCTTGGAAGATTTTCCGCAGCCTGCAAGAAGCAAACCTGATGCAAAAAGCGCAAGGGCTACTCCTGCTACTTCAATTTTTTTCATAAATAAACTCCTTGAAAAATAAACTAGTAAGACTATAATTCAAAAAGTGCAAAAAAACAACATAACGCTAAATTTTTCCTGTCTTTTTCACACTTTGCCTAAAAACCGCAAGCAAACGCATGATTTTTAAATTCTTTGGATGATAGTTTTATGGACGGCAGTTCTATTTGTTCTACCATTCATTTTGTGGCTACAATCGGCCACCATGCCTCTGCGCCACCCGCTTTCCAGGGTTCCGCTTTCGCTCCAGCCTCCTCACTTCGTTGCGGTGGCCGGCTACGCCGCCCTTCCAATCGGGCGTATGGCGCCTCGGAAAAATCCATCCTTGGATTTTTCCGAGGATCGGAGATTCGCTTTGCAAATCTCCGGGCTGCTAAGTCGCGCCTCCATGCGCTCTTTGCTTATTGGCAAGAAAGAATAAAACATGCCTGCAAGAAAATCCCTCCATGGCTCAATATTCCTTGGCAAGAAAGAAATCCGTTCCCTGCACTCGCAGCGCAGCGTCAAGCGGCCCGTCGAAGGGAACATTTCCCAAAAAAAGACATTTGTTAAACGGCTGGGTTCTGCCTTGCCTGCTTCTCCAATTCCTGTAATCCCATCCAGCTTTATCCTTATGCAAAGCAGCTGGAAATCAGTTTCGGGTGCAGCGGAAGGCAAGTGCAAATTTTCAATAATTGTAATGCAAAAAAATATCAAGAAAGCACTGGAATGGAGGCGGAAAACGTGGCAAAAAAGCATTTGCGCGGAGCGAACCCGGCAGCGCAGCGTCCCTCAAAAAAACTCTTGTGAAAAAGAGGGGTTCTTAGGGGCTAGCCCCTAAGCCGTGCCCGAGAAGGAAGGGTGGTTTGGAGGGGAGGAAACAGCGGGCTTCGGACTCTGAGCGGTTTCCTCCCCTCCAAATTCAGAGGTTCAAGGACCCATCCTTGAAAAGTAACTTTGTGAATTGCAAAAAAAGCCCAAAAACGCTAAAATCATCGGGTTATGTTGGAAGTCGCTCACATCAGTAAGTCTTATAAGAAAAAACTTGTCCTCTCAGACGCATCCTTTTCTGCCGCAGACGGAAAATGCGTTGGCATACTGGGAACAAACGGCACCGGAAAATCAACCCTGCTTTCCATACTGGCCGGAATCTTAAAGCCAGACTCTGGCACTTCACTTTGGGAAGGCGTAGACCTGCTCAAAGATGCAAAATTCCGCACCAGGGTTCAGGGCTATGTTCCCCAGGGAATCCCCCTTTTTCCAGAACTTTCTGCACTGGACAACCTTAGCCTCTGGTATGCGCAGGAAAAAAGCGACTTGGAGGCATCCCTTTCTTCCGGCATACTGCAAAGGCTTGGCATAAAAGACTTTATCCGCACCCCGGTCGCAAAAATGTCCGGCGGCATGAAAAAGCGTCTTTCCATAGCTTGCGCGGTGGCATGCAACCCCAAGCTTCTGCTTTTGGACGAACCTTCCGCTTCTCTGGACATAATCTGCAAGGAACAAATCCTTGACTACCTTGGGGAATTCTGTGCCAAGGGAGGAACGGCCGTTCTTGTTACCCACGACATTCAGGAAATAGAATTCTGCGATTCAACCTACATGCTTTCCGACGGAAAACTAGAAAGCTACAATTATTCTGGCAACGTAAAAGCTCTGGTTCGCGATTTGGAAAATTCAAAATGAAGTACGCCTGCCTTCAGCTAAAAAGAACTTTTAAAAGCTTCCCCAAAATCTTTCTCATGTCCCTGATGATTTTCTGCATGGCGGGAGCCCTGTTCTACGCAAAGTTTTCATCATCCTCCAGCAAGTCTGAATATTCAAAGATAAAAATAGGCCTTGTTGGAAACGACGAGGGCAAGTATTTTCAGATGGGAATATATGCCATGGAGCACATGGACAACTTCCGCTTTTCCGTTGCCTTTACCCAGCTAAAAACGGAAGAAGAGGCAAAGAAAATGCTTTATTCCGGAGAACTTAACCTCTACGCTGTTATTCCGGACGGTTTCATAGATTCAATAATATATGGAAGAAACAAGAACATAAAAGTTGTTTTGGGAACAGCCCAGGCAGGTCTTGGCACAAAAATCCTCACTGAATTCTTGGACGGAGCTTCATCCCTCATCACGGACACCCAAGCCGGCATCTATACCTACCACGATTATTATGCAAAGCACCTTAAGCGCTACGGCAAAAAAGAGCGTTCCAGGGAATACGAACTGAATTTTCACTACGCAAACCTTGTCGTGGGAAGGCACACCCTCTTTGGCATAAAGGAACTTATGGCTGGCGAGGTTGTTTCTACCGGGGCATATTATCTTAGCGCAATGATTCTATTTTTCCTTTTGCTTTGGGGCCTGGGAAACGCTTTTCTCTACATACGCAGTGACGATTCCATGCAAAAGCTTCTTTCCAGCACAGGGCATTCTACCCTCGCGCTTGTTGCATCCGACTGGATTTCCTGCTTTGCTCTGCTTTTGGCGGTAATGTTCTTGCCTTCAGTGGCATTCCTTTTTACAGTTCATCTTGCACAAGGCTTTATTCCCGAGATTGAAGGCTTTGGCTTTTTTTGGCGCTTCAAGTTCCTCTTTTGGCTTCTTCCTTCCATGGCATTTGTGGTTTCGCTGGAGCTTTTTCTGATGGAAAACGTGCGCGACACGGTCAGCGGTTTGTCCCTGCTTTTTATAGCCGCAGTTTTCCTTGCCTACCTTGGAGGCTGCTTTTACCCGGTGGAACTTTTTCCCAAGGCAATGAGGCTTGTTTCTAAGTTTTCGCCCGGTGGCACCGCCTTTGAAAGCATACGGTCTGCCTTTAGGGAAAGTGACTCTCTTTTTGCCCATGCGCTAACCCTTTTGTATTCGGCAGTGCTTTTTGCCCTTACAGCTTTTTTACGCCGCAGGAGAATTTTGCATGAATAGACCAGCCCTTTTACTGCGCCGCATTCACCTTTTGAACAAGCGCTTTCTTAAAACTCCGGTTTTTCTTTTGCTGCTTTTGCTTTTGCCACTTTCCGCTTTCCTTTTGAACAAGGCTTCGGACAGCAAGGACATTGGGCTTAAGGTTGGCTATACTGTCTCTCCTTCTGCCGATGAATACACCTTGCAGGCGGTAAGCGATTCCTTTTCCGACGGGGGACTTGTAAAGTATTCAAAGTTTTCTTCTGAATCCCAAATAGAAGAAGCCCTTTCTGCCGGCAACATTTCCATGGGCTTTGTAATTCCGCCTAACCTTCAGGAATCATTCCGCGAATTTGAAAGGGGAAAGTCTGTTAAAAAACAGATAAAGGTTATTGTAAAAAAGAATACGGTTGTTACCCGCCTTATAACAGAGCTCTTGTTTGGAAAGCTCTTTTCCAGGGTTTCCTGCCAGATTACAAAGAATTATATTGCCCGCATGGACCCTTCCGCTTTTAAGACAGATGCAGACGGCCAAGTTTTTGAAGAAATCTACGAGGCTAACCGTCCTACGGCTCCAATCTTTATGGTTGAATATTCGGATGCGGAAGGTGAATCAGGTTCAAAACCGGTGGACCTTCCGCTGCTTGCTTCCCCAATACGGGGGCTTTGCAGCATCTTCCTCCTGCTTCTTGGTTTTGCCGCTGCCTTTTATTATATCCGTGACGAAAAAAACGGCCTTTTTGTGTGGTTTCCCAAGCGCAGCAAGATTTTTTTGCGGATTTTCTACATATTCCTGCCAATTTTTGACGCTTCCCTGGTAATGCTTGCTTCCCTGTATTTTTCTGGCTCATTCACAAGCTTGGCAAAGGAAGTGCCTCTGCTTTTTGCCTATTCACTGGGGGCTGCCGCCTTCTGCTCATTCTTTTGCGCTGTCTTTAACGATGAGGCTTTGCTTGCCGGTGTCCTTCCTCTGGTTCTTTTGGCAACCTTCGTGATTTGTCCGGTTTTTATAAGCATAAATGCCCCGTCCGCAGTTCAGAAAATTTTTCCGCCCTATGTTTACCTTATGGCCATTCACAAGTCAGGCGGAATCTTTGATATGCTAACCTATACAGCCATTGCCCTTGTGGCCGCAATAACAGCATCGCTATTCCGCATAAATTCCTTGCAAAAAAGGTAGGCTTTCTCTAAAAATGAAGCCTTAGCTATGCCTTTGCAAAGATGGAGTCTGCAAGCTCTTGGACTTTCTCTAAGGGGAGTCCAGTTGCCGCCGCTATTTGCTCTACCGTGGCAACTCCCATTCTAAGAAAGTTCTCCGCAGTTTCAACGGCCTTGTCATATATTCCGTCTTCGTAGCCGTCTTCCCGGCACACTCTCTTGAATTCTTCTTCGTCAAATTCTGTAAGGCTCATGCCTGTTACCTCCGCTTTCTGCTTCCTAAAGAATCCGTCCAGCAGGTTTTCTTTGATTGCCCACTTTACGGCTTCGTCTACAGCTTCCTCTTTGCCCATGCCAGACTTGCGGCTTTCCTTTATCCGGTAAACATACCTTATATAATCATACAGCGGTTTGCACTTTTTTTGAAGAGGACTAATGCATTTTGGGTTCATGTTGATTACATCCGCCGTCCACTCGAAGTTGCCCGATTTGTCTTCGCGCATGAATGCATCGGAAAGTTTCAAGCTCCACTGGCACCCCTCGTTTTCGCTTCCATATATTATATCATCACTAGAAGTCAGAATTTGACAGGAATACTGCAAAAAAAATTGCGGAGGAAGTGTGGCAACTTACCCCCGCGGCTAGTGGGTTATATTCTTGGAATACTAAGCGTTGTGATTTCTGTGCCATCACAGTAGATTGTGCAAGATGAGACTCCCATAGTGGCATTGGGGTCTGAATAATTATATGAATTGCCGGAAGTGGTCACTGTTGGTCCGCATCCCAAATCCCACTTGTATGTGCATCCCGGCAAATTCCGGTTTAATGAAATTGTTGAACCACAGTCATCGCCAATACTTAAAGTTTCAAACTTGATTTTAGGGGCATTTTTAAATTTGCCATAAATTGGCATCTCGTCACTTACAAAAATTTTGCATGTAGTAACAGTGCCATACGATTCTTCAGGCACGCCTTCTATCAAGCATACCACGTGGATATAAGAGCCGACTTTTATACCGTCAAACTGTAAAGTAATATTGTCTCCTGGTTTAAGCCATACAGTCTTTCTTGCCTCATAATCACCGGTTATAAAAACCTTCATTTCTGTTGCTGCTCCGCCAGTGGAAGTGCCGGAATAAGGTGCGCGGGCGGCAATTTGTTCGCAAAAAGAGCTTGGAATGTTCAGGGAAACAGTGCCTTCTTCCTCTGCATTGGAACATGAAGAAAAAGCAAAGATGGCGGCACTTGCAATAAAGAATTTGAACAGCCTTAAACAAACGGGGGTGGAAAATTTCATCTTGAGAACCTCCAAAAATGTTTTAGGTTAAATGCCATGGTGTGGAAAGACACAATTTTAATTAATCAGCATTTTCCTATATTCTAAGTGTAATGCATTTGTTGGATTTTTCAAGGGGTTACTGCTTTTTTACTTTAGCAAATAGAATCTACGCCCGATTGGAGGGGCGATTGGTTAAAAATCGCATCCATGCAATTTTTAACCATGGTTTTCCGATGGAAAACCCACCTGTTTTGATTACTAACAGATTGACGCGCCCTCCATGGCGCTATTTGTCTCCAAAAAGGTATGTCCGGCAGCAAATGCATGTCTGTAAAAAAACAAGTGCACCAGAAAATCTATTAGAAAAATGAAATTTTGGGGGACAGCAATTTAGTTTCTACAGCTTAAGAAAAGCCTTGTATGCGTTTGCCGCCTGAACAAGGTCCTCTTTTGCGGTAATTTCCCAGGGTGCGTGCATGCTAAGAACAGAAACGCCCGCGTCAAGCACGTACATGCCGTATTTTGCCGCAAGGTAGGCAATTGTTCCACCGCCGCCCTGATCCACTTTGCCAAGTTCCGCCATCTGGTACTTAACGTTTGCCTTGTCCAGTGCATTCCTAAGCATGGCAATAAATTCCGGTGAAGCGTCGCTTGCATCGTACTTGCCCCTGGAACCTGTGTACTTGTTGAATACGATTCCACCGTTAAGGAAAGAAGCGTTTGCCTTGTCGTACAAGTCTCCGTGCTGGGGGTCATAAGCCGCATTAACGTCGCTTGAAAGCATGTAGCTGTTGTTAAGGCATCTTCTAAGGGTAAGCTCGCTATAGTCTCCCATGCGGGCAACCAGTTCAGCAACCGCATTCTCAAAGAAGTGGGAAGCCATGCCTGTTGCTCCAACCGAACCGATTTCTTCCTTGTCCACGCAAAGACAGCAGTTGGTGCGCTTTTCTGCCTTACTGTTAAAAAGGGCATAAGCCGAAGTGTAGGCGCATGAACGGTCGTCTTGTCCGTAGGCAAGAATCATTGAGCGGTCAAGGCCAAGGTCGCGGGGAAGTCCTGCGGGAACAACTTCAAGCTCTGCTGAACCAAAGTCTTTTTCTTCTATATTATATGCGTCCTTTAAAAGCTTTAGCACAGCCTTTTTAGCCTTGTCTTTTTCCGGTTTGTCAGACTTGTCTGCTTTGTCAGCCTTTGCAGAGGATTCGCTCGGGTCAAGGGGAATCTCGCTTCCCAAAATAAGGTCCAGCGTTTCTCCGGGAATGAATTCAGCTGCGGTTTCCTTCATCTGCTTTTGCGCAAGGTGGGGAAGTATGTCGGAAATTACAAAGACAGGGTCATCTTCCTTTTCGCCAATGCAAACATTCACTGTGCTGCCGTCCTTTTTGCAGACAACACCGTGAATGGCAAGCGGCAGGGTAAGCCACTGGTACTTCTTGATTCCGCCGTAGTAGTGGGTGTTAAGGTAGACAATAAAGTCGCTTTCGTAGACAGGGTTCTGCTTTACGTCCAGACGGGGAGAGTCTATGTGGGCGCCAAGAATGTTCATGCCCTTTTCCAAGCCGTCGCTTCCTATGTTAAAGAGGGCAATGGCCTTGCCAAATTTGGTAAGGTAAACCTTGTCCCCAGCCTTTACCTTTTCAAGCGAATCTATGTTCTTATAACCATTCTTTTCTGCTTCTTTTACAAGGAAAGCAACGCATTCCCGCTCAGTCTTTCCCTTAGCCAAAAAATCCTTGTATCCACAAATCAGTTCATTATCTTGTGCCATGTCTTTTTTTCCTTACATTTCCTGGTGCTCAAGGCGCCAGTTGATTGTGCGCTTTAGGTAGTGAATGTAGGCCGGGTCCTTGCACATGTTCTTTCCTTCAACATCAGAAAGCTTTGCCACGGGGCCGTTGTTGCATTCAGTAACCTTCATAACAATGTTAAGCGGAGTTGCATCGGTGTCGTTTGCAATGAATGTTCCTATGCCAAAAGCAACCCTTGCCTTGTCCTTAAAAGCCTTGTACAAATTGGATGCCCTCTCAAAGTCCAGGCTGTCGCTAAAGAGCAGGGTCTTAGTCTTAGGGTCAATGCCAAGGGACTTATAGTGGGCAATCATCTTTTCTCCCCAAGCGTATGGGTCACCAGAATCGTGACGCACTCCGCTAAAGAGAGTTGCGTATGTCTTTCTAAAGTCACGCAGGAAAACGTCAGTTCCAACAGTATCCGTAAGCGCAATGCCGTTAAGAACGCCGTATTCGTTAACCCAAGCGTCCAGCATGTACCAGTTTGAATAGGCCGGATTGTGCTTGCGGTTACCCTGGCCAACGCACTGAACAAATTCATGGGCCATTGTTCCAACAGGAGAAACGCCCAGTTTTTTTGCAAGGTAGACGTTGCTTGTTCCTACAAAGTTTGATTCCTTAAAGCCCTTGGTCTTCTGGGCTTCTATAATCTTCTTTATTACAAGCTCCTGTGCCTCTGCGCTAAGGCGGCGCCTCATGCCAAATTCGGAAAAGGCTCCCAGAGTGAATGTCCCGTCAACAAGTCCCTGGGTCTTTTTGTCCGCACGCTCAACAAAGCTTTCCAAAAGATGCTTGTAGTCGGCGGAATTCCTAAAGTAAACCTCGTTCACAATGGCAAGGGTGGGAATCTCATAAAAAGAAGTGTTAACCCAAGTTCCGGTAGTCTCTATAGAAAGCCCGCAGCCGTCAGGAATTTCCTTTATAGAAAAATCCTCAAACCTAGGGTGCCACAAGCGCAAAAAGTCAACGTAGTCGCGCTTAATCCATTCAATGCCGCTAAGGTATTCAAGCTCGTCCTCCGTAAAAGAAAGCGAGCAATATGCCTTAACCTGTTCGCGGATTTCTTCCACCATCTCGTGGGTAAACTTAACGCCCTCATTGCGGCACTTAAAATCCCATGTAGTTACATAGCTTGGGAATTTGTGGTAAATAGCCTGTCCCATGCTGAATTTGTACATGTCCGTTTCCAGCAGGCTGCTGATAATTTTTTCCATAAGAGACCTCCGCCCTTTTTTTTAGGATTATACCAAATTTGGAAAACACTTAAAAGGGAATACGCTTTCTTTTTGATTTTTATTTTTCTGGAGCTGGCTTGCTTTTTTTACTGTGCCTAAAGGCAGCTCTTGTAAAATCCGGCTTTGCGGGGTTCCGCCTTTCGGCTCCATTCTCGGTGTGCCCGCCCCTTCGACAAGCTCAGGGAGCGCCCCCACCGAGAACCGCTGCGCGGCCCCTCCAATCCGTGCTAGGATTCTTTGCGAGAGGGGATATGCCAAGAATTGTATTTGGACTATTTTACAATCACGGTAATTTCATGTGAAGTCTGATTTCCATAATTTGACTGGTCAACCTTCGCAGTTGTGCTTCCCTTGTATTGCACGGTGCCAAAGCTGTCGTCTGCTAGTATTACATCTTTTACGACCGTAACATTGAATGTGTAGATAAGCCCAGGCTCCAAGAAGGTTTCCTTCTTCTGGTTCCAATAATAGTTCGCAATACCGTTCAAGTTTGAACAATTCATTGTTCCTTCGGTTTTGCTGGGATTAGGAGTTTCGCCGCCTGTATACGTAAAATTAACGCCATTTCCGGTTACTGTACAAGAATAGTTAAGATATTGACCTGTTTTAAAAGCTTCGCTATCTTGCGGCAGAATCGTGATAATTTGGTAGGAACCTGTGTTTTCAAATGTTCCTAATGTAATGGCCGCTTTTTTTGTCTCGCCGGAAGAAAGCTCCACCTCTGTTTTTCCGTAATACCTTACGCAGTCATATGTAAAAGTGATTGGATTTGACGAATAGCCGTTATCTCCACTTACCGTGTTGTAGGCAAGGACGGAAACCATATATGTGTCCGGAAAAAGCTTGTCTATGGTAATTGTAGAGCCTGGTTTTGCTTCACTTATTTTTTGAACCATTTCCTTGTCCGAATTCCGCACACGTATTTCGTATGCCCTTATGTCGGAAGAATAGGAATTTGGAATGCTGCCTTCTGTAGTAATAGAGCGGGTAGAGGCAGCTCCGGGAAGCGCAATAGCAAGAGAGGCGGAGTCATCATTATTGGCAGTGCAGGAAATAAATGAAAAAATAAATGCAACGGAAAAAATTAGTTTGACCGCACAAATGGCATGGAGTGTACTTTTCATGGCAAAATCCCCCAATAATTGGATTGTCGTTTTTTATTATAACGTAACCAGCGTAATTTTCAAGTAACAGCGACTTTTTAGCACATGGCATGAGGCCGGATTGGAAGGGCGGCGTAGCCGTTGCCAAAGGCAATGGAGGCGGGAGCCGGAACCCTGTAAAGCGCCACAAAAATGGCCTCCTTGCCATTTTTGTGCCCGGGTTTTCTGTGAAAACCCGCAAGTTCTTCCGTAAACATTTGACGCACCTTCCATGGCGCTGCTTGTTTGCTAAAAGAACAAGTGTCTTTTTAAGAATCTGCCGTCCATAACAATAAAAAAAAACTATCCTATTAACTATTTGCGCTTTATGTTGTATAATATACCGTTATGCCAAGTCAGGATATGCCTTTAATTGTACAATCGGATCGTACTCTGCTGCTGGACGTTCATGCACCGCTTGCAGAGGAATGCCGTAATGCCCTTATTCCCTTTGCGGAACTTTTGCGTTCGCCGGAGCATTTGCACACCTACGCGCTTACACCCCTTTCCTTGTGGAATGCGGCCAGCGCAGGCTTTACAAGTCAGGACGCAATTGACGTGCTCAAGAAATTTTCCCGCTACGAAGTTCCCCAGAACGTTCTTGTGTGGATTTCGGAAACGGCAAACCGCTTTGGCAAACTGCGCCTTGTTCCCTGTCCCAGTGGCAAGGAAGAGTACCTTTACCTTGTTTCTTCTTCACCCTACGTCTTTAAGGAAATAAGCGCAAATCCCGCCGTTCAAAAGCTGATGCTTCCCTGCACCTGCGAAGAACCGGACAGCGAGGCTCTAAAGGGAGTTTCTGTTAGCGAAGAAGAAAAAAAATACTGCTTTATACTAAACCTTACAGACCGCGGTACCGTAAAACAGCAGCTTTTAAAATTGGGCTGGCCTGTAAAAGACGATGTTCCCTTGCAGGACGGAGCACCGCTTGAAATTAGCCTTAGGGAAAAAACTCTTTCTGGAAAAGATTTCAACATCCGCGAATACCAAAAAAAGTCTGCCCAGGCTCTTATTGGCGACCGGGGGCCTGGCACTGGTTTTGGCACCATTGTGCTTCCTTGCGGGGCTGGTAAAACCATCGTTGGCATGCTGATTATGTCCATGCTAAAGACCAACACGCTGATTGTTACAACAAACATAAGCGCAGTCCACCAATGGATAGACGAGCTTGTGGACAAGACAAACCTTGAGCGCGACCAGATTGCAGAATACACTGGCGAAAACAAGACAATCCTTCCGGTTACGGTTGCGACTTACCAGATTCTTACCTGGAGGCCAAACAAAACTGGCCCTTACCCGCATTTTTCCCTTTTTAGGCAGAACAACTGGGGGCTTATAATCTACGACGAAGTTCACACCCTTCCTGCCCCGGTCTTTAGGGTGGCGGCAGAGATTCAGGCTGTGCGGCGGGTGGGACTAACCGCAACTCTTGTCCGCGAAGACGGCTGCGAGGGCTATGTCTTTTCTTTGGTTGGTCCCAAAAGATACGATGTTCCCTGGAAGGAACTAGAACGCTCCGGCTGGATTGCCAGTGCCGAATGTGTGGAGGTTCGCCTAGGACTTCCACAGGACAAAGAGATTGAATATGCGGTTTCACAGCAGAGGGCAAAACACAAGATTGCAAGCGAAAATCCTGTTAAGGATAAAATCGTTGTGGAGCTTGTAAAAAAATTCCCCCAGGACAAGATTTTGGTTATTGGCCAGTACCTTGACCAGCTGCACAATCTTGCAAAGCTTTTGGACGCACCAATCATCACTGGAAAAACGCCCAACTCCGAGCGCGACAAGATTTATGCAGACTTTAGGAGCGGCAACATTCACGTGCTTGTTGTAAGCAAGGTTGCAAACTTTGCAATAGACCTTCCGGACGCAAGCATGGCAATTCAGGTAAGCGGAACATTTGGCTCAAGGCAGGAAGAAGCCCAGCGTCTTGGAAGAATCCTCCGCCCCAAGGAACGAACATCACGCTTCTTTACGCTGATTACCCGCAACACGGTGGAAGAGGATTTTGGCAGCAACAGGCAGAAATTCCTTGCCGAGCAGGGCTATTCCTACAGAATCCTAAGATACAATGACGAGTCAAGCCTGGACGAGTTGGATTCCACCACTCCGCTTTGCATTGACGGTTTTGGAGCAGAATGATGGCAGTCATAACACCTAAAGTTCAGCGCATAATCGACTGGCGCGAAAGCATGTCCGTTATGGACGAAGAAATGTTTTTTGACATAATGCGCATGTATCTTGGGGAACTAAAGACTCCCTACAACAAGCAGAAGTTAATAGAAGGACTTTCGTCTTTCTTGCGCAAGAAGGAAAACCGCGACACTTTGGTAAGCCTTTTGGGAAGCGGCGACTTAAAAATCCTTACCCTAGTAAAGAACATCCGTGACTGCACCGCAAAAAAAATACTCACTTTTATGGAAGGAAAAGTTCAAAACCCCAGGTTCCTGAATGACTTGAACGAGCACTTGATAAACCTACAGGAACGCCTTATTCTTTACAGCTTTACAGACAAGGATTCTGGAACTAAGGAACTTCGCATAAACCCCATGCTGGAAGACGACCTGCTCCCCCTTTTGCAAACGGAAATTCTTTTTGAGCAGTCAGGACAAGAACTGAATGCAGGGCAAGACTTGCAGGTAAATACTTTGCAAGAAAAGTCACAGCAGTCGCTTTTGCCCCAGTCAGCATGCAGCCTTAGCCCACAGTTTTTGGCAAGCTTCTGTTCCTTTGCAATCTCCCATTCTGACCTTTGCAAGAACGACGGTTCCCTAAAAAAGCACAGCCTTACGGAAATGCAGGAAGTCTTTGAAGGGCTTGGAAAATCATGCCTTGAAAAACTTACCGCCGCTTTTATGAACCTTTCCATTTTTTGTGCCTTGGAAAAAGGAATCAGCGTAGACTTGGACCGCTTGGAAAATTTTGCCGCAATGGAAGAAAAAGCCCAGTACCTTTATTTGGTCACGGCATCTGTTGCCCACTTTCCAAGAAAAACCATGCAGGTGAACGCTCAGATTTTTTTCTGCACTCTGTATGCAATTCCTGCATCTGGTTGCACGCTTGTTCAGCTTACCCAGCTCTTTCTTTTGGAAAAGGAAAAGGTGTCTGGAGAAACTTCAAGCCGTTTTGGAAGAATTCTTTCTTCCGCCGCGTCTGGCTCTGCTGCCACTAGTCCGACTCTGGCATCTGGCGGTGAATCTTCTTTGCCCCCGGAACTTACAGACGGAAATCTTGTAAAGGCACTTGCAGAAGCTGCCCTTGAATTTTCCATCCTCTGCGTTTGCGGAAAAGACTTGGAAGGCAACCCCTTGTACAAGAGGAGCAGCTTTTTTGACGAAGAAAAAAATGCGAATGCGGCAAACACAAAGGTTCTTAGCATAGATTCTGCATTTTCTGTTACCCTTCTTCCGGGGCTTAACCTGCACGAGCTTTTGCCCTTTGTTCATTTTATGCAAATAAAGCACTATGACACCGCCGCCGTTTTTGAAATAAACCGTGCTTGTGCAATCCGCGCTTTTGACGCTGGTTTTACACCGGAAAAAATTTCTTTGCTCTTGGAAAAATATTCATCGTATAAAATTCAGCAGAACATTCAGATTTCTTTGGAAGAGTGGTTCAGCTCGTATAAATCTGCTTCGCTTTACAAAGGCTATGTCCTAAAGGTAAAAGAAGAAAATGCCCAGTTCATAAAAAACAATCCGCTTCTTTCGCCCTACATAATGGAAGAACTTTCTGCCGGGGTATTTTTCCTTTCTTTTGCGGACGATGCCAAGGCCCAGAGCATCATTGCAAAGAGCGGCCTTGATTTTATAGGCAACATGAAGCTTGCTCCAGGCCAGAACCGTACGCTTGCTTTTTTGCCGCTTGACGAGCCGGAGAAAAAAATTGAATCTAAAGAAAAAAAAGCGCCTGTTCACAAGGTGGACAAAGACAAGCAAAAGGCAATACTGGATGAACTAAAGTCAGAACTAGACGGAATGAATTTGCCACAGGACCAGAAGGAAGGTCTCTTGGACAGAATAAACAGAAGAATTGTGCTTAACAAATCCCAGCTTGTTGGAGAGAGCGTCCGCTTTGAAAAGGTGGAAGCAGGAGGAATGGACTACACAGGTAAAATCCACGTTATAGAAAGTGCCATTCAAAACGGTGGCATTTTGGAAGTGGCTTTGGATAGCGGAAATTCCGTTGCGGGAAGACCTGTTGAGCTTAACAAAAAGGCTCCTAACGCCCAGCTTATTTTGGAACTTTCTTCTAGCGGAGAAAAGATATGCATTCCGGTAAGCTCTGCCGTCCGAATAAAAAAGACCCGCCGTCTGTTGAATTTGGACTAGAATTGTTCTATAGTTTTTCTATGACACCAATTGAAATTTTACTTATCGTACTAACGGTTTTGTTTATGGGCCTTGGAATCATAGGCTGCATAATACCTGGTCTCTTTGGAACACCCTTGTGCTGGTGTGCACTTCTTACCTCTTACTTTGTTAGCACTTGCAGCCTTTCTCTTGTAACTCTCATTGTCTGCGCAGTCATCACCGTGATTGTGGAAGTGGTAAACAGTTTGGTGCCCACTATTTTTACTGCAAAGTCAGGTGGCTCTAAGGCGGGCTCTCTAGGTGCCATTGTGGGAACTTTTGCCGGAATTTTTTTTGGCTTTGGTTTTATAGGCATTTTGGTCGGGCCTTTCTTGGGGGCACTTGTTGGCGAGCTTATTCATGACAATTCCAATTTTAACCGGGCGTTAAAGTCCGCAGCTTTTGCTTTTCTGGGCTTTGTAACTGGAACAGGTCTCCGCCTTATTGTGTCCTGCGCCTTTGTAATTGTCCTGATTCATTCATATTTGGCAAAATAATTTATCTTGTAAAATAGTTTTTTGGACGGCAGGCCATTTTCAACTGTGTCCGGTCCTACGGAACCGGCCAGCCCATGCAATTTCTACCCGCTTTCCAGGGTTCCGGCCTTCGCCTCCATTGCTGGCGCAACCCGCCTCCGGCGGGCCCTTCCAATCGGGCGTAGGTTTTATCTCCTGTCGCTGTTAAAGTTTAACTTATTTTTTTCAACAAATCTTTGTTAGCAAAGCCATTAACTTTACGTCATTCTCGGGCTCGCACCGGGAATCTGTGTGGAGATGAGGGAAGTCGAATCCCTCATTCCGGTCGGCACATCCTTGTGCCTCCCTCCATGCGGCTCCGTTCGCTGTCGCCCGAATTGATGTGTTTTTTTTATATTCTATCCGTGGCCATATAAAACCGCGAGTTTCCGAAGGAAACTCGGTAGCACGCGAAGCGTGCGGCGCGCTCACTCCGCTGCGGGATTCGTTTTGACAAACAGGTTATGCAAAAAAAAAAGACTGTCGCAATTATTTGCAACAGTCTACTTGATGGAGATGAGGGAAGTCGAATCCCTCATTCCGGTCGGCACATCCTTGTGCCTCCCTCCATGCGGCTTCGTTCGCTGGCGCCCGCATCCGTGCGGGCTTTTCCTCCCTTTGGTCGGCGCTCACTCCGCTAAGGGATTCGCTTTGGTTAAGAATTTATGCAAAAAAAAAGACTGTCGCAATTATTTGCAACAGTCTACTTGATGGAGATGAGGGAAGTCGAATCCCTCACTACGGTCGGCACTTCCTTGTGCCTCCCTTCATGCGGCTTCGTTCGCTGGCGCCCGAATTGATTTGTTTTTTTATATTCGATCCGTGGCCTTATAAAACCGCGAGTTTCCGAAGGAAACTCGGTAGCACGCGAAGCGTGCGGCGCGCTCACTCCGCTGCGGGATTCGCTTTGTGTTAAGTGCTTAGGGCATAAAAAAAAGAACTGCTGCAATTTGCAACAGTTCTCTTGTGATGGAGATGAGGGAAGTCGAATCCCTTACCTCCTGCATGCCATGCAGGCGCTCTAGCCAGTTGAGCTACACCCCCAAAAGTTGGAATCAGTTTAGCATAAAAATGCAAACATGGTCAAGTGGGGGTGTGGGGCTTTACAGGGTTCCGTTGTTTTTTATAACGTCCCTGTACCAGTAGGCGCTGTCTTTTGGCGTGCGCTTTAAGCTTGTGTAGTCTACGTGAACAAGACCAAACCTTTCGGTATAGCCGCGTGCCCATTCAAAGTTGTCTAGAATGGACCAGTGGAAGTAACCGCGTATGTCCGCACCGTCCTGAATGGATTTGCCAAGCTCGTTCAGATAGGCACTCGTAAAGTCTATGCGGAGCGTATCATGAATCTTACCATCCGGGCTTATGTAGTCACTCGTGCTAAGGCCGTTTTCGCTTATGATTACAGGCTTCTTGTAGCGGTCGTAGATGTGCTTTGTAAAGTGATGCATGGAACGCGGAGTAATGTTCCACTTTGCAGCGGTCGTCGGGTAGCCGTAGGGAAATTCCTTTACAGAGAACCCCTGTTCCTTGTCTTTTTCCGAAGTTGGAGCGCAAATTGCAATTCCCTCGTAAATATTCTGTCCGTGGAAGTCAACCGGAGAAGAGATAATCTTCATGTCCCCGTCAAGAATTTCCGGCATGTCCGAACCAAACGCTTTATCCGCATCCTTGGGGTAAGCGCCAAAATAAATTGGGTCGCACCAGTAGTGCAGGCTTCCGCCGTAAAGAATACCCGAGCCCTTCTGCAGGTGCCATGATTCCGGTGCGGATTCAAATACATCCATTGACTTTTCAAAGGCCGCTATATCTTCCGCAGAATCAGTAGCAGGAAAGTTTGCAAAACCGCAGTGGGCAAGTCCAACCTTAGTTCCTTCAGAAGCATTTGCCCTTACAGCCTGAACCATTGTTCCCTGTGTAAGAAGAATATTGTGAACAGTGTTAAGAAGCTCGCGGCGTGAAAGTTCAAGGCCGGGTGCCATCCAGCCCATGTATCCGCCAAGAATGCAGGGCATCTCGTTCAGCGTAAAGAAATTTTTTACGCGGTCACCAAATTTTTTAACGATAAGCTCCGTGTATTCACCTGCCCAATAGCGGACGTCCCTGTTGCGCCAGCCACCCTTGCGTTCAAGAACAAGAGGCAAGTCCCAGTGAAAGAGCGTAAGCCAAGGTGTTATGTTTTTTTCCAGAAGAGCATCTATAAGGCGGTCGTAAAAGTCAAGGCCTTTCTGGTTTACAATTCCGTGAATTGCACCACCCTTTGTGTCGCTGTCGTAGCTTAACACGCGCGGCCATGCAACAGAAAAGCGGTAGTTCGGAATTCCCAGCTGGGAGAAAAGCTCTATGTCTTCCTTGTAGCGGTGGTAGTGGTCACAGGCAATGTCTCCTGTTGCACCAAATTTTGTTTTGCCGGGAGTGTGGCTAAAGGCATCCCAAACGGATTCCTGCCTGCCGTCTTCTTTTGCGGCTCCTTCTATCTGATAACTGGCTGTTGCAGCGCCCCATATAAAGTCTTTTGGAAAAGTCATAAGTACACCTCCATCCTTTGCGACAATATAGCATAAGCAAAAAAAGATTCAACCAAAAAAACACTTTTTTTGTCAAAAAGCAATTTAAAAAAATTGTTTTATTTACATGCCATGATCAGTGTACCAAGATTGTTTGGGATTGTCATTCAAGTTATAGTTTAAAGATACTTCCGCGCAACCGTGTCCGCATAAGCCCAATTCTTTTGCAGAACATTGGGCCTTGCTTTGCATTCTATTTGTCTGTTCCAAGAATTACATCCTGAACATAAATATCCCGGTTTCTGTCTATGCTGAATTTTATTCTTATCTTCTGATCCAATTTTGTTTTTTCCCAGGGACGGGAATAGGTTAAGATGGCATCCGCAATTCCCTGCTTCTGGGGAGTAAAAACATAATACTGCTTTCCTCCAGCTCCAACGGTACGCTCGTCCTTTTTATCCTGAACGTATTTTTCGTCCGTTACCTTTAGAACCTTGTCCGGAGTTAGACGGTATGACCAAGAGTATCCTGTTGTTGGATTTGCACAAAGCGTAACCGTGCATGAACTAGGCTCCTTACTCTTTGCAGTTGTATTCAAAACGGTTACTTCCACCGGACTGCCATTATTCTCGTATTTATAAACTACCGTTGCCGGTTTTTTAGGAACGCTTTCGCACCCCATAAGCACAACTGCCGCCAAAAAAACTGCTCCCACAAAAAAACTGAACCTGTTCATAAATTACCTCTCAAAATAAAAGTATAGATATAAAGATGAATTTTTACAAGGTTAAAAATTCTAATTCTCTGGACCCGCCTCTATATCGTTAACCCGCTTTCCAGGGCTACGCTTTCGCTCCGGCCCGCCTGCGGCGGTCTGGCTGCGCCACCCTTCCAATCGGGGGTAGGCTTTGTTTTGTACAAGCAGCATCTTTCTTTTTCAACAAACAAATCCGCCACCGTATCATTATCAGCTTGCCAGAAACTCCATCGCGGATAAATGCCGGTTCTGCGTTGAAAACGCACTTTTTTCTACCGCAAAAAAATCCGTTCTCTGAGGCTCTCGAAGGGAACATGTTTGCAAAGAAGCACCGGCCCTTCGACAGCCTCAGCGGGCATTGTCACCCTGAACTCGATTCAGGGTCTGTGTAAGTTGTGGCTGTACTTTTACAGATCCCGAATCAAGTTCGGGATGACGGTTCTTCGTTAAAATGCCGGTTCTTCGTTAAAATGCCGGTTCTGCGTTGGGAATGCACTTTTTCCTACCACAAAAAATCCGCCCCCTGAGCCAGTCGAAGGGAACTTGTTTGCAAAGAAGTACCGGCCCTTCGAGAGCCTCAGCGACCATTGTCACCCTGAACTTGATTCAGGGTCTGTACAAGTTGTGGCTGAATGTTCTACAGATCCCGAATCAAGTTCGGGATGACAGTTCTTTGTTAAAATGGCGGTTTTTCGTTGGGAAGCTTTTTTCCTGACACAAAGAATCCGTTCCCTGAGGCTCTCGAAGGGAACTTGTTTGCAAAGATATGTCGGCACTTCGACTACGCTCAGTGACCGCGTTGGTGGTACACGAGTGTATCTTGCTAATGGTACCGCCCCCCCCATCCGTCACCCTGAACTTGTTTCAGGGTCTGTACAAGTTGTGGCTGTATGTTTTACAGATCCCGAATCAAGTTCTGGATGACGGTTCTGCGTTTGGAAAGCATTTTTTTCTAACACAAAAAATCCGTTCCCTGAGGCTCTCGAAGGGAACTTGTTTGCAAAGAAATGCCGGCACTTCGACTACGCTTTGTGACCGCGCTGTGGCACAAGTAATGCGTCTTGCAAAGATAAACCGCCCCCATCCGTCACCCTGAACTCGATTCAGGGTCTGTAGAAGTTTTAGCTGAATGTTTTACAGATCTCGAATCAAGTTCGGGATGACGGTTTTTTGTTAAAATGACGGTTTTTCGTTGGGGAGGCGCTTTTTTGCAACAAACAGAATCCGTTCCCTGAGCCAGTCGAAGGGAACTAGTTTGCAAAGGGATACCGGTTTTTCGTTGGGGTAAAGTTTTTTTTGCCACCACAAAAAATTCGCTCTATCCGTCACCCTGAACTTGATTCAGGGTCTGTGTAAGTTTTGGCTGAACGTTTTACAGATCCCGAATCAAGTTCGGGATGACGCTTTTTTTTGCTAAGATGAATCCGTTCCCTGAGCTTGTCGAAGGGAACTGTTTGCAAAGAAGTACGGCCCTTCGACAGGCTCAGGGACCGTGTTGTGGTACAAGGATTTAAAACAGAAAGCCCCCGGCACTTTGACTATGCTCAGTGACCGGGGGCTTTTGGTTAGGTTAGTGTAGCATTGGCTACGCTAGATTAGAACCATACAGAGAGTGCTACAGGAACGCACCATGTGAAGTTCTTGTATTCGCCGTCATCGTTTGCCTTTCCAGTGATTACGTTGTTAGCGAAATTACCGCTGTTTGTCTGACCCTGGAATGCAACTCCGATGTAGCCGTTAGAAGATACACTCTTTGTTACGCCTACAGAGAATGCGAGACTGTCGCCGGAGAAATCATCATCCTTTTCTCCGTCAACTTTAAGTACAGAGCGATAGCGAACGTCTGCATTTGCAGCAAGACCGTCACCGAGGTCATAGTCTACACCAAAGCCTGCCTGGAAGCGTGGGTCAAGTTTTACATCTGCCATCTTGTAGTATGTGAAGAAAGCACCGCTTGCTGTAACCTTGAGCTCTGGCATAACCTGATAAGAAGCACCAAGAGCAATCTTCATCTTTGTTTTCTGGCTCTGAATTGCGTTAGCCTGTCCAACAACATCATCATCTTTTATGCCAGTGAAATCAACAGCAGCCTTATCACCGTCTTTGATTACGTTGTACTGGAAACCAAGACCTGCTGAAAGACCTTCTACAGCAAGAACGTCAACTTCTGCTTCGAGTGTGCAGTTGCTGTTTCCATCTGTACCGTCTTTTGCAGGAACAGCTGGTGTACCTGCTGTATATGTGTAGCCAGCAGCCAAAAGGTCGAAGTATGCTGCTGTATCAGCATAAGTTGGAGCTGTAGTCATTTCATTACCATCAGGATCTGTCCATTTTCCAGTTGTGGCAGCCTTTGCTTCTGTGCCGTCAGTCTTGCTAGCACCGTGACCGATATACTGCCCCTTAATCTTTACAAGACCAGGAACTGTGTATGCAAAACCTGCGCGGAGGTTCTTGTATGTTGTTCCAGCCTTTACCTGTGCTGTTGTTATAGGAGCCATAACCTGGATGTAGAGCTCTTCCATTGGTGTGATTTCTGCCATAAGACCTGTTCCACCGTTTCCGCTCATCAAGAGGCCTTCGTCTTCTGCGAGCCATGAAGATGTTGGGCGGAGCCAGTTCCATGAACCGTAGCATACGTCACCGCGGAGTGTGTTGTTGTCATACTTACCGTAAGAAACCTTTACGATGTCCATTGGTTTTACCCAGAGGTTTGCTTCGTCGCCAGCAGAGAGGCTCATAGATACATCGTTGTAAACACCCATGTTGAAACCTGCGTTTCCATCAGGAGCTACAGCAGAAACGTTGATACGAGCTGTGCGAGCGCCGTAACCCCAAGAGTTACCAGCAGATGTGATTGTCTCGTCACCGTCGTTTGCTACAGGAGCAGCAAGTGCGCGGAGCCAAGCACCAAATGTGATACCTTCTGCGAAAGAGACAGCTGCGAAAGCTGCCATTGCAGTGATAGCCAAAATCTTTTTCATAAGATTCCTCCTATTTTTATAAGAACTCCCAAAAGGGATTTCTATTAATTACATTATCACCAAATTACAAATATGTCAAACAAATTCTTAAAAAATTTGTTATTTTTTGTAACATTTTTTTAGTTTTTTCAAGGGCGGGCCCTTGGAACCCTATCTTGGAGGGGAGGAAAACCTCTACTCGGAAGCGGGTTTTCCTCCCCTCCAAACCACCCCTTCTTTCCAGCACCGCTTAGGGCTTCCCGCCCTAAGAACCCGGGAGCTGCACAGTTGGTGTTTGTTGGGGTGGATGGTTATTGGTTGGAGAGACACAAGTTCCTTTTTTCTATGCTCAGGGAGTGGGTCTGCAACCAAAGTCCTTCCCTTGTGTTGGTAGTCAAGTAACAGATCCTGAATCAAGTTCAGGATGACGGACGGCAGTTTTAGGATGACGGACCGTACTTTTTAGGATGACGGTTGGCATCTTTTTTGACCGGGCGACCCTTCGACAAGCTCAGGGACCGCCCTTCGAGAGCCCGCTGGACGCTACGCTGCGGGTGCAGGGGACGCCCTTCGAGAGCCTCAGGAACCGCCCTTGGACTGGTCGCTGTCGTTTGCTTCTTGTGCCGATGGTTTTATTTTCGGCAGGTATATTTTTATTTATAACAGATTATTATTTCTTTTGTCAAGTTTTTTTTCAAGGGAGGGCCCTTGAACCCCGAACTTGGAGGGAAGGAAAACCTCTACTCGGAAGCGGGTTTTCCTGCTGGAAACTTCGTTGCAAGTCCCCCTCCAAACCTTCCCACCTTTCCAGCACCGCTTAGGGGCTAGCCCCTAAGAACCCCGCTGTTTAACAAATGTTTCTTTTTGGAATATTCCCTTCGACAGGCCGCTTGACGCTACGCTGCGAGTGCAGGGAACGAGTTTTTTTTTACTCGTTCTTGCCAAATAATAAAGAGCGCATGGATGCGCGGCTTAGCAGCCTGAAGAACTGCCATGCAGTTCTTCAATACCCAAAAAAATCCATGGAGGGATTTTCTTGGGTTGTACGCCGCTATGGAGGGGCGCGGTAGCGTTGCCGTAGGCAATGGAGCCGGAAGGCGGAACCCCGGAACAGCGGTGGCGCAGGGGCATGTTCGGTCGAATTAAGCCAATCCGCAGATGGGAGAGCAATTAGGACTTCGTCCTTAAGGGCTTCGTCCTTAGGACTTACGTCCAGAAAAACTGCTTGCGGCCTTTATTATTCGCAGGCGTTGGGGCCTAGTTCGCTGCGGATTATTTCTTTTACTTCGTCTTGGGTTTTGCCTACGGAAGATGCTATTATGCTTATGGAGACTTTGTTTTTGTAAAAGCTGATTATGGTTTTGCGCTTTTCTCGGGCTTCACCTTCCAAGATTCCTTCCATTCGGCCGCGCCTCATTGCGTCGTCTAGGTAGATGTTTCTCATCATATATGCCCTCCTGAATTTGTTTATTTTCTTTATTTTTTGTGCGGCTTCGTCCAGCTGTTTTGTGAACGGGCTTGTTACGGAGCCGGTGCTTATGTAGCGGAGCAGACTTGCGCGTTCGGCGTTGGTGTCGGTCTGCCATGCAGTTACATTATAGAATATCTTTAGGCTTTTGTCCTTAAGTTTTAGCGAAAATTTTTCCTGGCAAGTATTGCAGAAGGTGTAGACTGGCATGCCCAGGCCAAAGGGGTCATTCTTGCAGATGAAGATGACGTAGCAGTGGCACAGTTCGCTGTAGTCTTTTCCTTTCATAAGCAAATCCATGTCCAAGAGTCCCTGGTAGAAGCGCATTCTTAGCGGCAGGGAGGTGTAGTCGGATGTTTGCATTTCCAGGTTGTATAGGCTTTTTCCGTCGTTGGCAAGCACGTCCAGGCGGATTCCCTTTGTGTCGTAAAAGGGGCTTATGGTCTTTTGGATTTCCGGGTAGGTGATTTGCATGGGTTGCATATTGAGTAGCCTTTCAATTACCCCTGCACACACATCTTTTTGGTGCATCAGGGCGCCAAAGAGGTAATCGTCTGCAATCATGGAAATCAGTTTTGGGCTCCACTACCAGCAAAATCTGTCTGAAAATCCATGGTGCGCGGTAATAGGACTCTCGCTCCCTTCGGTCGCTCCGCGCAAATGGATTTTCAGCCATATTTTGCTTCCCGTTGCGCCCAAAACTGATTTCCAGTTGCTTTTCATAAGAGATATTTTTTCTTTCATATACTTATATATATGCTTTGGAAATTCGAAAACTGACGTGTTTGGGGGAATTTTTCTTGGGAAAGTGGATGTTTTGTTGGGAAGGGGGAAAGGCAACATGGGAATGCCTGGTAACACGGAAATGTATTGTGCCAAGTTGACGGAAACGAGGCAAAGATATATATTAAAAGAAACGGGGACGCAAAGCAAACTAAAGCGACAGCCTCCGTTAAGCTGTTTTAATAAGCCTGCCGAAGTCGTCACACTATGGGCGGGCTTTTTTATGCTCTTTTCCTTATTTTATTAGGAAGGTGAGCGTGTCTATAACAAGTGCGATTATTGCAATGGCAAGCATTGCTTTTTCGTATTTCGTCACAGACGGCCTCCTTCATTCATGAGAAATCGGAGGCAAGCCGCCAGTATTTGCAAAGCGTCCCCTATGCGGTGTATGTTAGCATAAGAAGCAGCATAAAATCAATCGATTTAGAATTCCTAAAACCACCAAGATGGCTACAAAAAAAGTAAAATTCCTAATTTTCAAAAGTATGCAAAAGTGCTATATTTGCCGGTGATGTATTACGGCAACATAAAAAAATTTGACATTGCGGACGGTGAGGGAGTAAGGGTTTCCCTCTTTGTAAGCGGTTGCAGGGTTTGCTGCCCGGGCTGTTTTCAGAAGGAGACGTGGAATTTTTGTTTTGGAAAGCCGTTTACACAAGAGACCGAGGAAGAAATCCTAAAGGCACTTGAGCCGGAATTCATTTCTGGGCTTACAGTTTTGGGCGGGGAACCATTTGAGCCGGAGAATCAGGCCGTGCTTGCGCCATTTTTGCAGCGCGTAAAGCAGGCTTTTCCGCAAAAGAACATCTGGTGCTATACAGGCTACATTTACGACAAGGACATTCTGCCTGCCGACGGGAAAAAGCATACCGAACACACGCAGGCAATGCTTGACTGCATAAACGTACTCGTGGACGGGCCCTTTGTTCTTGAAAAGAAGGACATATCGCTTAACTTTAGGGGGTCAAGCAACCAGAGGATTCTTAGGCTAAAGTGAAAGTTCAGGCTTGTCGTGGCTGCAACCGCTTATCAGTCTTGCACATTATTCATATTATTTTCATATTATTATAGAAAAAACTTTTTTATAAAAAGCTGTTATTTTCTTTTATAAAATTTGTTATATTGGCAGAGACTGGTGAGAGCAACTTTTTTAGAGGTAAAAAATGAAAGTAGTAAAACCCTGTATTTTGATTATGGCAGCATTCATCTGTTCAGTTTCTTCTTTTGCTGCAAAAGCAATGTCTTCTTTTACTATGCAAAAATACCGGGACTTTACCGAATGCCGCGCACAGGCATCAAAATCCACGGACTACAATGCAATTATAGAAAGCTACGGCAATTTTGAAAAAGAAGTTCTTGCCCAGCTGCCAGCCCAGGCCACGGACCTTGAGCAGGAAAAACTTTTCTGGGAAAGCTGCGTGCGGCTTGCAAAATTTGAATACATATTCAACATAAAGGCAGACATTAAGCAGGAGCGTCTTGCCCTAAAGAGCCAGATGGAGCGCAACGAAAAATATATAAGCGCACACAGGAAGAAGGACGGTGTTGCCCCACTCTTTTACATGATTACTGGAGACACCACGTCCTGCTACATGAGTTTTTCTGTGGCAAGTGCAATGTTCCACGGAATGAGGGTAAGGACTTTGTACGAAACTTCTGCGGAAAGCGGTGCAAACATGTGGGCGGCAAACTTGGGGCTTGGACAGTGGATGTTCTATGCACCGGGGATTCTTGGCGGCAGTATGAAGAAGGCGGAAAAGCACTTCTTGGCGGCAATAAAGGCATCTGTTACCGATGCGGAAAAATTCTATACTTACACTTATTATGCCCAGTTCCTATTTGAGCGTGGGAAAAAGGACGATGCCATGGCCTACATGCAGAAGGCGGATTCCCTTTACCCGGGAAGCAACTACATTGCAAGAATCAAAAAGCTGAATGCAAATGGCACGGGGCTTTTTACTTACAACAGGGAACATTCAGGCGTGGACAGCAACACAGACCCGGATGCAAAGGACTTGTAGCAAAGGGGCGGAGATTATACAGACCCTGAATCAAGTTCAGGGTGACGGGTTCTTCGTCTGGGTGACGGTTCTTTGTCTGGGCGGCGGTTCTTCGTTCATGGTGACGGTATTTCGTCTGGGGGACAGGGCTTTGTCTGTTTTTACAATGCGAAATAGCAAAATAAGCCTAGCCGGGATTGGAGGGGTTGCGCAGCAAGACCGCGCCAGCGGGCCGGAGCGGAAGCGGAGCCCCGGAAAGCCCGATGAAAAAGGCCTCCTTGCCATTTTTACCTATAAAAAGCCGCCCGCTCTTAGCGCCAACATTTAACGCGCCCTCCTTGGCGCTACTTGTTTTACACAAAATCTGGCAGGGCAGTTAAATATGCAATGCGCTCCAAAAAGAAAATGAACGCTAGACTATCACAGACCCTGAAACAAGTTCAGGGTGACTGTTCTTCGCCATGGTGACAGGACTTCGCTTATGGTGTAGGTCATTCCGGGCTTGACCCGGAATCTGTGGAAGATGAACGCAGACTTTTACAGACCCTGAAATTACTTGCATGCAAGTGCGTTCAGGGTGACTGTTTAGCCAGGGTGACGCGTTCACCCTATCACCTGCTACAGGCGCTCGCTGTGGTCGTCGCGCTTGCCGTTTTTGCCAAGGACTACGACTATCTCGTTCTTTTCGCCAAGTTCGCTTGCGGGAACGGTGATGCCATCGATTTTTTTGCCGTTAAGCGTAACCTCCGCAACACCGCAGCAGACGTGCTCCGGGTTCTTGACTTGTATGCTAAGCGTTTTTCCCCGGAAGACGCGCTGGATTTTGTAGCCGTCCCATTCGTGCGGAATACAGGGGTCAATCATCATGCCTTCGTACTGTGGGCGGATTCCCAAGATGTACTGGGTGATTGAATAGTAGTTCCACGTTGCAGCACCGCTAAGCCAGCTAACCCTTGTGTTTCCTGCCCTTGGCGAGAAGGTTGAGTATGTGGTCTGGCCAACAACATAAGGTTCGCTCTGGCGGATTTCTGCCTTGTCGTTGTAGGCGGCGGGAATTGCAGCCTTGCAGTATTCAAATGCCTGGTCACCGTGGCCAAGAAGTGTCTCTGCAATTATGCCCCAACCTTGGGTGTGGTTAAAGATACCGGCATTTTCCTTGATTCCCGGGTTAAAGACTACTGCGCGCATAACGTCCACGCTTGTGTGCACAAAAGGCGGTGCGCTAAGCATAAGTCCGTAGGGAGTTGCAAGCTTTTCCTTAACAGTCTTCATGCAGGATGCAGCCTGCTCAGGTGTGGCGGCAGAACTAAGAACCGACCAAACCTGGGTGTTAAAGTAGACCTGACCCTCTTCGTAGGTGTGGGTTCCGTAAACAGTGCCGTCTTCCGCAATTGCCCAAATCCACCACTTGCCGTCCCAGCACTTGTCCTGAATTGCCTTGTCAAGCTTTGCCCTCTGAGCCAATGCCCACTCGCTTTCGTCCTTTTTGCCAAGGCGCAGGGAAATGTCGGAATATGTAGTAAGACCAAGACGCAGCTGGAAAGCCACGAACAAGCTTTCTCCGTGGTAGCCAAGGCGCAGACAGTCGTTCCAGTCGGCAAGAAGACCGCAAGGAAGTCCGTCCTTGCCCATGCGCTCAAGGTTGAACAAAAGGGCCTGCTTCAAGTGGCCGTAAACCGTGGCCTCTCCGTGGTCAGCGTAGGGAACAACAGTATTGTAAAGGTTAAAGTCTCCGTTTTCCGCAATATAGGCAGGAACAGCGTTAAAGAACCAAAGGCAGTCGTCTGAGCGGTATTCATCCTCGTTGGGTGCCTTTTCGTGGCCGGGATTGTGGTCTGTTCTAATAACAGGAATTGCACCGCCGTTTGCAACCTGGCCGCTTAGCATGCGGAACATACGCTCCTTTGCTTGCTCCGGAATTGCAGCGGCAACGCCAAGGATATCCTGAACTGAATCGCGGTAGCCCAAGCCGTCGCGCTCTCCGTTGTAAACAAGGGATGCAGCCCTGGACCATGCAAAAGTGATAAGGCAGTTGTAAAGGCCCCACATGTTAACGGTGTGGTTAATGTCCGCATCGGGAGTTTCCGCCTTAAAGCTTGCAAGCTTGGAATGCCAGTTTTCCGTAAGCTTTTTAAATTCAGCATCAGCACGCTCTGTAGAACCAAATTCTTCAACAGCCTTTTTGCCGTAAGTGTTGGCCTCGCCAATGCCCAGCATTACCATGATTTCCTTAGACTGGCCCGGTGCAAGCTCTATCTCTGTCTGCAAAGAACCGCAGGAAGAGTCGCCGTAAGCGTCGCTGTTTGAACACTTGCCCTTTATAACAGCCGCAGGTTCCTTGTAGCTTCCGTAAGTTCCAAGGAATGCAGCGCGGTCTGTATCGTAAGCCGTAAGATTTGAACCGCACAAAGCCATCCAGGCGCTCATGCACATGTCACCACCGGATGCAAGCGGACGGTTGGGATTCTGGATTGCAAAGTTGTCCTGAATTGAAATGCGCAGCATGTTGTCCTTTCTGCTGCCCTTGGTAATAAAGATGGAATACTGAAGGTTAACCTGATCCTGCTCGGTTGACCACTGGTTTGTAAATTCGCAGTAGCTAAAGGCGCTAAGCTTTCTTGCCTTGCCTGAATTGTTTGTAAGGCGCAGCCTCCAGTATTCAAAAGTCTGTCCAAGCGGAACGTAGTAAAGGGTCTCGGACTTTATGCCTGAATATTCAGAAGAAATGGAAGTATATGCTGTACCGTGGCGGCATTCGCTCTTGTAGGAAGCAAGGTCCTTGCCAACCGGCTGCCAGGAAGCAGACCAGTAGTCACCGCTTTCGTTGTCGCGGAGGTAAAAATAGCGTCCCGGCTGATCCATTGGAATGGAGTTAAAACGCATGCGCAAAAATCTTCCGCGGGCACCAGACTTGTAAAAACCGTAGCCGCCGGCATTGTTGGTAATAACGGCACCGTATTCAGTTGAACCCAGGTAGTTGCTCCAAGACTGAGGGGTGTCTGGACGGGTGATTACATACTCTTTTTTCTCATCATCAAAATATCCGTAATTCATAAAAACTCCATCGAAGGTTAGGACAATGTTAGGTCAAAAGACTTGCCTTTTAGTATAGCGGATTTGGAAAAAAAATGAAAGTTAAAAGCCAAGACTTGCTAATTGAAAGTTGATATTTTTTCTGGACGGAAGCCATAATTGCTCTACCATCCGCCTTTTGGCTAACTCGACCGAACATGCCTATGCGCCACGGGCTTTGCGGGGTTCCGCTACCGCTCCATTACCGGCAGGTGACATGCATTTTGACCGCAAAGATACACCAAGAGGTTTAAGCCACTTTCTATATGCAAACAAGCCACCCTTAAACCTGCCGGCAACGGCTTCGCCGCCCCTCCAATCCCGCGTAGGTCGCCTGCCCATAAAAAAGCCATCCTTGGCTTTTTTATGGGATTGCAGAATCACTTCGCGATTCTGCAGGTTGCTAACCCGCCATCCTTGGCTCGGTATTGATTGGCAAGGAAGAGAAAAGCTATTCGAGACCTTTTACACTTGGCAAGGAAGAAAAACGTCCCTGTCACCCTGAGCTTGACTCAGGGTCTGTACCGCCATACGCCCACTAGCATTTATAGATTCCAAACCCACATTCGTATCAAGGGCGTGCGAATGTGGCGCAGCAGTTCGGAATGACAGCTTTTTAATAGGAAGAATAATATGTAGAAAGACCAGTCTTGTCCTTTTCGGAAAGGGTCTTAAAGTAGTCGTAGGAAGTGACGGTTGCTATCATTTAAACTTACATCTATTGAGGCAATTTGATAGAACTGATATCATGAGAATCAAAGGGGACGCTTGCATTCGTGGCGGCTTAGCCTCCGATTTCTCATGAATGAAGGAGGCTGTCTGTGACAAAGTATGAAAAAGCAATGCTCGTCATTGCAATTATCGCAGTTGTTATAGACCTGCTCACCTTCCTGATAAAATAGGATTAGAGCACAAAAAAGCCTGCCTAAAGTGATCCAGACTTCGGCAGGCTATTAACATTGCTTAACGGAGGCGGTCGCTCGATGATTGTAAGCGTCCCCGTTTCTTTTAATGTACACTTTCCGAGCTCTTTTGTCAATTTTGTGATTCGAGTTTACCTACATTTCTTTCGCACGAATCAGCCATCCGCTAATAGGAAGAATAATATGTAGAAAGACCAGTCTTGTCCTTTTCGGAAAGGGTCTTAAAGTAGTCGTAGGAAGCAAAAATTGCCGCCGCTACAAATTCATTCTCTTCCGGGGTAAGGGTTCTGGAAAACTTTTTGTTCACAAGAATGTCTGCCGGGTAGGAATACAGATTAACAAGGGCATATTCTTCACCATAGACATAGACCTTCATGCCAAAGGGAATGTCCGCAACAAGGGTGTAGGTCTGCCCCTTCTGCTCATACTCGTTTACCTTTACAATAACAAGCGGAACCGCATCAGCGCTGGAAACAATTCTGTCCTGGTTCTGAACAAGAATCTTTGTGCCGCTCCTTCCAGCCTTAAGATAGCACTTTTTTTCGTCAGCAGTATAGACAAAGGTGCAGTCAAAAGCAGGCTCCATTTCGCTAATAAAAGTGCCTGTAAAAGCACGCTTTGCATCGGGGTATTCCTTTAGAATTGCAGCATTTGCCTTCTTGCCGGAAAGTGGCTGTTCCTTCAAATCCACAGAATAATTCCGCCAGCCAAGCGAATGAACTTCCTGTGCAAAAAGCCCCACCTTGTAGGAAATTTTTTCGGGGCTATATTCGCTGCCCTCTTTAACATGCAGCTTTGCTGAACTACAAGAAACCGCCCCCGCCAAAAGCCCCACCGCAAACACCATTAATATAGAAGAAATCTTTTTCATAATGAATTTTATAGCACTAAGAAAGAGCTTTTTCAAGTGCGCAGTCAAAGCCCCAACCCTCCATGCAACCGTCATGCTGAACTTGATTCAGCATCTGTAAAATATTCAGCCACAACTTATACAGCCCCTGAAACGAGAGTGCAAGGTGACGATGGTCCCTGAGCCTGTCAAAGCACGGTCCCTGAGCCTGTCAAAGCACGGTCCCTGAGGCTCTCGAAGGGCCGTCACTTCTTTTGCATACATGCTCCCTTCGACTGGCTCAGGGAGCGGGCATATCTTTGCAATACACACTCCATGTCCTACAACGCGGTCGCTGCACTCGCAGCGTAGCGTCAAGCGGGCTCTCGAAGGGCCGATGTCTCTTTGCAAACAGACCCCTACGACAGCCAGTTTATAAGGCCCAGCAAAAAGCCATCTGTCCACAGCCAAAACACCGGTGGCTATTTACAAAAGCCCATGGACTCCATGCAGGTTCAGCGGGATGGTGCCTCTGTTTGCCCCTGGCGGATTATCTCCTGAACTTCGGCTTCGCTTTTGCCAACGAAAGAGGCGATTACCCCTACAGGAATGTTCTTTTCGTATGCTCCCAGAATGTTGCGCCTCGTTGCCTGTTCCACCCCGAGACTTATTCCAGTTGCAATTCCTTCGGCACGGCCCATCTCCCTGCCATGGTAGATTGCGTCGTTTATGTAGATGTTCTGCATCATGTACTGCCTCCTGAATTTGTTGGAGCCCTTAACTTCCTTGGAAAGCTCCTCAAGCCTCCGCGTGAATGCGCTCGTTGCGTCGCCACTGTCTATGTAGCGGAGCAGGCTCCTCCTCTCGCCGTCACAGTCAGACTCCCACGCACTTACATTATAGAATATCTTTTGGCTTTTGTCGCCAAGTTTCAGCGTGGCATCCTCAAGGCATACGTTCTCAAAGGTGTAGGCGGGAAGATTCCTGTCAAAGGGGTCTGCCCTGCAGATGAAGATGACGTAGCCCTGGCACAGGTCCCCGTAGTCCTGCCCCTTCATCAGCAGGTCCATGTCCAGGAGCCCCTGGTAGTAGCGCATCCGGAGCGGAAGGGATGCATGGGCTACAGTCTGCATCTCTATGTTGTAGAGCGTCTTCCCGTCACGGGCAAGCACGTCAAGCCTTATCCCCTTTGACTCGTAGAAGGGGTTTATGACCTTCTGAAGCTCGGGGTAGGTTATCTTTCCCGCCCTTATGCCCAAAAGCCTTTCTATTACGCCCTTGCAGACCTCCCTGCGGTACATCAGTGCGCCGAAGAGAAAGTCGTCCGCAAAGGTCAGCTCCTCCACCGGCTTGAACCTTACCCTGAGCCTCCTGCACTCGCGCTCAAGCTCCGCCGTCTCCAGTCTTTCCAATTCCGAAAGGGATCTTAGTTTTACTCTCATATACTTATATATTTGTCATTAGAATTCCAAAAACTGACACATTTGCGAAGATTTTTTTGTTTTTTCTGCTGCAGGGCAGCCAGTTTGCGGGTATAGCCAAAGTGCCACTTTTTATTTGCAAACAGCTCCCTTCGACTGGCTCAGGGGGCGGACTCTTTTTGTTGCAAAAAAACACCTTTCCAACGAAGAACCGCCATCCAAGCCGTCATCCCGAACTTGATTCGGGATCTGTAAAACATACAGCCTCAGTGGCTACATCCCCTGAAACAAGTCCAAGGTGACGGATAGGGGCGGTTTATCTTTGCAAGACGCATTACTTGTGCCGCAACGCGGTCACTGAGCCTGTCGAAGTGCCGTCATTTCTTTTGCATACCGTTCCCTTCGACTGGCCCAGGGGACGGACTCTTTTTGTTGCAAAAAAAACACCTCCCCAACGAATAACCGCCATCCAAGCCGTCATTCCGAACTTGATTCGGGATCTGTAACACATACAGCCACAGTGGCTACAGATCCTGAATCAAGTTCAGGGTGACGGATTCTTTGTGTTAGCAAAAAAAACACCTATTATTAATTCTGCTATATGACAGTATTGTAAGTCTGTAACTTGTTACAATACAGATATTTATCTAGAGTGGTCAAAAATATAACAAAAAATTATTTTTGGCTGAAAATTTTATTGTAATAGTCTTAAATTCCGATACGCGAAAAAATGTTAAATTTACCAACAAAATGTTACTTTTTAAATATTTTGGGTCATTTTTACCCATTTTTCTTCAATACTACTTACAGAATGGCAGCTTTCGCAGCTGTCTCTTTCGCAGAAGGTATCACATTTAGTGCTTGGCTCCGCGCTCTTGCTGCTCCTGTAGCAAACGACGGTGACGAGACAATCACATCTGCTGGTAACTCTTGGGGTTACGGTGCCCGCACAGCTCGTATCAACGTTTCTGCTGTTGCTCCTGACGGAAACGCAGGTTTCAACATGGGCGTTTACAACGACGTATCTATGAGCCTCTCTGCTGGCGACGAAGCAAACCTCTGGGTAAAGCCTCTCGACATCGTAAAGGTTTCATACGGTAAGTATGACAACAACACTCTCCGTGGCGACCTCTGCTACGGTTCATGGAACTGGCTCCGCCCAACATCTTCTTGGATTGTAGAAGACGAAGGCCTCTTGATGAGCGGCAACGGTGGAACAGGTCTCATGGTAGAAGTTACTCCAATGGAAGAACTCTACATCCAGGCTCTCGTTCCTATAACAACAGAGCAGGTAAAGGCTGGTACAACATACAAGAACCTCCGCGCAGGTTTTGCATACACAGTTCCTGGTCTTGCAAAGATTAAGGGGCAGTACATCGGACACGGTGCTAGCAAGACAGACGGAACTCCTGCAGTAACTGGTACAGCAGGAAAATGGACTGACAAAAACGGAGCTGCAACTACTGCAGCTGATATTCAGACAGCTACAACTTTCGATGTCAGCACAGCAACTGGTTTCCAGGATGCTTTGGCAGCAGGTTACACATATACAGCAGCTACACCTACTACTCCTGCAAAAGACGGTACAGATGGAAACAGCAACTGCACACTCGAAGCAGAAGTTGACGTTCTTGCTGTAGAAGGCCTTTTCGCAGGTGTTGGTTTCCAGTACAATGTTGTAAAGGACGGAGACAAGCAGGCTGAAACTGATAAGACAACTGGCGATCCAGTTTTCCAGAACAAGATGAAGATTGCTCTTGGTGCATCTTACCAGGTTATGCCAGAGCTTAAAGTTTCTGCAAGTGGTGCATTCCTTACATACTATAAGTATGCAGAAAACAAGGTTGACCCACGCTTCCAGTTTGGTCTTGGCGTAGACTATGACCTCGGTGACGGTCTTGCATTGAACGCAGACTGCCGCTACCTTTCAGTTGCAAAGATGGACGGTGAAAAGGCAGACAAGACCGATCCTGCTCAGTTCCAGGATCACATTGCATTCTCTGTTGGTCTTACAAAGAGCGTATCTTCTAACGGCTACATCGGAGTTGCATTCGAGGGACAGACAAACAGCGGTACATTCTCTAACACTGTAATCACTGGCAAGGCAAACGATGACGGTGAAAACAAGAACTTCACATGGTGTGTTCCTGTAGCACTCTCTGTATGGTTCTAATCTAGCGTAGCCAACGCTACACTAACCTAACCAAAAGCCCCCGGTCACTGAGCATAGTCGAAGTGCCGGGGGCTTCCTGTTTTTAAATCCTTGTACCACAACACGTTCCCTGAGCCTGTCGAAGGGCCGTACTTCTTTGCAAACACGCCCCTTCGAGAGCCTCAGGGAGCGGCACATCTTTGCAAACAAGTTCCCTTCGAGAGCCTCAGGGAACGGATTTTTTGTGTTAGAAAAAAATGCTTTCCCAACGCAGAACCGGCATTTTAACGAAAAACTGTCATCCCGAACTTGATTCGGGATCTGTAAAACATTCAGCCACAACTTCTACAGACCCTGAAACAAGTTCAGGGTGACGGATGGGGCGAATTTTTTGTGGTGGCAAAAAAAAACTTTACCCCAACGAAAAACCGGTATCCCTTTGCAAACATGTTCCCTTCGACTGGCTCAGGGAACGGATTCTGTTTGTTGCAAAAAAGCGCCTCCCCGACGAAGAACCGCCATTTTTACAAAGAACCGTCATCCCGAACTTGATTCGGGATCTGTAAAACATTCAGTCACAGCTTATACAGACCCTGAAACAAGTTCAGGGTGACAATGCTCGCTGAGGCTCTCGAAGAACCGTCATTTCTTCGCATACATGCTCCCTTCGACTGGCTCAGGGAACGGATTCTTTGTGTCAGGAAAAAAGCTTCCCAACAAAGAACCGCCATTTTAACAAAGAAGCGTCATCCCGAACTTGATTCGGGATCTGTAAAACATTCAGCCACAGCTTATACAGAGCCTGAAACAAGTTCAGGGTGACGGATGGGGCGGCTTATCTTTGCAAGACACACTACTTGTACCGCAACACGGTCACTGCACCCGCAGCGTAGCGTCAAGCGGCTTGTCGAAGTGCCGTCACCTCTTTGCAAACAGTTCCCTTCGAGAGCCTCAGGGAACGGATTCTTTGTGTTAGAAAAAAGTGCTTTCCCAACGCAGAACCGTCATTTTAACAAAGAACCGTCATCCCGAACTTGATTCGGGATCTGTAGAACATTCAGCCACAACTTGTACAGACCCTGAAACAAGTTCAGGGTGACAATGCTCGCTGAGGCTCTCGAAGGGCTGTCACTTCTTTTGCAAACAAGTTCCCTTCGACACGCTCAGGGAGCGGGTTTCTTGTGTTAGAAAAAAGTGTCGTCCCGAAAAAGAAGCGTCATGCTGAACTTGATTCAGCATCTGTAAAACATTCAGCCACGGCTTCTACAGACCCTGAATCAAGTTCAGGGTGACGGATGGGGCGGATTTTTTGTGGTGGCAAAAAAAACTTTACCCCAACGAAAAACCGGTATCCCTTTGCAAACAAGTTCCCTTCGAGAGCCTCAGGGAACGGATTTTTTTGTGGTAGAAAAAAGTGCATTCCCAACGCAGAACCGCCATTTTAACAAAGAACCGTCATGCTGAACTTGATTCGGGATCTGTAAAACGTTCAGCCAAAACTTACACAGACCCTGAAACGAGTTCAGGGTGACGGATGGGGGGATTGTTTGTGGTGGCAAAAAAACTTTACCCCAACGAAAAACCGGTATTCCTTTGCAAACATGTTCCCTTCGACTGGCTCAGGGAACGGATTTTTTTGTGTTAGAAAAAAGTTCTTTCCCAACGAAGAACCGCCATTTTAACAAAGAACCGTCATCCCGAACTTGATTCGGGATCTGTAAAACATTCAGCCACAACTTATACAGAGCCTGAAACAAGATGCCATGATATGAATGTCTGGAAAAATGTGGTACTCTGGTTTGACGGAATCAGAGAGTCGGCGGAAGGTTCCCCCGAACAGTGAAGAAGGCACTGCAAATATGCGGCCCCTTACT
>Ga0256404_1002244_pt1 | contig 43403 bp, 38 predicted proteins | sample RumenRJG_01DNA_FD_185990 | JGI IMG/M metagenome (GOLD analysis project Ga0256404, IMG submission 185990) | Bovine rumen microbial communities from Lethbridge, Alberta, Canada - RJG_01 | ecosystem: Host-associated > Mammals > Digestive system > Stomach > Rumen | place: Canada: Alberta | collected... | reverse complement strand
GAATGACTTTACTCTGCTCAAAATAGTGATATTTGGCATCTCTTTATATTATTGGTTCTAACGAGGTGGCTGATTAGTACCAATAATTGAAAAATCGCTCAAAATATTGAGTTTCTTTCTTTGACCTCTATCTTAAGGAGCTATTAGCATCTAACTTTGCACCATGGAAACCAAGAAATCGATTTTATCAGTTATGGCCTTGCTTTGTTCAACCATCGTGTTCGGACAAAGCATCAATGAGTCATTCCATACCATCAGAGAGCATTACCGTCAGATTGTAATCAACACAAAGGACAAGGGGCAAGAAGATGCCCTTGACAGCGTCGCTATGAAAGACACGATGACAGTGGATTCTGCCCAAGTGATGAATACAGACTATTCAGATTTGTCTATAGAACAATTGGAGAAGCTGATTATTCTCTACGAGAATCACCTACATAAGAAGAGGGAAAGCAGCACTTTAATAAGACATAATAACCAACAGGTTATCAGCTACTATACTGGAGAGATCCATGACTTGACTTTAGCCAACTTGATAGATGTCATTGAGGAAGTCGGTTTGAGCAACCAGCTCTTTGTCTTGGCTCAGGCAGTTCTGGAAACAGGACACTTCACAAGCCCAGTTTGCAAGAACTATCACAACCTGTTTGGATTATACGACAGCAAACACAAGGACTACTATCGCTTTGCCAGATGGGAAGACAGTGTTATCGGCTACCAGAAATTAATCCAATACCGCTATAAAGGAGGGAACTATCTCCAATTCCTCAAACGCATAGGGTACGCCGAAGACCCAAGATACACAACCACTGTGGCAAAGATAGCCACCCAGCTTTACAAGAGATTATTCACACAAGAGTAATATCAAGATATTGAGCAGTACAGAAACGCAGTTTGAACGATAAAAACACCATTTAATAAGCAAGTTTAACGCTCAATATTTTGATATGTCACCTAAAATTAGTAACTTTACATGCTGAAAGAGACATTTATCCTGTTTGGACTGTGCTGCCTCTCATCGACGGCAAGAATACACGCACAGCAAGAAGCATCTCCATTCCATACAGTTGGAGAGACACAGAAGAGAAACGTCAGGACGATGGTGGAGGTTCTAACTGACACCACTGTTCAAGACTCGTTAGAAGAAGACATGGGCATGCAAACTGACAGTGCCGTAGCAGAAGTACCCCTGATGGTGGCATTACCCCTGAAGGACATCCACATAAATTCGCCTTTTGGAATGAGACTTGATCCGATGAACCGCAGGAAAGGAAGGATGCACTATGGACTGGATTTAAGGGCAAAGTATGAAGATGTATATTCGATGCTGCCTGGCACCGTGACAGATACAGGTTCATCAACAGCGGGTGGAAACTACATCACCATCGATTATGGCATCTGTACATGCTCGTTCCTCCACCTGTCGAAGATAGACGTAAAAAGCGGCCAGCATGTGAAAGCCGGGCAAAAAATAGCAACAAGTGGTAACACGGGCAAACGTACCACAGGCCCGCACCTGCACTTATCATGCAAGTGGAGCGATACGGGGAGGTATTTTGACCCGCGTATATTGCTGAAGTTCATCACTGAGCAGTTAATGAAACTGACAATACAATAAACAAGTAAACTCAATAATATGGGAGTAGTAATCATTATCGTGGTCATCATGTTTATCATCGCCCACAAGAACAAACGGAAGAAAAAAAGAAATCGGACTACCTGGCATGGTAAGTCCGATTGGGAACGTGAGTGTGATGACGGGGGAAAGTTCTTTGGATGGTGATGAATTTAACCCCATTCGTCATTTCCATTATCATCATTTGGGTCAATTGTGGGTAGGCCTTCATAAATATGTGGGCATGGCACATCGCCTTCAAGCGGTTCTATATCTCCAGAAAGGATGTCATATTCCATGGGGATCAATCTGACTATTTGCCTCAGCACCGTTCCATTCTCGGGCATAAAAACAGCTTCCACACTGCCAGTAAAATCCTTCAAGACCTCAATGTCTTTTGGTGTAGAAGAGGACATAAATGCAATTTTGATTCCCTCTCTAAATAATTGGATGTTACTTAATCTCTTTAATTCATAATGAGGATTCCCAACAGAAACACCATTTGACATTAGGACTAAAAGTGGAACATAATCATAAGTCTCACTCTGACTTAACTTACACCCCAATTCATAGAACCCCATTTTCAGATTAGGCGCACCGCCACTCTGCAAAAAAAGATGTTTGCTGTCTTCTAAATTAATAATTTCCCAACCTTTTTTCTTTGAGAAATCGTAACACTCAACCATTACATGTGTTCCTTGATCATTACTAACGACATCTCTAACACATTCCAATAATTGGCTAATCAACGAGTTAAAAATAACCGTATCTTCTTCTTTTGAACTATCTATAAGAAGATAAATATGAAACAGGCCTTCTTTGCCATTTATATCGTCTACTCTTTCAGATAGATAATAGTTATGTACCAAGTCTGATGCTATGCCAGAGACATTTACGGTTTCACCATTGATTTGTTTCTCATCTATTACTGACTCCAACATTGCTAATTCTGCTTGGCATTTAGGGCAAGTTCCTGGACAGACGCCAGTATAGTGGCACTCATCTGGCTCATAAGGTATGCCGTTAGCGTCAGCAATTCTTTTTCGAATCGCTTTCAAAACATCACATATTTCACGTCCTTCCTTCATAATACTCTATATTAAAATGTTTATACCCAACCTTCAAGCCCTGTTTCGTCCCATTCAACTTCATCAGAAGAAAAACTTGAAGAATCCAAACTATAACTCTTATCATTCTTTTTTATCACATAGTCAAATAATTCTATATTATTGAATCCTAATGACTTAACTTTTTCTGCACTATCCTTTTGATTATTCGTATTATTGTATTCAGGTATTCTTGGGATGCGAATGACACATCTGTCTTGGAGATTATGTGTGGCCAACCATTCAAGATTCTCCAAAACTTTGCGATTATTCTTGCCTGTGTATTTCTTATATATAACAGGATTCATGTCCTTTATGTCAATAATCCAAAAATCAACTATTTCAGATAGTTCCTTAATTATATAGTTAGGTACATTGAGGCTTGATTCTATCGTTATTTTCCAATTACATATGTCGTTAAATGATTTTATGAACTTGTAATGAAAACAAGGTTCACCTCCACCAAAAGTAATTCCGCCATCTGTTGCTTCAAAATATAGTCTATCGATTTTCAACTCATTGTATAAATCGGTAGGAGTATACAAAGAAAAAGCATTGTTTGATTTGCAAGTAGGATTGATACAATATTTACAAGAAAGATCACATCCAGATAAAGCAACTAAAGAAGTAACCCCATGGCCATCTGTATGAATTCGGTGTCTTGATATAGCCCAAATAGCTGCATAGTTCGACCCTGTCATTGAGCTTAGAACACTATATATATATTCCTTTTCATCAGTCATGTCATTTTGTTCTATGAGATCTGAAAAATGTGTATTGTTTCCAAAAAGACTTTGAGCTACATACTGTGCAAGACACTTAAAAACATGTTTCATCTCTGTTGAATTTCTGACTATGACAGAATTCTTTTCTTCTTTTGTGAATTCATATACGAATTGGCTATCAACGTCATTACCAATCCCTATAAACAATCTATGTGCATATTTGTACCAATTATTATTCTCCAGTAGTTCAAGACCTATTTCATAATCATCCGTTGGAGAGCCATCTGATATTAAAATAAGCACAGGAGCATACATCCCTGCAGGTGATTGCATACCCCCCCCGTTTCTGGTCAGTTTTCTATTCAGTTCTGTACAAGCCTTGCCAAAATTTGTTAACCCATCAGGAGAAATCTCTTTCCAAAAGAAATCGTTTATCAATAATGGTTTGTCATGCATCCAATTAAAATCAGTTGAAAACTCCAATACAGATATTGATATTTGTAAATCCGGATTCTCTTCCTCTGAGACTTTCAGATAAGAAATAAAATCATGTATGTATTTATTCAATGCTTTAACTCTCGAACCATACATACTAGCAGACTTGTCAACTAACAGGAATACCATAAGCTTCCTACGTGGTACACCTTCTAAAGCACCTATTAGTCCCATACGCTTATTTATTTGAACATATCTACTAACTCACCAAAGGAATAGCCTCTTGGGGATTCTGGAAATCCATAATCAGCAGGAATCCCTCCAGGAAACTCTCCATTTGCGTTTTGCATTAACCTAGTGACAAATAAAGCCATAGCTGTATTCGCACCCAATTGAATACTCGAATAAGCAAGACTTACAAACTGGTTCAAGGAATTAAGATCCAATAATGGGAAAGTAAAAACAAGATCTTGTCCCTGAATATCAGCAAAATCTAAATGCATTGGACCAGTTAGGAGTAGAACATCTGGTTCATCCCTATAATCTGTATAATCGCGAAGAAACATGTTTAAACCATGAAGAAAAACTCCACCAGTATCTTCTGCATACATAATATCCGTATTGACAATTCTTTGATTCTGAAGGATAGAATTCAATTCCACATCTTGATGAATTGATTCCAAAATAAGGCTGGCCATTCCGTTTCCACCTCTATGAGTACATCTTAAATGATGGTCATTATAGAGTTTCTTATCTTGGTCAATGGAAATAAAACCGGGGACATATAGTGTTGTCAGGGAACGCCAAATATATGTTCCTATTTTTCCTTTTGAAGTCCACTGAGGATAACCATCAGATATACTCAGTCTTTCAGCTTTAAAGCTGACATTATTTAGGTCAAGATTTCTACATGCAGTTGCATACTGCTTACGAATAAAGTTGTCCACCATAATCTATTCTATTTATTTAAACTTCATTACATTTTGCCGTATAATTATTTGAGTGTACATTCCTGTTGGTGTCAAATAAAGGAACACTTCAGTCTGACTGTTTGGTTAGAAACGACTATCATTTTAATATCCTATTTAATTCATCAATAGAAGTCACCACAGCCTTTCTTACACCGCCAACCTTTGTTGTTATACCTATTTCGTCTAACATAAGAAGGATCTTATGAGCTTTGTTAAATGTGCAGGACAGTTCTTTTTGCAAAAACGCCTCTGTACACTTGCCATTTTCTATAATCAACTTTCCTATAATATATAATTGCCGCTTATCAAACTCAGGCAACCCAGTTTCTTGAACGTTGATAGACAATGATGTTGACTGTTGAACTTTGTATGGTGTTTTTAATGAGACTTGCATGGATAATAGTCTCATTAGCATTTCTTTTTGCTCCATGCTTACATAGGAATTTGAAACACGAATAGCATAATCTAAAGAGCCATCAATGTACAAGAAATCGCCGATTAAGGATAAACGTAATGCCTCTGAACTATCTATTATCTGTTTGGAGTCAATTGCATTTTCTTGTCTAAATGAAATTCTTCCCTGAATACCTTTTTTGGTTTCCTCTGACATCATCGTCCTCTTTATCCTATTCCTTGTAGATACGATAAGATGTATACCAACTGAAACTCCTAACTTTACAATTTTATCTATTTTATCTGTTATTGATATACCATTACACACATCTGCCAGTTCATCTACTACTATAATTATGTAAGGAAGGAATTTGTGACCTTCTTGGGGATCAAGGTCTCCATTCATATACTTTTTATTGTAGTCTCCCAGATTATTCGCAGTACATTTAGACAACAGCGACTTGCGGTATTGCAATTCCATGTCAATATTTTGAAAGAACAAAAATGCAGCTGAATTAGAATTTACGATAGTGCAACCATTGCCAATATCAACCAAAAAGTTTGATGCTATTTTCTCATACATGGAAAATTCCATGTCTTGTAAATCGATTAATGCAAATTTAACTTCACAGGGATAACAAGAAAAAAGCAAAGAAAAAAGTATAGTATGTAAGCAATTGGATTTACCCGTTTTTGAGATACCATTAATCATCAAATGTCCGACTTTTGTTAAGTCAATTACAAATGGTTGAGCATTGGGCATGACACCTAAATAGCAGGGTAATGAGAATTCTTCTTTTTTATAATCTCTGTATACTGAATATAACGTAATACTGGTCGGATTGGCTTTACATACTTCGACACCTATTTTGTTCGTTCCAGGAATAGGTACAATTAATCGACAGCCCACAGGGGCAATAGCATTTGCTATTTCATCCTGCATATACATCAATTTGGTAATTCGTATATTTGATGACAACTCAATATAAAAGAAAAACATCGTTGATGTCTCAATAGCTTTTACATCAGAAATTGTTATAGCATAGTCCATAAAGACTTTCTTGATATGGCCGATTATATCTTCACAACCCTCAACTTCCCAATCTTTTTGATCACTAAAGAGAGAAATATCTGGGATTTTGTACCCTGGAGTGTAGGAATATGGATCGACAACCCTATGCTTCCCTTCAATGACAATTTCTGTTATCGTTTCATCATCTTTAACTTGTAGGATTTCTTCATAAGGGATTGTTTTCATTCCAAGACCTTCTGTCAACCACGAAAAAACGCTAATAAGCTTCTTTATCTGATATCCATATTTGTTGTGCATGTCAGAAATAAAAGAGCATATTTTCAGACTGGCATCACCACTATTTTTAGAAAGATGCAGGACTTCTTCCGAATACCCTCCATCAATGACACTCAATAAAATCCTCTTCTCAGCTGGCATATCCTTCATTATACCATAGTCAGACAAGACATATACCAGACGGCGTTGAGTTATTATTTCCTTGCCATAGGCTTTAATAGCTTTCTTTATTTCAGACAGAATTATATCCATTATCGTTTCTTGTATTTGTTAGAAAAATCTTGCAATTCGGCACTTTCCGCTTTAGAAAGAGTTACGGAACTCAAAGCTGAATAGCAACGAGGACAAAGACATTGAAGATTCGACTCTCGATTATCTGAACGTTTATTGTTCTTATGATGAACACGCAAAAAATGGAAATCAAATTGGTTTTCTATCACCAAGCCGCAAACTTCACAAGTATGGTGTTTCTTCACAAGATAGTTACTTTCAACAGTATGCCAGTCTTTTGTGTATCCCCGAAAGTCAACTTCCACATCACCTTGTGGTTCCAATGCTTCACCTTCAGCTTTAAGCTTCTCAACAAATTGTTTAGAAGTGATGAGTGTTGGATATTCTGCTCTTGCAATATTCCAACAATACTTACAAAGTGGAAGTTCTGTCACTGTTGTCTCTTTATCAAAATTGTCTTTATCACGTACTTGTACAGCTTCAATGTTTGCTCCACGATATTCTTGATTGAATGTACCTCTTCGCATAAAGTCGCTTATAACTTCACATTGCCTAATATGGAATCTTGGCTTTCCATGCTCTTCGAGTCTGTAATTACGCTTATACATGTATATCTTTCGGAGTTCACCATCTTCGTCTTTATAGTAAATACCATCATCCTTAATAATAATATTTCTAATTTCGGCCTTTCCAATGTCTTTCGTTTTCATGGCTTTGTAGCCATTAGCACTTCTGACATTATACCCCATAGACCTCAAAAGATTCTGTAATCCAGAGAAGTTATAAATTGGTGTAACCTTTTGTCCTTCTTGTTTGTTTGCCATATCAATTCCTGTTTTTCTTGACAAAGTTTTCAAGAACCTCTTCGCCAGAAGTTACTATTCGAAATTCCACACGCCTTGATTTGTCCATGTCAATATTGTTTTGTGATTCAAAACTATAATTGCCTTTCGAATCAAGTGACTTGCCATAAGAAAGTCCATTGGCCGTTAGCCAAAACTCTATTAAGGATCTATCCTCTATCGAATATTTTTGGATAGCAGGCATAGAACGGAAATATCTCAAAACACTTAATGCCCTTCGTTGTGATAAGATAGTATTTGCAATATATGGGTCTGGGTCAAATTGTGGAGCAGGTTTAGTATCGGTATGACCTTCTATTCTTATCTCCTTAATCTTTGAACGTAAGCTGTCTTTTATTAATATATCAAAATATTTGGGTAGAAATTCATCAAGAATCTCCTTAAACTTAGGTTCTAGGTCAGCACTTCCAGTCTTGAAAAGGACATTTGGGTTATTGAATCTCATCGAAAGATCTTTTCCGATAGCCATCTGCCATCTGGCAGTATCACCTTTAAATTTTTCGACCAATTTATCATGTAGTTCTGTTCTGGTCTCAACATAATCTGTAAGGACATTCTGATTCTTCTTTACCCTACTGATATACGCAATAGCGATAAAGAGGAAAATAATCATTAGTCCGGTCATAAGATCAGAGACGGACATCCACACATTCTGTTTTGCCATAATTACCTTCTCTTTTCTGTTATCATTGCCTGAATACAAGCATCAAGCTGAGCTAATGTTTCACTCAAACGGTTATAGAAATGCTGGTCAAGTCCTTCAAGTTCTTTTCTTAAGAAGAAGGCACCATTTTGCATCAAGCCCTGAGCCTCTTGTAGATTTTTCTTCGTTTCAGCCCAGAAATCGTTGTTGAAGTCACGTAACTTATCAAGCTCTTCAAGTTTCTTAATCAGACTCTTAACTCCTTCTACAAAGTCACGCTGCTTCTGTACCCAAACATTTAGATTACGGGTGTATTCCTGGTATTCAGCCATGTTCTGTTCATTTATTTCAGCAGCCTTGCGCAAGGAATTAGCAGTAGTAACAAAGTCTTTGTCCTTTGCCATTACTTGTTCCAAACCTTGTATTATCTGGTGAAGTTTTCCACCATCACTGACAAGAAGCTTAGTATTATCCCCAACCTTTTGCAAAGTGGTCGATGTTTCCTCAAAATCTGAACTCATTTGTTTATATTGTGATGTCAGAGAAACTATCATGGCCTTGTTCTCTTGTTGCCACTGGTTCATATTGGCAACACTCTGATTTAATTGCTCAAAGTTCTCCTGGATTAGTTTATTGATGAGGGCACTCATCTGCTTTTCAAACTCTAGAGTCACACCCTTCATCACCTCTACCAAAGCTTCGGTATTGCTCTTCTTTAACAACTCTGAGAATTCATCAAACTTGGCTGTTAAGAGAGCATTAGTTTCATTCATCTTTTCTTCAATCTCTGTAACCTCGTCCCTAATAACAGGGCTGAGTTTCTTGATTTCATCAACGATATCAGATTGGGTGTTATAGGTGCCGGTTGCTGCTTCTACGATTTCAGCGACATTTTCATCAACAGATTTAACTACTTGTGTTTGAGTTGCCACGCCTTCTTCGACATTTCCTACAGAAATGGTTATGCTTTCCAATCGGCTATCAACCGCACTGTTGATTCCATCTAGTTTTTCAGATATTCCTTCTAATTGTTGATTCCTTGTAGTTGTAACGCCCGAATAGTTATCACTAAATGCGGAAAATTTCTTATTTAGAGTTTCTAATTTCTCATCTAACAATTCTTTTGTTTCATCAGAATTAGATTTCATAGCAGCAATTGCTATAGCAAGTGTAGCTAAAGTACTATCTAATTTATATGTAGCCTTATTCTGCTCCTCCAAATATTTAAAGAGAGAAGAAAAATAACCATCCTGAGCCTTTGATAGTTCACCAAACTTATTTGATATTTCGCCAAGTTTTTTATCCGACGACTTTTCCATCTTTGACACAGACTGCGTAATAAGTCCAGCAGCCAAATTGATGTCTGAAACACCTTTATCTTTGTTATCATAGGCTGAACTAATCAATTTAGACAGTATCATAGAGCCTATCATACCAGTTAATGATGTAAAGAATGCGGTTTTAAGACCACTAAGTAACAATGGAATACTCTCGTCCAAGTTATCGGGGTTGAAATTAATTAAACCCAATGTTATGCCTGCAAATGTTCCTAAAACGCCTAAAGAGGAAATGAAAGACGGAAGGTTCTCAATCCATCTACGCTTTTCTATGAGCTTATCATTTTTCTTTTGCACGAAGAAATAGATAACAGCCCAAAGAAAAGCCAATACCACAAATGCAGTCAGGCCATAAGTGATGTTGTTTAAGGTCGTTTCATTCATGTTGCCTATATTTTATTAATTGATTTTTTATGATTTTGTTCTCTCATATTGTTTTCTTCTATAAGCCTTTGTTTCTCCTGTTCTTCGGCTTTACGCTCTAACTCTTGTTGTCTCAATTGCTCAGCTTCTTTAACCTTTTCAGCTTCTTCAATCTGGCGGTCAATAAGACTGTCGTATTTTCTGTCGATATATATGACATTATCACCATGAGTCCTATTATTTCTACCTATTGATAATTGGATTACACAATTGCTGTAAGTCCAAAAATACTTGTTGTTAAATGAAAAATAATATGGTAATGATGGATTCTTTCTATAATCGGAATACACCTCACATCTCCCATATTTATTAGTATACATTTCTCGAAGATTGTGAATGCTATTACCTGTCGTTAGTTGTATTGCGAAGACCTTACGATCATGAGAAAAAAGTTTTATTACTATACTATCATTATCCCACTCCGTCTTTACACCGTATACACTATCGACGAAGGATGAATAATCGCGTCCTTTAACTAATAATGAATGTGACATATTTTCCCGATAGTCATATGTACCATCATCCATTAATAGATGATAGTCTTTTGACCTAGAAATAAAAGCAAGACAGGTGTCTATTTTATCCCCCAATTTAAAATCAGCAAAAGATAATGATTCTGTTTGATTATTTCTGTTATAAACAGCCTCAATATAAATATTATTGCAGTAGCTATATATAGGTGGAATATTATGTATTATAAAACCACCTGCTAATATAATCATAATGGATAGTATTAACCCTAAGTCATACTTCAGGTTCGACAAAGATTGGAAAATCGGTTTTAACCATTTAAAGCCTCCAGAATAATGGGTTCCCTGAGCTAAACCATCCATTAACCCTTCATAAAAAGGAGAAGTATCAATGCCAGCTACTTCAGCACCGACCCCAGCACATGCGAAATACGCGAACGCCAATATTATTAGCAAAAATTCAGTCAAGAAGAATGGTGAATCCCATTGATACTCCAATCCCCAAAAATCTAATAATTCACGATCTTCTCCAAAAGGTCCGATAAGCAGATAGACTGCAACAGAAAGCATAATGCCACAAAACATTCCACCAAATAATGAATTAGGACGAAATTTATAAAGCCCCACTCCACACGGAAGGATAGTTAGTGAATGTATAACAGCCAATATGACTATAACAAAAAACAACCACGATTGACCTGTATGGTATAGTATCATAATAAAAGGTGAGACAAAGACTCCTATATACCCCAAGAGAAGTAATAATAAACATTGTACAGTTTTACTATGCAATGATTGGTTTGGTCTTGGCCTAGGCTTATTTGGATTGCTTGGTCCTGGTTTCTTCTTTGCTTTATGCTTTCTTTGTTCAAAAATGTCTTTATAATCAGAATTGGTAATAACATTGCTCCCAATACTTAACGAATAAAGCAATGTCGATACTACGGCTTTATCAAAACCATATTGAGTACTTAGTCGAGTTGAATAATCTTCTACTTTAATCTTGATATTTTGTTTTGTACAGGAAAGCAATGATGTAGAATAGCCATCACGAATAATTGCCTTTAGAATGTTTGCATAGGATGGATTATTACGGCTTGGGTACAAGTCGTTGAAAATGTTCACAAATCGGTCTTCTGTTATAATCTTATTACCGTATTTGCTTACAATCTGGTTTACTATATTAATTAAATCATTCATCTACCTTTGTAAAGATTGTAAGATTCTATATAAAGAATTTTCATCCGAGATTAACACATCCCTAGGTTTAGAACCACAAGCCGGTCCGACGATTCCAGCTTTTTCAAGCTGAGCCATAAGTCTTCCTGCTCTGTTATATCCTATGGAGAAACGGCGTTGAATAAGACTAGTTGAACCTTGTTGTGAGATGACTATGGCATGGGCGGCTTCCTCAAAAAAAGGATCTAAGCAACTTAAATCAACATCATTTTGGGGTTCTGGAGTTGGCTCATCGATATCCAATTCATATGGCATAAGATAGCTTTGTTGTTTGGAAACATAATCGCAAACTCTATCAATATCATCAAAAGACGGTAATGTACATTGAACACGAACGAGTGTATTAGTCTTGTCCGTATAGAGCATATCCCCTTCTCCCAAAAGTTTCTCTGCGCCACCAGTATTCAATATCAGTCGTGATTCTGATGACGTGCTAACTTTGAAAGCAATTTTGCCAGCAATCTCTGTTTTAATTGCATTATCAACAATATCTGATGTAGGGCGATTTGTTGCTATTACAAGGTGAATGCCGACGGCACGTCCTTTTTTCGCAAATTCAGTTATTATTGGCTCTAGAAATTTACGGTCAGAATTAATAAGATTGTAATATTCATCTATCACAACTACGATATACGGAAGATACTTGTGACCATCAACCGGATTTAATTGACGTGCAACAAATTTTCTGTTATAATCCTTGATGTTCCTTGTTCCTGATTTAGCTAGGAGTTTGAACCTTGCATTATATGTGTTTAACAAGGCACCAAAGGTTTTATCTGCTTGGTCTGTATTAGATACTATCGGATCATCTTGATTATCCCAGTATGATGCAAGGAAATGATTAGCAAGAGCTGCATAGCACCCCAATTCAATTCTCTTAAAGTCGACCAAAACAAATTTCACTTCTGCTGGATGTTTCTTGTATAATAAAGATAGCAATATAGAATGAAGGCAGATGGACTTTCCCTGCCCCGTTGCTCCACCGACTAACAGATGGGGCAATTGTGCCAAGTCAAACATAAAGACTTTTCCATCCACTGTCTTACCAATAGCACAAGGTAAATCCATTGTTGACTCTTGAAAAACCTTGGTGTTAATAACTTGTTCTAATGTCAATCGCTGTGGATCAATACGCGGAACTTCCAAACCAATGTTACCTGTACCATAGATAGGAAGCTGCATCCGAACTCCTTTAGAAGAAAGTAACATGGAAAACTCTTCCTCTGCTCCTTTAAGAGTACTTAATCTCATGCCTTTAGCAGGAACCATCTCAAAAAAACTAACAGATGGACCCTGAACGAGTTTTATAGCAGAGATCTCAAAATTAAACATATCCTTAAGTATCTCAATTACCCTATATTTCAGGTCATCTGCTTGTTGCTTATCAAAGATAGGCAATGCTTCACTATCCAATAAATTTAAAGTGGGATAATGGTAATACTTCAAATCCAATTTTGGATCATACGGCAAAAGGGTATCATTATCTTTGGCATTAATCTCAACATCAGGCCTCTTCTCCTGTTTTATAGAGTTTGTATTGACCCCCTGTTCGTTATTTCTAAATTCTGGTTGCGGTGCCAATTTGAAAACTGGCTTCGCATTAATGCGACTCAATCCATATCCCAACGACTGAACAATAAAAGAAACGATATCATTCCTAGTACCATAGTCTTTCACGAACTGTAAAGTATACGCACTGGAATCTAGTTCCCAATTACTGGAATTCAATAATTTGTCTATATAACCTTCAGATAGCATGGTCTGGAGAATATGTTTAGCTGCTGGAATATCCTTCAGAGCATGAAAATCATTAAGAACATTGATAAAACTTTTATTTGTTAAATAATTATTTCCCCATTTATCCACTATAAATTTTATCGCCTCTGGGAGATTGTCTGGGGCTATATCAAATGTCACTTTCTCAGTGGTAGGCTCAGAAAACTGCATAGTTGATTCAGATGGAGATTCATGAACCTCTATCTGAACGTCATTTGTCTTTTTGGAGCCGAACAGTTTAGAAAGGAAACTCATATAAATAACTAATTTGTTTTATTACGACCACTATAAAAGAAATGCTTAATGCTATTCATAAATGGAGTAAGCTTCTGGTAATAACCCCAATCATTTCGATTGTAATAGCTTATGCACAACCTCTTTTTAGCACGAGAGATTGCTACATAGAATTTCCTAGCATCCTCCATTTTTTCTCGTTTTGCTTTTGCTATTTCTTCAGGTGTACTACCATAGTTATTCAATACCTTATTAACCAGATAATATGGATACGTTCCATCTACTGCTCCTAGAACAACAACATTATCAAATTCAAGCCCCTTACCTTTATACACTGTCATCACGAAAATTCTATCTGTAACGAGTTCCGCTGAATTAACCAAATCACCTTCACTAATGGAGGAAGTCATATCGTTTATGTGGTTATATACTTGTTCGTTTATAGATTCGTTTTTAAACGGGTCAATCCATTCACTTTGAACGAAACTAAGGAAAATATCAAATTTATCACCTAAAGATTCAATCAATGACATTGAAAGCATGTCATCATAAACAGACTTCAATTCATCAACAATAGTTCTTTGAGTAGTCTGTATCGGTTGATAAAAAATATCCTGTTCTTTTGCAAATAGAGGCTCCAACTGACGAACCTTGTTAATTATATTCTTCACTTTTAAATTAGACATGAATGCTGATTGGTCAGAAACAATAGTTCTTGACCTATTATAACAGTAATCAACAAGGCTCTTTGTTGCCTCTACGTCTTCATTAGCTAAGTGTGAATTCTTTCCTTTCAGATTTAATTCGTCAATCAAGAATTCAAGTTTGTACATTCTCAGCTTTGGCTCAATACATTTTATCAATTTCAGAGAGTCATATATATCAAAAGTCACCTGTTCCTGCAAATATCTTTCTACATTGTTTTGCAATATCCGATAGTCATAGTTTACATTATGACCAAGAATGGGATCATTTCCAATATAATCCAAGAACAAAGACAAACCTTCTTCCTTAGAATAATGTTTGTTCCTTGCATATTCTTCGACTAAAGGATTTGGCTTATCACCTAACTTTTCTGGTATCTCTCTATCAGTATGAATGAAAATATTAAAATCTGAATTGGGTATTTTCTGGCCCTTTGAGACCTTGAATGCAGCTATTTGGACTATATCATCTTCCAAAACATTGAGTCCAGTGGTTTCCGTATCAAAAAACACCATTTCTTGTGTACTGTATACCTCATTAAAGCGAGCTACGTAAGACTTATCTTCAAATAGATCGAAAGGTGTCATCATCAAATCTTTCACGTTAGAGACAAAAGACCTAGCTAATGATTGGGTTTTAATAGCTCCTATTCCATGTAAAAGACGTACCCATGCCATTGAGTTGTACTCATTGGCTAATACACAAAAGAATGATGAAAGAGTTTTATATGACTTACTCTTGAACATATCAGTACCTGATATTTTAAAGTTTGAAAAACCTTCATCAGATAGTTTTTTACTTATATCATCAGCAGCTTTGTTTGTTGCGACGAGTATTGCCAACCTTTCTTCATCGAACTTCATATAGTAATTGACCATCTTGGTAATTCTCTCATTTTCCATATCAGTGGAATCGGACTCTGCCAATATTAAGTCCAATTTATCCTTTGGTATATCATATGTAGGTTCAGGAAGAAGTGCCGGGTCAACATTTAACTCACATTCAGCATAAGTATTAAATATCTCCAATAGATATTTAGGTGAACGATAATTCTTCTCTAAATGTAAAATATTCCCCTTACATCGTTTCTTCAGAGCATCAAGTTGTCCCAATTTTGCACCTAAAAAAGAAAAAATAGCTTGCTGCTCATCACCAAGATACATGACAGTGAAGTTGTCTGATGAGTCCGTAAGTTCATCAATAATGGCCATCTGAAGGGCATTTAAATCCTGAACCTCATCTATCTGAACCCACTTGAATCGTTTATACTTTCGTGCAACATCATTTCTAAGATGTTCATATGCTTCAATTAAGATATCTGAGAAATCGATCATACCCTTATTTTCCTTGTAAAGACGGTATTGCAAAGCATATAATACCATCTTCTCTGTATCAGAATAAGGTGTAACTCGTAATGGATCAAAGTTCGCAGCTTCTGCTATGGTATAGTAAGCATCAAATTCGGATGGAACAAAAAAAGATGATAAAGGTTGTCCATATCGGCGTTGCTGAATATAGCTATCCAAATCGTTTAAAGATTTGACTTTTCCTTTATCTACTTGAGACTGCCTCGTATTTAAGAAGAAATCAGCATCAAAATCAAGCAATATGTCGGTCAAATCATCTTCGTCAATGATACTTGTATTCTCTCCAACAAGAGCATTGGCATACAAGAAATTGGAACAGTATCGATGAACATTTCCAACAAATATATTGGATGCGTCTTCACCTATCTTTTCCATGATACGATTTTTCATACCTCTTGATGCTCGGTTTGTAAAAGTCAAGCAAAGCATCTCTTCAAAAGGAACGCCTTTGTTTCTTGCCCTTACAATACGTTCTGAAAGGATGTCGGTTTTTCCGCATCCTGGAGGAGCCAGAACCAAAAAGTAACCATCACTTGCTTCAATAGCTGTAATTTGCTTATTATCATATGTTTTCATCTTTCTAGATCTTTTTATTTGACAAAACTAAACGTAATCCAACCTGTTTGTTTCGATACGTCGGATTCATAAAAGCTCTTTTTGATACTCTGCAAGCAATATTCTTATCATTCCAACTTCCTCCACGATATACTTTTGCCATACCTGACGATGGCCCTGTTGGGTTATTTTTTGAATTATAGCTCGCGTAAGAATTGAAATACCAATCAAAGCACCATTCGGAAACATTGCCACTCATGTCATAGAGTCCCAACTCGTTCGGTTCTTTCATCATAACTTCATGTGTTGAACCGTTGCTCGTATCTCTAAACCAAGAAAAATCTGCGAGAGAAGCATCATCAGAACCAGAATATCTGAAATGTTTGCTGCATATACCTCCTCGGGCAGCATATTCCCATTCTGCTTCAGTTGGCAATCGGAAGTTCAACTGCAATTTTGCATTAAGAATATTAAGAAATGCGCCACACTCATCCCAAGAAACTCGCTCAACAGGAAGATTATCACCTTGAAAATGACTTGGATTATCATTCATGACAGACTTCCAAAATTTTTGGGTGACGACGGTCTGACCAATAAAAAAGTCATCTAACGTTACCTCTACAGAGGGTTTCTCATCAAAGGCAGCAAATAAACCTTGCTCAGGTGTCGCTCCCATATTAAAAGTACCGCCCTTAACAAATACCATTGTAAAACGGCATCCGTCTACTTGGAATTGTTTGTTTATAGGTTGCCATTCTGTTTTACTATCCGAAGATGGAAGTGATGGCGGTGTATCTATCCAACCTAAAGCATATTCCAAGCTTTCTAGGACATATGAAACATGTTCTTTCTGAAAACCTTGGCTGTTGACCAGCTCATTTATGAACTGCTGTACTTTAAGTAACCTATCTGGAACATTTTGAGCATCATAGAGGTATAATTCTTGCCCGTAGCCTAGCTGAAGGAAAGTATGTAAAATCCTTCTTGTGGCTTTAATATCAAAAGCATGGTAATCTGCAAGGAAATTAATTAAAACATCCTTACCAATTAAATCTCGACCATATTGCTGTACTATGCTATGTATTGCCTCATATAATACCATACTCTCATCAACAAATCAAATTTAATACATTTAGTACAAAAGAGCAGTCGAACCCCTGGAAGGTCAGTCTCTTCATATTATTTCCATCTCGCTGTACTTCCATACCATCGGAATATGGATTTATCCCAATTATTTTTGTATACGGAACCTTTATACTACGAGTTTGCCCCATAAAGATTATGTTTTTATTGGTAATATATAGGCTTCCAAGTCCCATATTCTCCATAAAACTTGTTTCCACAGGATGTCCTTTAAATCCGCCAATACGATATCTCACTCCCTTAACAATTCGAAAACTGAATCCGTTTGTTCTTCCTACATACTCTCTCTTAACTTTTTCTTGATACATCGTTACGTTATTATAACACCAAAGGGCGACTTCTCCTTTAGATAATATAATAGGGGCTTGAATACTGTAACGAGGTATACGTCTGTTTTGAAGATCAGAAAGAATTGCAGATTGTCCCAATTCTTCTATCTTTGTACCTTTAAGTGATGGTGGAAGATTAATAAGTGATAGACCAAGCGTTGTTACGTATTCGTCAACTTTTTGTTGTTCTGAGGGTTGCATTACTCCATTTTTCAAAAAGTTGTTTCCGGCTTGACCAAGCATGTCATAGTATACTTCTTGCTGCTTAAGAACACTTAGTGGCATGACGTGCATCACTTGTTGTGAAAGTTGTAGTGCACGTTGTAGTGTTTTTTGACCAGTGAAATACTCTGCCATAAATCCACGTATCATCTTTTGGCATAAACGGTCTAAAGCTTCATCATGATTTATTAAATCATAGCTAGCCCCGACATTTGACAGGAACAATCTGATTTTATCAAGTTGGGGGGAGTGAAAAGGCCAATGTATGGAGCCAGTCCATTCATCAATAGCTTTGGCAGATATGGAACCAATGTCATCTTTACAGATAAAATTGTTTTGTGAAACATGCTGAACAACTCGTCTGAGTTCTTCAATAGCTGTCTTGTTTTGAAAATATGAGCGAATGGCACCATCTAATAAAATGATGCCATCGCTATGTTTCTTCTCACAGTCCTTATGAAAATGGGAGAAAAAACCTGCGCTTTTACCACAGTATTTACAATCTGCCATATTTTTCGCCTTTAAAACCTAAAGCTAAAACGAGGACCAAACGATCCAGGTTGGTATTTCTGGGGTATACTACCAGCTTCACGTCCATCCATAGTGGGAACCTGTCTGGATGCAAAAATGCCAACTACTGTGTTCGCACCATTTTCAATACATCTTTTGGCCAAATTCCCAAACATGGTAAGATACTTTATATCAGCCCAAATAAATGGCAATACCACATCCTTTCCTTGGATTGTACTTGGATCAACAATTAGCTTACCTTTGTCTTTCGAAAAAACATTAGGACAAATTGGTCCTTGTCCCAAAAAGACATTTAGCCTAACCGTCATTTCTCGAATATCGTTATAATCTTTGGAGAGACAATCATGTACAGAATCCCAACTCTCAACACACTCTTCAGTATTTGCAATGATTGGATTGCGTTGAAGGATGTTGAGCAAATCATTATTATTATTTATGGCATGTGATATGTTTTCACCAGGATCCGCAGCAATCTGATCACAAACAGTCAATAAATGGTTGTTATTATGCTTGGTTTTTACTTCATCCATTTTATGAATTGATTCATCATAATATAATGTTAAAGCATACCACTGAAAAAAACCAACCCTGCCAATTGCACTAAAGCTATGTTGGTCAATCATGTCAGGAGAGATGTGATGTTCTTGAGATTGCCTATCGTCAAGAGGATTCTCAGAGTGACATGAATCTTTATATAAAGCATACATTTCGTCATACCAATAATTTGCATCAACAACAAAATCATTGGGATCTGCGCCTAATTCCTCAGCAGGAACAAATTTTGAAAGGATATCATCCAAGTCATTATTAGCCATAAGTTTATTTTTTTATAAGTTCAACATTCCATTCGTTACCAATTTTATTTCTACCAACACCAGAAATCTTTCCCTTTGAAAGAGACACGGTGTATCTAATGAAATTATTAGCTGTAAACATCTCTAACACTTCATCTTCCAATTGCCATTTTCCCAAATCATACAAATCTGATTGTAAAATACCATTTTCTAAAAAGGTGACTTTGTTGTCTTCCAAATCAGCTACATCGTTAATGATAATCCACTCTCCAGAAATAAGATTTGATTTCGTTAATCCATCATCTCTTCGAGTCGCATACCAATGCCATCCAGCCGGTTTGTAGATACTAACAGCTGTACCTGATATTTCACCATCTTTTATATTCCCATTATAATACACAAAATCTTCTATGAACAAACAAAACTGTTCATTTACATTTTCCCATTTGTAAATTGTGCCAGAAGCAGCCTTTGCAGTACCATCTCTTCTTATTTCCAATTTCATTTCTTTGTTTTCCTTATAATGGAAATCCCACAGTCCTATAATATTAGACTCGTATGGCATTGGACTATCGAAATCAACCGTTATAGATGGGATAAGATTAATTGCATAAAAAATACTTTCAATGCAGTAAGTAGCCTGATTAAATTTAATTCCATAATGCTCAGAAAATGAAGAAGACAATCTTTGAATTTCACGACGAATCTCTGATTCACGTTCATGATTGTAAGAGTGGCAAATGGAATATATTTCATTCAAATAGTTCGAAGCATATAGCATTCTGAAAACATTCTTATTAGCATCATTTGAAGAGAAAGCATGAAAATCTGACAAGAAATTAACTAACCTCTTGTCACATAAAATTGACATACCTTCAATTTCAATGGTTTTTCGTATTGCCAAATATAATTCCATATTGCAAATTTCTTCAATATAAAGGCATTATAAATCATCGTCGGCTAAAGATTCTTTTTCTTTCTCTCCGATTTCAGTATTTATTTTATCCTGATACATGATTGCGACCTTTGCCTCTCCCGTAAGAAAAACTGAAATGGTCCCATCAGGCACTTCAAAAATGGATGTGTAACTACAATGGTCGTTGCTTAAAGCAGTTAATTCATAGCCATCTCCTTCATAGTATGGATCAAGAAAGTACTCATAAACTTTGGGTATACCATACTTTTTTGAAAGCTGGGCTTTAACTTTTTCATATTGATCTTTCAAGTTATACCATACTTGCTGTTCACCAAATGATATCATTACGCCCCTTGCAATTAGAGTTTTGGGTGTCGAGAATACGATAATCGAGCAATCGTTATTTCCTGCAAAACTACCATGTAAAGCAGCAGCTTTATATGTTGGACTAAATGGTTCCGTGAGGACATAACCAATTGATTCAAGCTGACGAATGAAAGTATTTACGTCTCCCGTGATTGGGAATTGCTTGAATGAAAGGTGTGGTTTTCCATCATCTGTCGGCTTTAAAGGTGAAGATGCAGATGGGCTTTGTGATGAAATCGAACTGAAATTAGGGGTTGGGGCATCACTTGACCAGCCCATTGCAAAAGCAATAGAGTTTATCACATATTCAGCTAGATTATCTTTGTAACCATATGTGTCAGACAATAATCGTTTGTGTGAACCAATCAACATCACAACATCACTAATCGTCTGGGACTCCATTAACAATTTCGCCATCAGTCCCTCATTAACCATATTTTTAATGAGGTATTTGGATGCCGGCATCTCTTCGTAAGCGTTGAAATCGCTTAATATATTCACAAGACGAATGTCTTTAAGAATATCTTTACCTTGTAGTTCTATGACTGTTTTAATTGCACTGTATAATTCCATTACTCTATTGGTATTTCTCTTTCTTTTGAATGATTTTCTTCATTAGCCTCATTTGTTTCTTCCACAATTTCCGACACTTGAGCTTGTTCACAGTTTTCAGATGAGGAGAGAGTATCTTGCTCAACTACAGAATCATTGTTAGTATCTTCAAAAGAAGTATTATCATCTTGTTCGGAGGCTTCCAAAATATTCTCTACTTCCGATTTTGGATCACGGTCAGTTCCTCCTGAAGAGACGTCTTCTATTTGCGGTAGCGGCTGGTCCATTTCCTCTTCAATAATGTAAGGTGGAATAGTACCATTTGGAAGTTCCTCAGCAAGAAGATTGTATTTCCTTGCAAGGTTAGTACGTGTAACTCGTGCTTTTTCTAAATCCTGAAGTGCGTACTTAAATTCAATTTGCGATTTGTCATCAGAGAAAGAGACTAAAGAATCGCGCCGTGACATCAAGAGTTGGATACGTTTTTCAATCGATTCTAATTGTTGCTTAACGAGCTGTACTTGATATTGGATGAATATGTCGATATTGCTCTTAACTTCTTCGAGATTAAAAACGCATGCTACAGACATATCATCCTTACTTCCAATCTTGCTGAGTTTGGGTAAAGTATCTTTTAGGGATTCCTCAGTTGCATGAATACCATCCTTTGCCAACATCTTAAGAATTTGAATATAGAAATTCGCGAGATTGGAAGTTTCACCCATAGAATCATCAAGACCATCCGAGCCTAAAATAATAGCTATAGGGAAATGGCCGTCACCTTGGTAACAATATCTGAATTCGTCAATTGCTGAAGTGTCACAAAGAGATGTAGTTTTATTAAGGAAGCATCTGTCATCCCATGGTATAGGTTCATCCCATACAGGCGATTGCTGGAATGAGATACATTTCCCATCTCCTAAATGAAATGCAAACCAATAATCCTTCGTCTGGACATAAACCATGAGTGTACATCCGTATTGCTTTTCAACTGATTTGTTTTCATCTGAAAGATTTGAAGCGAACTCGTCTAGATACTTCTGCGGCACATTGGCAATCTCCCATTCCGTTAATGGAACAGAACGGGCATGTTCGTCTATCTTCGTATTCCATTTGTAAATTATGGATGCGAAGAGGCGTTGAAAGGCGTCGTCAATAACAGAGGATTTTTCTTCCTCTGAGCGAGCATAAGCCGGGCCTTTGGCCGTATAGGCCTTTTTCTCAAAGAAACTACTCCCAACATTCTCCACAAAATACTTCACTGCATCCAATGATGCTTCAGCTGCAAATTTTGCTCCGATGTCGCTACGAAAATACCGTTCTCCCCCATGACCATCACAGACAATGGCAACAGTGAACCCATCGGTATTTTCCGTTAGGGAATAATCCTGACAGACCTTGTTTATAGCCTTATGACTTTCGCCTTCACATGAGTAGTGAAAAGCGTGAACCATGGCTTATCCCCAATCGTCTATGTACTGGCTGCTATCCACATTTGCGGCAGACGTGCTATCACTCTCTGCACCATCAACATTCTGAACAGCGTCCTGCACGTCTTTGATAACCTGATCTTGCTTGGTGGCATCACCAGCAGAGCTGCTCTTGCTGCCAATTTGAGAGGAAGTAACAGCAACAACACGAATAATCTGCTTAAGAGCTTCAATATTATGCACTGTAATGACTGCTTCCGACGAACCAGTGAAATCCTTCAATACATCTTTATCTGCATCATCGCCAATGGCAATAGCAATTTTGATAGCAGCTTTGAACCAGTTGTTATCTTTCAGCCTACGAAGACCAGATTGGAAATCGTCGGTAGGACCTCCATCTGAAAGAAGAATTATAGCAGGTGCAAAAGAGCCACTGGCAGACTTCATGAAGCCTGAACGAGAAAGCTTAGAGGCAAGTTCCTGGCAAGCCTGACCAAGAGAAGTCAGTCCACCAGCGACCGCGTCTTGATAAGCAAAATCCTCAACAGATTTAGGCTCATCATAAAGCCAGTCACACCCACTGGAAAATTTAAGTACAGCAATTTTAATCTCAGCATCCGGGTTAGTCTCCGAAATGTCTTTGATTATTGGCAATACATTAACTACGGCATCATTAACTGCGCCAATTTTCTGTCCTTCCATCGAGCCAGAAACGTCGAGAAGGAAAAACAAGGTCATCGTTCTACGAGGAACCTCTACAGTTTCGTCTAATAACGGCATCTTTTAATTGATTTATAGATTAAACAATAATATTTTAAGCTTTTATTTCACCTTTTGCTCCTGGGGCACCTTTGATACTGGAGCCAAATGAGATCTTCAATCCATTCAGAACTGGCATAAAATCCTTTGGTTCTACGACCTTGACTTTTCCACTTGGAGTATCCACATGCCATGCAGCATCTGCAAGATTTCGAATAATCATCAGTCTCTTATCATTTGGGAAAAGGTCAACTTCACCATCAGCAGAGTTGTCTTCGTCAATATACAATTTGGTGCCAGGAGTGAGAATGAGATTTCTTGCACCAAGACATAGACGTTTTGAGACATCAATATCGGCATCACAATTTATACACTTACACATCTTGCCTGGGGTGTCAAGCAAAGTCTCTTCATGGCAAGATGGACAGATAACCAATTCATCACGTACTTTAGATATAATGCGCTTCCAATCCTGCTCAATAATACGCTTATTTGGATTCTGTAGCTTATCTTTGCTGAACTGTTCAATGAAAGTGTCCTTTAAGAGCGAAGGAAATAGAGGCCATCTTCGTATGACATTCTGATGAACGCCACGAACAGGCAGGTTACTTTTATCATCTTTATCATAGATAAATACTGCCTCGCTTCCATAGAATTTCTTTTCAAAGGCTTCTGTCATACAAGGACATGCGACCACTTTTGCGCCTTCAAAAGGATGATTTGCAAAGAAGAGCATGAAAAGAATAACAGACAAAGAAAAACGGTCACTATATTTGTCGGGACGGCCTCCAGCAACAACTTCTGGAGCCATGTACCTGGCTTTTCCCAAGATACCAGACGAGTCACCTTGGGCCATAACGTTGTCATTGTCACATATCAGCACATCACCATCCGTCGGACGGATAAAAAAGTTCCCGTCATTTAAGTCTTGATAACTGTATCCATAACGATGAAGCATCATAAAGCCATCACAAATTTTCATTGCAGCTGCCATCACCGCGTCAAATGACTTGAACTTTGCACGCGCTAGTAGATAATTGCCAAACTCGTAGTAGTCAGTAGGACGTAATCGCATGATATAACCAAAACTACCACGCTCCTTTACTGTCAGGTATTCAGGCCAGATAAAAGCATCTGATGGTGCCTTGGCGTTTACATTATGTTCTAGATTTTTGTAGAAAGCATCAGAGGGTTGGTTATGGTACCATTTAAGTGCCATCTTCTGCCCAGCCAATTCTACGAGGTAGACAATTCCTTGTCCACCTCTACCTAATTCTTTGAGGACTTTCGCCTGACTTCCGATAGTCAACGTGACCAAATCATTCTTCTTTAGTTCCATATATCGTTTGTATTATAATCCACCACCTTTTAAGTTAATACTTTCAACCATTTGTATCTCTCCTATATTGCCGCACGAAGGACACGTTACTTTTTTCTGTCCGTGCCAGCAAACAATGGTACCACAGTTTCCACAAATATAAAAGTCCTTAGCATGGCAATGTGGACAACCAGGGAAATTCTCATCATATACAATAGCACCGCTGACGTGGTGCGAGTCGAATCTTTCTTTATGTGCTTTCGCTTTGTCAATCTTAAAAGCCCATACGAATTTAAGATTTCGTCCATTAGGGTCAATGGTAATGGCGAAAGGTTTTTTAGTCTCTTCGCAAGCCGCTAATGTTGCAAATGCTTCTTTGCTTACAGGTGTTATGGCCATATTGTTAATATCTTGTTAGGTTATGAGAATCTGATAGACCAGAGAGGGCATTCAAAAACACGAGGAGCCTTTGCTACATTCTGGATATTTGTGAAGTCAGAGTTGTCAACTTCGTCAAATGGGAAGTTTGCAATCAGGTTTAAGCACCTAGAGTTATCTTGGTCTATTATGACATAAATACTATCAACTTCTATCTCATTCTTTAAAAATTGAAGGAATCTTGGAAGCATAGCTTTCATAATTCTTTTACCCTCAAAAGGCTCAATCACAAAGAAATCCATAGTCCACTCCTCAAATCCTATAATGGCTTTATTATAAGCTGGAGTGCTAACCATAATGAGACCGACTACTCCACTGTTAATGCGAATAGCATATGCAAATTCCCAGCCTTTTTCGGTTTTAGAGGAAATCGCAAACACCCATTTTTGCACAGCTTCTTTTGAACTGAAATCAAGATTCGGAAGGAATTTCTTAATTCTCTCAGTATTACCAAATAGCTGCATGCTAGCAAGAAAGGCTTCATCTTCCATGAAACCAGCGTCCACGGCACGCATATTCAATCCAGTGTTTCCACAAGGTATAAACTTCAGACTTTCTAAAGAATAATAATCGTCGATAATGTCTTCTTTCAACAATTCGGCAATTCTTTGGGGGTTAATTGGTACATTCATGTTCCTTCTTTTTTTAGTCGAATTTGAGATTGGGAGATGTAATTAAGTGTCAAGTAAATGAACTTCTTACACCTCCCCCCATTATTATTGACGAATCAGTTCATTAATGTCTACTTCCAGACATTTTGCTATATCCACCAAGTTTTCTAAACTTGGTTGTGCACTATTTGTACACCACTTAGATACGGTTGCAGGATCTTTGCCGAGTTGCTCAGCAAGCCATTTATTGGTTCGCTTTTTCTCAGCAAGAATAACTTTCAATCGATTCAAATCTTTATTCTCCATGTTATACATCTTAAAATTCCGAGTACAAAGTTAATGATTTTTTCACAAATAACGTAATCAAATTGGAAAAATAACATCTTTTCCACAAAAAAAATTGCTATTTTATCAATTTATAACAAATAATAGCATTTTTCTTCTATGTTAAATTGTTTTTGATGACAAAAGTTCTGTTTTCTGAAAGGAACCAAAGTTCATAACAACAAACAATACAAAAAAGACCTTTTCCCGCACACTTTATTCAAACGAACGGGAATCAATATAAAGAAACTAACTACCTATCCTTTCTTTGTGGGATTCTTACTTAATGTATTAACAGGAGTAGGGTTTTCTCTACCTTGTGTTCCTTTTTGTTGTGGAACTGTTGCTGTACGAATGTTATCGTTATTCATATATGTATAGTTTTAATGGTTGAAGTCTTTTATCCGCAAAGTCATTGGCTCTTGCTACCCATTCTGGATTAAGATTACCATGAATCATGCTAAATTTATTTTCATTAGGTAGTTGAATGGCTTTTGCTTCTATAAATTCCTTTTCAATAGATGTAACATGTGACGAAGGCACTTTAAAATGACTATCCAACTCTGCCAACCAACGACCTAGTCTTGAGAGGTAATTATTTGTCAATTCTAATAGCCCTTCTAATTCTGCCCTTTTCTCCGTATCAATGATTTTTGAAATCGTTATTCGATTGCAATAGATGATTATTATTGACACAATAACAAAGAGAATAAAAAATCCCAATACCACATACATAAATGTTATATTACTCAAGAATGAGAAAATACCCTCTATGACGGTCAGGCAAAATCCCCAAGGTAAATACTTCTTTAGAAAAATAAGCCACTTATACTTGTCACGTAGAGCTTTGTCTTCATCCAAGAATATTCGTCCATACTCAAAAATGGGTTGCCATTTATTGAGCTCTTCAGCAATACAATTATTTACCTGCGCCTGATTCATCTTTTATTCTTCTATCGGGTACGTTTCATCATATATTTCACTAAGTAAACGGTCTTTATAGAGCCAATGAGGAGTTGGCGATATGTGTTTAACCTTATAACCTTTTAATTGGGCAGATAAAGCACTAATTGACCATTCTTCTCCATCATAATCCACCTTTCTGTCAGTTACTATAGTTACAGAAATAGATGGATCATCCTTCCACATAAGGATATCACCTTTCTGCATACCCATCTCATAAAAGTTCAAAGCTGGACGGTGTATCTGTGCCTTAACAGATGCTGCTTTATCTTCAGGAGTAAGGTCATTTTCGATTTCTTCGGAAACATCATTTGTGATGTCTTCATGGTGGAAGAGTTCAAGAATAGCTTTCGCTTGTTCCACATTTATTCTGAAAAATTCACGATTCGCATTAATACGTTGTGGACCAAAAGCTGTATGAAGGGCTTTCTCAATTTTCGCACAGTCAGATTTCTTAACCTTGCAAGCGAACTGACATTCAAAAGGAAGTGGCACGCCAGTCGTATAGAGTTCTTTCATACGTTGTTCAATCTCCTTTTGCGTGGTCATGCCAATCTTTACGAGACCTGGCATAACAGGATTGGTCAATAGATAAACAATTCCGTATTCCATATTATCTTATATATTCTAAGTCACCAAGCATTCTGTCAATAATATTGATAAAGTTTTGCTTAAAACCCTCATTGTGTTGATATTCTTTATAAAGGGACATATCGCCTTTACGCTGCTTTCTCATAACACGATCCACAATAGCTATCATTGCTGCTTCAACAGCCTGTTGATCTGGGTTTCCAACTACTAAAGTCTGATAGTCTTCATCATCAGCAACAGCCTTGGCAACCCCAATCATCTTTGCTTTTTGGTCTTCTGGCGTAGCGTTCCACCCTTTGAACCAACGCTCATTAAACTCTTTGAGTATCTGATCAAGTGGATCTGTCGGCTCTTCATCATCACCTCCAGCATTGACCATGACAGGCTTATTAGGATCAACCACTGCTTCACCAGGATCGAGTGCTATTGTTTCATTAAGAGCAGTACGGCGCAAACCATAAGTGTTCAAGTCAACTGAGTCTAGAAGGTCTTTCATATCAACCACCCCAGGCTTGTCGATATGTAGAGATGGTATGAGATAGCGAAGGAACCAGAACAGCTTTTCCCAATCAAGCATCTCGAACTCCATAATCGCAGCCACCTTACTATATACTCTGACGAACTGCTTACATTTCATCTTAAAGTCGGCCTTTCCATTCTCTGCCCATTCAATTTCGGAATTGAAACGCTGAGCACAGGTGTCAAGAATCGGAGCCCACTTGTCAGCCTCCTCTCCGTGGATGTAAAGTTCCATGAAGTCATTAACCTCGCCCATGTCAAATACTCCGAATGATAGAAGAGTGTTCTTGAGCTGGTGTAATATGTTGACATCGGTTGCCTCAGAAAGCGTGGTGGTGGTGTAGAACGGGTCGAAAGCATCCTTGATACCTTCCTTTGTATTGTAAAAATCCAGTATGAACAAATCTTCACTCAGTTTTCCCAGTTCTGGTGCCGACCGGTTAAGACGTGATAGTGCCTGAACTGCCAATACGCCATCGAGAGGTTTGTCAATATACATGGCACACAGTTTTGGCTGATCAAACCCAGTAAGATACTTGTTGGCTACGACTAAAATACGATATTCATCAGAATCAAACATTTCGGCCGTCTTTGTGTCGGGGAAACCATTAAATCCTGATTCTGTGTATTCTCTACCCGATATTTCCTTGATGCCAGAAAAAGCGATGAGTATTTTGAACGGCATTTTCTTACCGACACAGATCTTCTGGAGTGCATTATAATATAAGATGGCACATTCTATATCCTTCGTCACAACCATTGCCTTAGCTTTGCCTCTCAACTTGTGATTGCGGTAAATCTTAGCGTCAAAGTGGCTAAGCATAACATCCGCTTTTGCCTCAATGGTTTTTGGATCACGCTCAACGGCCTTACGTAGCAGTTTCTGAGCCCGGTCGTTGTTGTATTCAGGATTTTCCTCAATGCTCTTGGTCAGCTCGTAGTAACTCTTATAGGTAGTATAATTGGTCAGCACATCAAGTATGAACTGCTCCTCTATAGCCTGTTTCATACTATAGAGGTGGAACGGGTGGAAATGTCCTTCAGAGTCCTGAGTACCAAAACGTTCAAGAGTCTCTTTCTTCGGCGTCGCAGTAAAAGCGAAGTATGAACAGTTGCTGCTCATCTTGCGGTCTTTCATCAATTTCTCCAAGAGTTCGTCTGTATCACCGCCTCCCTGATCAGCATCCTTTTGAACTGTAGCGTTAAGCTTATCTGCCGCAATTCCGGACTGACTGCTATGCGCCTCATCGATAATAACCGCAAAATTGTGATCAGAGACATCCGCAATAGCATCACATATAAATGGGAACTTTTGTATTGTCGTGATGATGATTCGCTTGTTGTTCTCTATGGACTCCTTCAGTTCTTTCGACGTATCAGCATGAGCAACAATCTTATTGCTTTGTCCGAAAGCCTTGATGTTGTCTGTTATCTGCTTATCGAGAAGACGGCGATCAGTGACCACTATCACAGAATTATAAAGAGGTACGTCAATGGCTTTGGCACGGACAGCGTCTATGGAGTTTGGGCATACCTTGATAAGTTTGAATGCCAGCCAGGTAAGAGAGTTGGACTTTCCTGAACCTGCCGAATGCTCAATAAGATAGGTTTTTCCAACGCCTTTATCTGCTACATCATCAATTAGTTTGGTCACAACGTCAAGCTGATGATAACGGGGGAAGATGAGCTTCTTCGCATTCTTCATTATGTGTGGGACTTTCTTTTGTGTCTTGGCCTCATCATAGTCAAACAGCACATAGTTCATGATAATATCAGCCACATAGTCCTTTTGCAAAATGTATTCCCACAGATACGATGTTTTGTAACCTCCTTCAGCGTTCACGGGATTTCCTGCTCCCTGCCCATTAGGTAGCCCTTTGTTGAATGGCATGAAAATCGTTTTATCCAGATTCAGCCTCGTTGTGAAAAAGACCTCATCCTTGTCCAGTGTAAAATGAGCAAGGCAACGCCCGAAGTTCAGAAGTGGCTCTTTTGGGTTACGCTTGACTGATTTATATTGCTTCTGACCATCATATCTGGCAGTCTGATGGGTCCAAGGATTCTTCAATTCAAAAGTAAAGATGGGCAGTCCGTTGACATACAGCACCATATCTATCTCGTAGTCCGGGTTCTGGATGGAGAACGTCTGCTGCCTGGTGATTGAAAACTGGTTGCTGGCATAGTCTTTCTGGGATTGCTCGGAGTCGGCAGCTGAAGGTTTGGGATAAAACAGCGTTAGTTTTATGTTGTTGAGCTCAACACCCTTCCTGAGGACCTGTATGATACCGAATGTCTTGATGTCCGAGTCGATCTGCTTTTCAACTGACGCTTTGAGATCCTTCCCAACAAACCTTTTAAGCTCCTCCTTTTGTGTAGATTCAAGGAAAGACCAAAGGCGGCGCTGATCCAATGCGACCTTCTTATTCAAGTCACTTGGAACACCCCAGTAGTATTGTTTTTCATTGGGGGTCTGGGCATCAGGATTTGTCTGACCGGTAGAAGTACGTTCCTCCGATGTGTTACCTACTAATGCCCTTTCGATGAGGGCTTCAAAGGCCTGTTCGTTTGTTTTTGATGTAATCATATCTGATTTTCACTTATGAAACATTGTTCTACGATAGTTCTTATCTTATCTGCAGCGAGTAGGATGCGATCCTCCTCATCTATCCCATCATTGTCTTGATGGACGTTCCATTTTTCCTCATTATTCTGAGAGAAGAACCTAAAACCGCTTTCTGATGCCCTTATGGAAGCAGAAGGACTCATCATAACCAAATCGTTACCATAATTATCCAGAGTAAGGATCTTTTTCCCATATTTCAGTTCAAATTCTTCTGCAAGCATTTTGTATAGCACATTAAGAAAAGGATACCAATGTTGTCCATTGAACTGATGTTTGTTGAGAGATGTACAGACATAGTCGTTGTTTTCCCATTTCAGTTCACCTTCAGAACCCCGCATCATATCCGGATATTTTGCGAAATAGTACCTCCATGGGTATTTCTTTTGTTTCTCCTGGTCTTCTACATAATCGCTGATGATATCTTCAAGAGTTTTACCATCCCTTACTTTATTGAGCAATTCTTTCAATACAGCCATAGTATTATCCTCAAATCCTTCCCTATTTCGACTTTTATGTAGAAGAAGGCTCCAAGTAGAACGGTTTTGATTGCCCATATAGTATCTGTTTCCTGATTTCTGTCTGTAATCACCAATGGAAATCATAGCACGGTGTATTTTGGAGAAATCAATATCTGCCATTTTGAAAACCGTATAGAATATGTCAGTCAGGTCTAAGTCTTCATATCCCATTCCTAATGCATATCCATAGATAAGAGGATGATCCTCGAACCGTTGTAAGCGTTCCAATTTCTTCGGCTTCAATACTGTTTTTTTGATTTGCTTGTCAATTTCCTCGTCTTCTTGGATACCATTAAAACCATGCTTAAGTTTTTTGTTGATTCGACCATGGATAATCAACTCTTGTACTTCACTCAGCAAGTCCTGCATATATTCAGCGTCTCCACGTATCTCACCAGAAGAAGAGTTCCATATCAGGTTTCTCAGTATTCTTAGCCTCTCTTTAAATAGGTATTCGGTAATTCCTTCTTTCTTTTTATTCATCAGATAGGTAAGGATGCCAAATAGAAACAAGAAATCTCCATTGGAAAAGTTGTTGTTCACTTGATAAAGTTTGATACATGCATTAAAGAAATTCTGTGTATTCCTGTACTCATCAATAGTTTTGTACGTCGCCACTTTACCCTCTTGGTACTCCGATTGGGTCAGGAAATATGTAAAAAACTCATCTATGCTTTTGAAATCCCCTATAACATCATACCAGCAATCCATAGCATCTTCGAAATAACTTCTGTTCTCCGGAGAATCTTTGTAAAGAATATTAATCAGCTCAAACTCATCATTTGATTTCTTAACATTCTGCTGATAACAAAGGATGTGGCTGATGTAGAAAAAATATCTCATGAACTCTGTATCAACGAGATCCTCCTTGTTCCGATATGGGAAAAGAACATCCATCCATTCCACATCAAATTTATGACAGATGCTAATCTGTTCCTTTGAATCTCTCTCATACAAGTCTTCGAATTCTGCCTTGAAATGTTCAAAAGCCGTTAGTTTCTTCCCTCTTGAGTTCATTTTTATATACAGCTCATCCGAAAGTCCATTCTCCTCTAATGGGAGGAAATAAAAAATGATATGCTTCTTCTCGCCAGTCAGTAGAGTCCAAAGGTCAGAAATGTCAGAGAACTTTTCTTTTATAGCATCCAGCATTACCAACATACTTCTGATGGTCGGGTCATTATTCCATTCCCCCATAAACCAATACTCATCAACCAACTGTTTCTCAATTGAAGAATTGAAAGAAGGTGAAAACTCTAGTAGATGTGCACAGAAATCTCGTGAGCTTGGCCGAATATCATATGTGAAATGCTTCATAAAAGCAAAACACTTATCATCTGAAGGAATACCCATTCTTTTCGCAGCATACCAGTGTAACAAGAACAATGTGGTCAGTCGCTGCTGTCCATCCAGCGGTGTAACAATGATACGTTCAAGTTTTACTTCGGTTTTGCTATATACATTCTCCTTCTCACCATATACAAAATCCATCTTCATCAAACCAGCCTCTTTCAGGCAAGCATGGATTGCATCCAAAAATCTGTTCCTTATTCTGTTGACTTCAGTGGAGGTACGTCCCTGAGCATAATCTCTTTGTACCATGGGAATCGTCACATAGTATTTTTCAAGGAAAGACTTGAATGAATGCGGTTCGTATTTTTTATTATCTTCTGCCATAGTGAATTCTGCTATTTATCAGTTTTATCTCATTCCCACTCTCATCTACATGATCATACAAGACATGATTCATTGCATCGATATAGTATTTCCTATCATCCTCAGACCAAAAGTGCAGTTTCGTATCAAATAGGGAATAATACTTCATGAACACATTCTTGGTACAAACTGGGATATAATCCCCTTTCTTGTCCATATCAATGATTTTCATTCTCTTCACATCAAAGGTAGAGTTGCTCAAAGCGGCGTTCTCACCTACTGTCAGCAAAGCCATGTTAGAAATGGTGTGCATCATAGAGTTATCATCTCCGTTGGAAAGAATGTCTACCACTAGTGGGGAGACTCGCGAGAACTCCTCTCTTATGGAGCCATTGAAATTCTTGTCATCAATATGAGCGATTACTACGTCTATTTCACCACATATTTCATCGATTCTGTCCATCAGTTTATCATTTTCACTGTTTTTATTGTTCGGAGCTAAAGATTTTTTCAGTTCCAAGAGAGATTTTTTATGCAAAGCTAACCACTCTCTCCATTCAGGATTACTTCTCAGACTCTCAGAATTTTGAGCATGGATATGTTCCAGTGACCAGACGCCCTGATTTTTATAGCTCTCAAAGGGGAAACGCATTCCTTTATCACCTTTTTGACGTATTGTCTCCACATTGAAAAGCAACAATAGCGTCTGAATGAAAGGCTTGTGCTGTTCGTAATTAAGTTCGGCATAGTCGAGTTCTTCGTCCTGTTCACCCTCGCCACCTTTTTTGACGAATCTGACGCTCTTACGAATCCTATCTACAATCTCTTTCCGGAATTGAGACTTCTTTATCTGTGAATCATCATCCATCGCCAAATCAAGAAGTTCCTTGATGCTTGCACCCGTTGCAACAAGGAATCCGATTTGATGATAGAGATCAAAATCCTTGTACCATTCCTTAAGTTGCTGGTAGTATCTAACTAAGGTTTCCCATGTCTTGTATTTGTTGTCAGCGTTCTTAAAGCGTTCAACAAATCTGTTGAAGGTGTAATAGTTATCCTCGTTGTTAGGCTTCTTCTCCATGATATCAAAGAATAACTCCATGCGGATAGGGTATCGCTCTGCTTTTTCGTTCGTGATAAAAGACCAGAAATTGTCATCATGAAGTCCTTTCTCCATCGCATCCCATTCCAATGCTATCTCAGGTTGTCTCTTCTCTTCTATTCCATATGGATTACCTTCATAACCATTATTGCCCTTCTTCCCCCTACTCAGAAAGAGCGCCTTTACCAACTCCGCATTTGTGAGATTGATTTTGCCAATATTAAGTCGAGTGAAGATATCTACGCTGTTCTCATCTTTATCCACCTCATACCAAATTACAGAGACAAATTGCTGTAGTTTAATGGCAAACATATTCATTCGGGCATTGTCACCATTGAACCAGTTTTTGATAAATAGATAAGCCTTTTTGATGAACAACTCGTCGATATTGGTAGACTTTGAGTTCAAGTCTATTGTGTCAATATCCTCCAACAGTTTTTTGCTACCTATGTGTCCATTTTCACTTTTCCGGGTAGTATATTCAATCGTGTATTTTATTTGTCCAATTGACATTTTCAAGTATTTCATAATCAGATACAGCGTTGTCATCCGTTGTTGTCCGTCAATCAATTCATATACACCTTCAATGTCTTTGACAACAACTGGCTGGAGGCAGTATTTCTGACCGAAGGGCAATTCATCGATGTCCTCCAAAAGATGTTTTATTTCGTCATCAGACCAACGGTATCCCCGTTGGTAAGCCTCAATCTTAAAACTACCCTTTATGTTTCCTATTATTATTTCTTTGAGATCCATTTTATGAAACTTTCACTTTACCTGTTACTACTTCGTTTATGATTATTTGCTTCCGCTCCTGTAATTTAATTATTTTATTTTTTGTAATTTCAACATATGAGTTCAAAGGAGCAATGAGCATATTTATATAATCAACAATTCGAGATTGTTCTTCTTTAGGAGGAATGGGAATTTTTGTAGAAGATATTAAATCTGGACTAACTCTTTTCTGACTATTCGTTGCACCATAACTATAACTTATCAGATAATCCGTTGCTATACTACTTAAAAAATAATATTCTACAAAATGAGCATTCGCTCCGAATATTGTAAATGGTACGAACTCAGTGGAAGCCACAGAATTATATTCTGGTTTAGACACAAACCATATTCTTTGCTTATGTACATTAAGTTTATTAATTAGTAGCGTATCTTCTGTTAACAGTAATTTGCTACTTTCCAATTCTTTTCCAACAATATCGAAACAGACTTTACTAGCATCAAAAGCAGGCATACTATAATCATGAAATATTGTTTCAGCACGTTCCTTTGGGTTTATTAGGGTTTTGTTCGTTTTAGCGATATGTTTTAATGATTTTATTACCCAATGACAAGGTATCTTCCCAATCCAATCCACACCGCTATCCTTCATCGGGACATTTGGATCGAGACCTTTTGTGACGGCGTTGTTGATGATAATCTGCTTACGCTCATTCAGCAACTCTATCATTTTCTGCTGCTGGGCTATTGCTTCGTCTATCTTAACTATTACTGAATCAAGGTATTCGACCATTAAATCTTGCTCTTTTCGGGGTGGAATAAGTGTTAGGACTTGGCCAAAATCATCAGTGTACATTCGCCATCGTGAAGGAATTACTCCTGTTGAATGGCGAGCGAACTCAGCGAGGTAGGTTGGTGTCTTATAAAGGTAGTGCATATACTTTGGATTGGAGTCATCCGTTAATTTATATATACAATATGCTGGACTAACAATCCCCTTATAAGCAGATATGCCTAAACCTCCCATCCATGCTAACATAATGTTGACTACCAAGTCATTTTCTTCAACAATTTTATAGCCTTTTAATGATTCACTTCTGGACTCTGACTTAGTTGGCGTTACTCCATCAAATTGTGACACAGATAACAAATCCTCAGTCCCATTCTCAGATTTTGCAAACTGCTCTTGCCAAATATATTTGGTTTTGACAGTTTCCCAATGACTCGGAATCTCCCCAAGCCATTTTACTCCACTGTCTTTATATTCACTATATCTTTCCATACGCTTATACTAAATCAAAGAGTGACTTGATGAATCCCTGACTCTGTTCATCAAGAGCGAGTATATCGGTCTCGTTCTCTTCAAGCGAACGCAAAGGAACCGGCTTGTAAAAATACTTGTTGAATGAAATCTCACAACCTATCTTAGTGGATGGAATGTTTATCCAAGCATCAGCAACATATGGTCGTACTTCACGTTGAAAATACTCGTATATATCATCCTTTACCGGAATTTTCTCACTGTCACGAAGATCGCTGTCTGACTCATACTCGACATAGGTATCCTTTTTTGCTCCTGACGCATAACCATAGTCAGCCAAACGAGCAGGATCAATGTCGAAAACTGTCTCCAACTTCTCAATATCCTTGCTGTTGGACTTATGCTCCTTTTTTATAACAGGGGCTGCATCAGGATCTGTCGTGGACATAGCACGAGCTATGGTATTCAGTGCAGTTCCCTTTACGTCGAGTCCCAAGGATTTTGCCGTCTCAGTAACTTTCTTTGAGAAAACGTTGAAATCCATGTAAATTTCCGTCCCGATAACCTTCATTAGCGCTTTGGCTGCTTCCTGTAATGCCCGGCGTTCATTCCATGCCTTAACCGAGATGAGTTTTGCCAGCTTCTTGTCTGTCATCTTTATCTCGTTCTCTTTCAGATACTCCTTGATGCCTGTTACCTCAGAATCGAGACCAGTAAACACTCGCTCTCCATAAGTCTGATACAGCCATTTGCTCATCTCCAAATCACTGCTATCATATAGCATCTCGTCTATCTTGAGAGCGTTGAATTGACTCTTCAGACGTAGAGGTCGCTCGATGGTAACATTAAAATAGCGGAAATCATCGCCATCAAATATCTTTGAGCGAACCTTGTCTTCATCATTGTCGTCCTCAATAAAGTCTATATAAACATTTAGGATGGTTTCACGATATTGCTTAGAGATTGTACAGTTTCTTGAACCCTGGTTCTTTCGTAGTTTCTCGTATGCCTGGGATGCGTCTATGAGCTGAACTTTACCCTTTCGATTATCCGATTTCTTGTTAGTGAGAATCCAGACATAGGTGGTAATACCAGTATTGTAGAAAATATTGTTAGGCAGCTGTATGATTGCTTCCACAAGATCGTTCTCGATTAGATAACGTCGAATATTGCTCTCACCGCTTCCTGCATCACCGGTAAACAGAGATGAGCCGTTATGGATAGATGCAATACGAGTTCCTTGTGGTTGATATTCGAGTGGCTTCATCTTATCCACCTCTTCCAGAATAAACAGTAACTGACCATCTGAAGTTCGAGGTGTACAATCCAACACCTCCTCATCTCCGGCAAAGTTTGTCAGCGGTAATTCAAAGCGATGGTCAAGAAGTGCTTTGTCGTGGTATATCTTTTCCTTATCGGTTTTCCAAGATTTACCATATGGTGGATTGGTAAGCATATAACCGAATGACTTATCTGCAAAGTTATCTTCAGTGATGGTATTTCCAAGATGTATTCCGCTTGGATCCACTCCCTTGATAATAAGGTCGGATTTACAGATGGCATAGGTTTCAGGGTTTATCTCCGTACCGGCTAGTTGTATCGCATTGTCTTTCAAGCCGAGATTCAGAAGATACTCTCGACCTTCAGTGAGCATACCACCAGAACCACATGCTGGATCATAGAGGGTGATAATCTTAGGGAGATTATCTTTGACCGGTTCGAAGATAAGATGAGCAAGGAGAGAAATAGCATCACGAGGAGTAAAGTGTTCACCTGCCTCTTCGTTATTCTCTTCATTGAACCTACGAAGCAATTCCTCAAAGACGGTTCCCATTCCAATGTTTGTAAGGGCTGGTAGTATGAGTCCGTCAGGATCAGTGGTATCATTATCTGTAAGATTGATACGTGGATCCGTAATACGTTCGATTATTGATAACAGGCGGTCGTTGTCTGCGAGTTTCTTTGCCTTGTTGTAGTATTCAAAGTTTTTCAAGACATCCCGGACGTTTTCGCTATATCCGTTCAGATACTCGACAAAATTTGAATAGAGAATATCGTTATTATCCGTTGCTTGTGATTTCAAACGGTTCAGTGTCCATTTGCTAGTGTTGAAATATGAAAGACCAGTGATATCTGTTAAAATGCCTTCGTCAAGATCATCAGTGCCGCCATTCTCTTTGATTTCATCTTCAACCTCTTCCTTTGTGGGTTCGAGCAAAGCATCCAAACGACGAAGTACAACCATTGGCAATATAACATCTCGATATTGACCGCGAAGGAATACATCTCGAAGCACATCATCTGCTATATTCCAGATGAACGAGACTATTTGATTATGACTTGATTCCATATATTAAAATCTTTATTCAACTATCAAATCTCTTAATTCACATTCTAACAACTCCGCGATTTTATCAAGGGTTGGTAAAGTCGGTTGTGTGATATTACTACACCACTTAGAAACAGTCACAGCGGTCACCCCCAACTGTTCAGCTAGCCAAACCCCAGTTCTATCTTTCTCTACTAAAATAAGTTTTAGTCGGTTTAATTTTTTCTTGTTCATGTTTAATATCTTAAATTTGTATGCAAAGTAACAAAAAATAAATGACACGAACAAACAATTAATCATAAAACATATTAAAGAGTCAACAAAATGCTATAAATAGGTTTATTTTATGAATATAATATCTTCTTGTTTTCTTGAAAAGTGATAAAAAATGACCACCCTATAATTATGTGGGTGGTCACGTATAATTTAGTATATCTCAGTATAAAGTAGTATTTTCTACTTCTTATTGAACTCCTGTATCTCCTTAATCATATCTTTCACATCTTGATTAACTTGCAAAAAGTTCGCATACAATATACGTTCACGCACTTCTGGCGAATCAAAATGGTAGAATTGAGGGATAGGATAATTAGCATAGTCCTTCTCTTCCTTTGAGATTTCATCCATGTCGAAGTTTGTCTTGCAGAAGAACTTGCTGGTTTGGAACTCCTCAGATTCCTGGATGTCCATACTCCCTCCCCTACCTGTCTTTGTCTTTACGAAATCACGAGCAGTCTGACCGCATATCCAGCCTGTTGCCATATCAGCAATCTTAGAGCCTGGCACAAGACTGTCCATGTTCTCATTGAGGTTAACGGAAGTTCTGTCGCGGTCGATAGTCACACCTTTTTTCAGCTGTACGACCTTACCGAAAATGTCATTGGAAAGCCATTCGAGGGTTTCCTTGGCTCTGGCAGAACCACTGACCACATTGCCGACAGTGGTAATAATCTTTTGCATACCTGTCTTACCATAATCGGCTTCCAACTGTGGCAGTTCCTGAAAGCCCAAGGCCACACTGACCTTATTGCTACGAGCCGTTCCAATCAGACGGTCTATCTTATGGAAATACAAGGTTGGCAACTCATCGACGATGATGCTGACAGGGATATTCTTGCCTTGGCCGGTATTGACACGGGTGACAAGACGATTCAATATCAAAGCATTCAAGGCACCAATGATACTTTCCATCTCTGGGTCATTGGCTATCAGCAGATAACTCGGATGCTTCGGGTCTGACACTTTCAAGTCGAAGTCATCACCATCCTTATGGAAAATCCAATAAGATTCCTTGGTGGCCAGGCGTGAAGTGAAGACACGCAACGTACCAATCATACCCTCCAACTGCTCCATTGCCTTATTCTCAAACGCTGTCTTAAACGGGCCAAGGAGCGGTGCCACCTCCGTATCGGTCATCAGAACCTCAAAGATAGTCTCATAGCTCTCATTCAGAAATGACAGAATATGAGGCATGTCGCTATATTTGCCCAACCAATATGCCGGAGTCGTTACATTACCCATAGCGTCACGAACAACACCCGTTGGTTTGATCATGCCAGTCTCTGGGTCAATGGTCTTGTCAAAGTTCAACTCCTGACCATTCTCGTCATAAGGTCTCTTCTCATAGTTGCAAAAGAAATAGATACAGGCTGCAAGGAAGTTGACAGCTGATGTCTGGAAGAACTGGTCACTACCTCCACCACCCTCTTTCTTGCCTTTCTGCAAGGATTCAAGAAGTGTCTCGGCAGTTTCACTGGCAGCAGCCAGATTGCCGATGTATTTTAATTGGATAGGATTGACACGACGGCTGAACTCAACATTCACGAAATTGATGATGTTGAACTGACAGTCTTTCGGCGTCTTTCCTGCTTTTTTGTTGATACGGTAGTGGTAGTACAGCTTCTGGGCAAGCGTCGGGAACTTGTAATCATAGACAACCATAGCAAAGCCCTTGGCACTATGCTGACGGATGAACGGCTCAATGATGGAAAAGGTCTTACCTGAACCAGGCGTACCAACGACCCATGTACCACGGAAGGGATTGATGACATTGACCCATCCTTTGCGGAACTTTCCCCTGTAATAGTAGCGCATCGGTATATTGACACTATACTTATTCTCGACCTTCTCCTCCATCTGCTCGAAACTCTCGTTCTCGAAGTTGAAGCGGTCTTTCAGCAAGCCATCCTTCAGATATTTGGAGATATTATCAAGGGCAACATGAACCAACACAGTACCGACCACAGACATCACAAAGTATATCCATGTGCTACTGTGTAGTGTGAAGAAGGTTGGATTCCAATGACGATTAAAGACCCAGACGGAGAAGAACATGAGTATCACACCAAACGTAATGGGATAGATGACCATACGCTTGGCATTGAACTCCAAATGCTTCTTGTTTCTGGTGCCGACACAAGTAACGCATATCATCAGGAAAATCATGATCTTACTGCGAAGCATGTGGCCGTCCTGGTAAACATCCATGAGTTTGAGCCTGCCATGGATGTCAGCGAGTATTCCACCCCAAAAGTCCAAGATTTCAGGGTTGATGGCATACTCGAAGAACTCCACAACCAAAGAAAGGTAGATGAACGTGCGGAATATCTTATATAGCGTCTGCAGGTCTTTGCTCTCTTCCATCACTTGCGATTTTGTTCTTCTTTGTTCAAGCGAATCATCATTATAGGTCTGACAGGCAATGAGGTGTGCTTGTCAGTGCTTTCAAAACGACCAGAATAGAGGCTGAAACGCCAAGCTCTGTCTGTAGCAGCCCCCTCGCATTCTGTACTCGTCCAGTACCAACAATCCACGGAGTCAACAGGAATGACTATACCTCTACATCGCTCGATAGTGGCATTGACAATATGCCTCGCTGTATAGAGCTTATACATCTCACAGACGGATGGGATGAAATACTTGGCTTGAACACTTGATGCTATAGGGGATTCTATCTTACCGTAACGCAATGCTGTTGTGTTTAACTCTCCATCACAAGCATTGATGTCAGTGGAAGTTCCCTGAGCCACATAGATGGTGTCTGGATTGCTGAAAGCATCCTGAGAAGAGGCATTCAAACTGACGGCATAGGCGATACCTGATATTTCGTCTGCTGCATCTACATAGAACAGGACAGCTTCCGGTGTATTGCCGTCTGCTATACATTTGTCATAAGTGGTAACATCACCATTGGTGCTATAGACCATTCCCGGCATCCAACTATGCCAAGAGAAATCTTCCTCGAAATGTTCATCACAGGAAGTCAACAGCATAGTGACCATTAAAGCAAATAATAGCTTCGTGAATATTCTTGTCTTCATAATAACTCGTTTTTATCGTGAACCTGTTGGAAGTTTAATGCCTAACACAATGCCTGTACGAAACAGGTCTTCACCATTGATGCACAAATCGGTCTTGACCTGCCAATAGAGCTGATATCCATGACGAAGCACATAGTTATGCTCATAACCGAGGTTTGCCCAACCTACTGCCTCATGGGTATCACTGCCAGCACTGGCACCTATACGCAGACAACCGTACTTGTTTCTGGAACGTACCACACAAGGCTTATAGGCTACACCCAATCCCCATGTACGATAGTTGTTCCAGAACGATTCTGTGGTAACATGTCCGGCAGATTCATCTTTTGCCCACTTAATATAGCCATTGGCAAAGTATTCCCAGGCATTGTGATTCTTGGTCTCATGCTCCACGGCAAGGGTCATATCAATGCCTCTCTCATAGAGCGCACCAACGCCCAATGAGAGACGGTTGCCGTTGCTCTGTGCTTTACCTGTCACTGCCAGCAAGAGCATGACAGAGACAAGCAACGGTTTCATAATACTAATTTTATTCATAATTTACTCGTTTTTTATTCTTCCATCAGTATGGCTCTGTTAAACGAATCGGCACTAAGCACATCCTCATACTCAATACTGAGATTGACAGTACGACCACTAATCTGCTTCTCACTAAGTTCTATAGTCAGGATCTTGTCATTGGGGAAGGTCATCTTCTTCAAGACAATGACATTCCTGTAGCCATAGCGGAATGATTGTGTAGGATCAAGAACGAGTTCCGGTTTCAACTCAATAGTCTGAACAGTAGTAGATTTCGAGGTTTTCTTATCATTGAGTTTAACCCTTAGCTGGTCAATGTCGAAACGGATATTTGTCCTATTCTCTACAGAGAAATCAATGAAGAAATACTCACCAACACTATAGATGTTGTTCAGTCGCATAGTCATTCGATGCATCTTGGTTGATACGTTTCTGAAACGTGCCGGTGATGCCCATATCTGACGCGCATACCGTGTCATATCTTCTGTTGACATACTGACAGCAGGGTTATTATAGGGCACTCGCTCATCCAGCGAAATCGTCTTCTCTGTCACAGCTTCATCCATACGGGAAGTATAGATAAGGGCATACTGGGTACGATAGCGTTCCGTAACGATGGTGACAACAGCTAACACATCGCCGTCATGGTGAACGTCCATACCCTCCTTGGGTTTGAGACGGACTGTGTTGTTGATAGGCTGGTCACCTGCCACCTTGTCTGTACTAATGTCCACAAAACGGATGGGCTCACTGGCAGTAATGACGGTGGTAACATTCTCATTGACGGTGAGATATTGCATATCGTCCATCGTCGTCTGTGCCATAACAGGCACTGCGGAAAGCAGTGCAAAGACTGCCGTTCCAAACATTCTTGATAGTTTCATATTATTGCTTATTTTGTTTGTCTCTTTTCCTTGGAATTTATAAGATATACCTGTGTGCCATACTTGATGTTCACCTTGTTCTTACGAATATTCTTGGAGATGGCATTGGCAGTTTTCTGGTAAGCATTCTGAAGGGCTTGCATTCCCCAACGACCTAAAGAACCGGTGGCTGAACCGTCATTTAGACTCATGCTTTGGCTCATGGCTCCACTGGCCACATCCTGTGTGGTTTCCCTGAAGCTACTTCTTGGTA
>Ga0256404_1002243_pt1 | contig 43418 bp, 44 predicted proteins | sample RumenRJG_01DNA_FD_185990 | JGI IMG/M metagenome (GOLD analysis project Ga0256404, IMG submission 185990) | Bovine rumen microbial communities from Lethbridge, Alberta, Canada - RJG_01 | ecosystem: Host-associated > Mammals > Digestive system > Stomach > Rumen | place: Canada: Alberta | collected... | reverse complement strand
ATCGTAAATATGTAGCTTATGGAACTTTATTCAATAAGCACACTCAAGAAGTTGTAGAGAGATTAGATGGACAAAAGGCAACAGGAAAACTCGAATTCACAGTTGGAGATACAAGAAATCTAACTGTTACAGTTGACATTGATTTCGATACAGACAACGTAAATATGGAAGACGGTTTAACACTGGTTGCATTCGAAGATTTATACATCATAAAAGAAGTTGATGGAAAAGAAGTCGAAATTCCTGTAATTTCTCACCAAGACCCTGAAGATGAAGACCAAAGTGTTATAATCAAGCACATCAAACCTAACTTAGGAACTTTAGCAAAAGACAAAGAAGATGGCGATGACACAATTAATATATTCGCATATGACAACGGTAAATTCACTGTATCAGACACGGTATATATTGAAAACATCAAACCATCAGAAACTGTTGAATACGTTGTAGAAGGAACACTATACAACAAACATACTGGAGAAATGGTTTATAATCTAGATGGAAAATTAGCTAAAGGAAAGACAGAATTCAAGGCTGACAAACCAAATATGGAAGTTGTTGTTGAAATTACATTTGACAGCGATTCCGTAAACGATATAGACGGTTTAGAACTGGTGGCATTCGAAACATTAAAGGTTAAGAAACAATCCACACCAGACGAAGAACCTAAAGAAATCGAAATTGGTCGTCACGAAGACCCAGAAGACAAAGACCAAACAATAATCATCAAACATAGAATCCCAGAAATTCACACTAACGCTGTAGATGCTACAGATTTAGACAAAGAATTCGAAAAAGGATTATATGAAAAAGACATTATCAAAGCTAAAGATACTGTTACAGTCAAGAATATCAAACCAGGCGTAACATATACATTAGAAGGATACTTTGTCGATAAAGATGGAAAAGAAATTCTAACGGACGGTAATTTAGTACCAGGAACAAAAGAATTCACAGCAACAGCAGAAGAAATGAAGGTTGATGTTGAAATTATGGTTCCAGTAAAAGATTACGTGAAGGGCGATAAACTAGTTGCTTTCGAAACATTATACGTCAGCAAAGAAGTTATTGACGAAGAAACAGAAGAATCAGAAATCGTTAAGATTGAAATCGCAAATCACAAAGACCTAGAAGACAAAGACCAAACTGTAGTAATTTATGAATTCCCAGAGAAATTTAAGACAATTCTAACATTTGAAGACGGTAAGAAGGAAAGTCTTCCTACCAATTCATTAAAGTTAAAAGACGTTGTAAAATATGAAGGTTTACAAGTTGGCAAGAAGTATAAATTAAAAGCAACTTTAATTAATAAATCAAATGATAAAGAATTAACAAAAGGTGAAATCGTATTTACACCAGAGAAATCTGATGGAGAAATTACAGTTCCTCTAAACTCATTCGACGCAACAGGATTATACAACGTTGAACTGGTATGTTATGAAGAAATGTATCTCGTCAGAGAAGGTCATGAAGACTTCAAAGTTGCAGAGCACAAAGATAAAAACGATAAAGACCAAACAGTAACATTATTGCCAGAGCCTGTAATACCAAATGAAGAGGTTAATACAGGATTCGGACAAATGACTATCTGGTTCGCAGGATTATCTTCAGCTCTATTCCTAGGTATCATCGCAGTTATTCTCAAAAAGAAAAACTTGCGTAGATATAACTAAAGATTTACTTTAATCAGGTAAATTCTCCTTTACAAAAAGACCTCTTATATAAGAGGTCTTTTTCATACAAACTCTTGAAAAATATTTAAATTTTGGTTAAAATATATAATATACGGAGGTTTTATGAAAAGACTTTTAAAACTATTATCACCTGTTCTATTTTTATTAATTTTAACAGGATGTCCATCGGGTTCTTCTTATGATTCTTGGGAAAGCACTTCTAATGGAATGTCCTATGATTCATATAACTATAAAAACGAAAATTATGTAGAAGAATCTCATTATGTGGATATGGATGCATATGACCCAGAAACAAATACATTTGCTGGTAAGAAAATTATCTATTCTGGTGATGCAACTCTAGAAAGTAAAAATTATAAAGACGACTTATCAGCAATTGAAAAACTGATTTCAGATAATGGGGTCATGGTTACTTCTAGTACAGAGGACGATTATAACGATGTTTGGTATTCATCCAGTTCAAAATACTATGGAAGTTGGGGAAAGGTTAAATCATTCACCCTAAGAATACCAATTAAGAATTTCGATAAATTTGTTAATGGATTGGACGGAGTCGGTGCTCACGTTAAAAACAAGAACATTTCATCTAACGATGTAACAAAACGTTATAACGATAACGAAACAAAAATCAAATCATTGGAAATTCAAAGAGATAGGCTTCTAGAATTATTAGAACAAGCTCAAAATGTAACTGAAATTTTAGAGATTGAAGACAGATTAACAGAAGTCAGATATCAGCTTGAATCGCTGAATAATTCAAATAATCAGATTGATTATGATGTTGAATTTTCAGAATTCAGATTAACATTAAGGGAAGTCAACAGATACAGCACCGACAGTTACAGCTATTGGGAGAGATTCTTAGATTCATTCGGAGAATCGCTAGATAACTTCGCTTCATGGTGTGGAGATTTAGTAATTTGGTTGATATTTGCAGCTCCATTTATCGCATTGATTTCTCTCGTAATTTTCTTGATTAACTTGATTAGAGTTAAGAGAGGTAAAGATAAATTAAGTATTAAAAAATTATTCCAAAATAGTGGCGGAGAAGTAGGAATAAATAAGGTTTTTAAATTTCTGGCATTAGCAATAATCGTTATAATCTTATTTATATTCTTAAGAAACATATTCTAAAGAAAGGTCTGAAAAGACCTTTTTTATTTTGACAAGCATGTAATTTTATGATATAATATATGTATGTTAGATTTAATAGATGAAAAATTAGAAATCAACGAAATTTCAGACATAAAGTTATATAACAGGCAAATGTCAGCCTCAATGGCAGATAAAATGTTCTTTTTAGATATTTTATCTCCAACCGATTATGATACGATTGTCGATTTTGGTTGTGCAGATGGAGAATTGTTGAAACAACATCCGGATGGTTATGTTAAAATTGGCGTCGACAATTCAGAAGAAATGAGGAGAGAGGCTAAACTTAACTATAAGGACTGCAGCTATGTCGATAATCTAGACACGATTTTAGAAGTAGATAAATCCAACGCACTATTTAATGCGTCGTCCGTTATACATGAAATTTATTCATATTTAAACAAGGATGAAATAGAACATTTCTGGAATAATGTTTTTAATTCAGGTTATAAATATATTTGTATACGTGATATGATGGTTTCAGATAAGACAAATAGAGAACTCGATAAATCAGCAGAGGATTCCATATACAATTCCGAACATGCAGATTTATATAATGATTTCAAACAAAAATTTCCAGAAGGAAGAGAAAGAGATTTATTACACTTTTTTCTTAAGTATCGTTACAGAGAAAATTGGGATAGAGAATCAGTAGAAAATTATTTTCCTATAACATCCGAAGAATTGTTAAAATTGGTTCCAGATAATTACAAGATTATACATTTAGAAGAATATCCATTGGATTGGACAAAAAATAACATTAAAGAAACATTTGGATACGATATTAAAGATAATACACATATAAAATTATTATTAATGAGAAAGGATGCGTTCGAAGAAGAGTTAATGTACAAAATGGAATACGAGCGCATTTTAGCCGAAGAGGAATATTGGGAAGAAATGAGAGAGTTATACTATAGTAACACACAGTAATTTTATGAGTACAACAAGAAAATACACGCTAAAAACAGATTTTTTCAAAAAAATTGATTCGCCAGAAAAAGCATACATATTGGGTTTTTTATATGCAGACGGCTACAACAACACAGAAAAAAGAGAGATATCAATCGTCCAAAAAATAGGGAGTGAAGATATTTTGTACAAAATAAAAACAGTTTTAAATTATTCAGGACCTATACGCTCAAAAAAAACTAAATTTCTCGAGTTAAGGATTGCATGTAAAGAAATGTCTGATGATTTATCAAATTTAGGATGCATAAAAGGCAAATCCCTAACCCTTAATTATCCTAATATACCATCTCATTTAAACAGTCACTTTATTAGAGGTGTTTTCGATGGAGATGGTTCTATTTGTCTAAGATATAACATCTCCAAAATGTTAAATAATACAGAAAGGAAAACACAGTTTTCTATTTCCGGATACGTTCCATTTTTAAAACAAATTCAAGAAATACTCTCTTCTGAATGCAATATCAACAAAAACAAAATAATTAAGGAAAAGAGACGTAAGTCTAATATAGGATACTTAGCGTATTCTGGATGTAGACAATGTATAAAAATTAGAGATTACCTATATAAAGATGCTACAATATATATGAATAGAAAATATATTCTATTTAAAAAATTGGGTACAGACGAATGGCCAACATACCCTAAAAAATCTGTCCGTCCAAAACCAAATACATGTTATTATTGCAAAAAAACAATCAGTTCACGTTCAAGATATGCTACTTTAAAAGACAACAACCACATTGTTTGTTCTTCTTGTGCAATAAAGAACGGTTTAGACTTGTCACCACAAATTATAAGAAGAAATAACTTTCTTATCAAAAACAATGTTTGTCACGTAATATGTAAAAACGGTGAATTCGTTGTAGATATTAGTGATTTAGATAAAATTAAAGAATTTCATTGGAGAATCGAGAAAAATAGAGTTTTATCAACATACAGAGATGTTTCGAATAAGAAAAAGTGTATATATTTGAACAGGTTTTTAATGAATGCAAAACCAGATGAAATTATTATATTTAAAGATAACAATAAATTAAATCTAAAAAGAGATAATTTAGAAAGGAGATACAGATAATGTTAGAGTTATTAGAAAACGAAAAACTAGACACAAGAAACAGAGAATTCGAAATTAGGGAGGAATTCAAAATTGCACATCCAGATATTGCGGAAAAATTAGAAAGCAATGAATATAGCTTTTTATATGAAAACGAACGTTTGGGTGATAATATAGCTTTATTAACTTTAGGTGGAAGTTACGCCTACGGGTTAAACACTCCTTCTTCGGATTTAGATATCCGTGGCGTAGCTCTAAATTCAAAATCAGATTTGTTGGGGTTAAGCAATTTTGAACAATTCTTAAATAGAGAAACAGATACAACAATATACGGCATGAATAAATTTGTAAATTTAATGGCACAGAACAACCCAAATATTGTAGAAATATTATATTGCAGACCACAAGATTATGCCTATATTTCGCCAATAGGACAAATGTTGCTCGATAATCGAGATATTTTCTTATCCCAGAAAGCCGGAGCAAGCTTTTCGGGGTATGCTCTTGCACAGATTAAGCGAATTGAAAATGCTACAGCCAGAGATAGATTACCAGAATCAAAAAAGCAAGAGCATATAGCAACGGGTTCACAATCAGCCGTTGACAATTTATCAATCCAACACGATTTAGACAAATATGGAGAAATGTATTTTAAAGTTGACCCAGAAACAAATCAACTATTAATGGATTGTAGATATCAAGATTTACCAGTTGGAGAATGGATTGATTTAATGAACACAACGAAAGGTGTCTTAGCAAATTACGATAAAACAGCAGGCAATAGAAACCATAAGAAGGATGACGCTCATTTAAACAAACATATGAGTCACATCATACGACTTTTGGATATGGGATGCACTATTTTAGAACACGGTAAGGTTGAGACATACAGAGAAAAAGATAAGGATTTTTTACTCGATATTAAGAACGGGAAATACATGAATGAAGACGGACTATTTAGCCAAGAACTTTGGGATTATGTATATAAACTCGACGAAAAACTAAAACATTTGAAAGAAACAACAACTTTACCAAAAAATTGTGATTATAAAAAAGTGGAAGAATTATTGATTAATATTAATGAAAAAACAATAAACAATGAAAGTAATAGATAATAACACTTTCATCAAAAAAGCTTCCATAATACACAATAATAAATACGATTATTCCAAGGTTGATTATATTAATACAAAAACAAAGGTAATAATCATTTGCCCAATCCACGGAGAATTTCTCCAAACCCCAAATTCACATTTAAAAGGTCGTGGCTGCCCTAATTGTAAACATACCCCCAAAAACAAACATAATACAAAGTGGTTTATAGAAAAAGCAAGAGAAAAGCACGGAGATAGATACGACTATTCTGAATCTATTTATATAGGATTGAAACATCCAATCAATATTAGCTGTCCAGACCACGGTATATTTAAACAGATTCCTTACAATCACATCAACGGAGCCATCTGCCCAATTTGCCAACCGAAACCAAATAAAAGAAAAAAATCAGAAGAATTCATTAAACAAGCAAATCAAATCCACAATAATTTTTACGATTATTCAGAAGCAAATTATTTAAATAGCACAACTAAGATTAAGATTATATGCCCAATACATGGTCCATTTTGGCAAACACCAAAAAATCATCTTCATGGTCACGGGTGCTATGAGTGCGGTAGAATTAAAACATCTTCTTTCAATAAACTTACAAGCGAAATTTTCATACAAAGGGCTGAAAAGACACACGGAAGCAAATACGATTATTCACAAGTAGAATATCTAACAAGTAAAGATGACGTAAAAATAATTTGTCCTATACACGGAGAATTTTACCAACAACCGAATCACCACATAAATGGATGTGGATGTCCATCCTGTTCTAATGTTGGACGAAAAGACAGTGAAACTTTCAACAATGAAGCATCTATTATACATAATAATAAGTATGATTATTCAGAAGTTGAATATAAAAATTCTCAAACAAAGGTGAAAATTATATGTCCACATCATGGAGCATTCTTACAAAGACCAAATCGTCATCTACAAGGAGACGGATGTCCGAAATGTTCCGGACAGGAATCATCTAAAGAGTTAAAAATAAGGAAACTTCTGCAGCTTAAGGGAATAGATTTTAAGCATAACATAGTAGTAGATGAAAGATACCCATGGAAAGTTGATATTTATATTCCTAACCGTGATTTATTTTTAGAATATAATGGGTTCTATTCCCACGGAAAGGAATGGTATGATTTAAGAAAGAAATCAACGAAGAAACAACTCAATTATTTAGAAAATAACCCTTCTCCTTTAAATTCGGCAGCTTTAAAAACATTTTCAAAAAGCGATGTCCTTAAGCGCAAAACAGCCAAGAAAAATAACCTTAATTACGTCGTGCTTTGGAATGATAAAGATATCGAAGACTGGTTTGCCCTCGGCTGTCCAGACGGCCACGACGGCAATGGAATGTACACCTGGAAAAAGGATAGTAAATAATTATCTTCCCATTTTCCTTGACAAAAAATTATTTTTCTGATATAATCAATATATAGAAGGAGATATCCATGGAATTTAAAAACTTCAAGACAGGAAAGAATTCAGTTCATACAAAAATTATTTTTAGTTCAGAAGCGGAATATAAAAAGCTTTTAAAAAATATTGACAGTTTTTTAAAATCTGACACAGCCAGAAAGCTTCAACTAGAATCGGATTTAACAAGGCTTAGAAATAATCTGGTAGAATATTTTATTCTAAATGATTCATACAACGATAATAAAATTACATCTGTTGTATGGAACGACTCAATGCCAGTATTGGTCAAAATCATGACAGAATTCATTAAAAAAGAGGTTGCTTAACCTCTTTTTTATTATGTTTCATAAATTAATTATTTAATAACTTTTATAATTATTCTGGCTGATTTTTTACTTCCATCATTACTTCCAACAGATACAACAGCTGTACCGATACCCTTTGTTGTAATCTTTCCATTTTTATCAACGTTCACTATTTTATTATTTGATGACGTCCACGTCAAATTTTTATTTGTCGCATTATTTGGATATATCACAGTTTTTAATTGATATGTTTTATTTTTTCTAATTGTTAGATTATTTTTATTTAATACAATTTTATTTATTTTAACTGGATTTTTAACTGTTATCTTACAAGTTGCTTTTTTATTACTACCATCTTTACTCGCAACCGTTATTATAGATGTTCCAGCAGATTTACCAATAACTTTCCCATTTTTATCCACTGTTGCAACTTTTGTATTTGAAGATGTATATGATAAATTTTTATTTGTAGCATTATTAGGTGTTACAACAGCATTAAGATTATACGAAGAACCTTTAGTTATTGCTTTTGTAATTTCTTTTATTTTTACTAATAAAACCCTAATATCTCTTTGCTTTACAGATATTTTATATGAATGTGAATATCCGCCCACCGAAGCACTTATGGTTGTTGTACCAGCTTTTAAACCACTCACAACCCCATTCTTATCAACAGTTGCCACACTGGTGTTAGATGATTTCCACACGGCACCACTATGAACAAGAGCTTCTTTTGTTGCATTTTTCATTTTTACAGTTAAATTTAGTTTATTTGTACTACCGATATACACGTTATTTGAACCTGAAATTGAAATCCCAGTTACAAGATAGGAAGGGTTCACTTCTATCAATTGCGAAACATTACCATTATATTTATCTTGTTTATAATTATCATTTGTAGTATTCTGATTAAATAATGTTCCAAATTCAATGGCTGTAAACATTGTAGTGTTTTTCACAAAACCAGCAGCCCCAATCAATACATTTTCCGGGTCAATTATATTCTCGTAGTGTCCAGTAAGACCACCGCGACCTTGAATATATGCTTTTTTCTCTGCGTAATATCCATCTATTGATGTCATCATATCACAACCCAAAGCAAGGTTTTCACCACTATGATACCCGTTTTTCACTTTAGCCATTGAGTTTTTAAAAGTATTTTTATAATTAGGTCTTGTATGAGACCAGTTTACAGATGCTTCTGCAGACCTAAGCCTTGCGTATTTTTCTAAAGAATTCAACCATTTCACAGGCTTATAATCTTTTAACGTTAATTTTTTACCATTATTCGGATTAACAACACCTTCTTTACAAGCCTCTAATCTTATACTATTTATTCTGTCAATTATTTTATCAGCCTGTTCATAAATATATCGCCCATCGACACGTATAAATATATTACCAACAGCAGGCGTATTTACATCTGTATTTTGTAGTCCATAGCCCTCAGCATATATGTCTTTTTGAAAATTCAGGCTTAATATAATGACCAAAATAAGTAAAATTAATAGTTTGTTAATCCTTTTCATAAATTCCTCCTATATCTATATATTACTAAAAATTTCACAAGTTTTCAATAATTTTCAATGATTTTTGAAAATTGTTACAGATTCCTGGTCAATTTCGATTATTTTGTCATATATTTTGACATTTTCCAACTTTTATGATACAATAAAAGTATGGAAAAGATAGTAATAAACGTCCCTGAAGACGTAAAATTCATTTGTAATAAATTAGAAGACGCAGGTTATGAAGCATGGGTTGTTGGAGGTTGTGTAAGAGACGCCATTCTTGGTAAAGAACCAAAAGACTGGGACATAACAACAAATGCCGAATATCATAAAGTTGAAAATGTTTTAAAAAATGATGTTTTTATAATCCCTATGGAAGGTTCAAAAGAACACAATGTTTGTTTTACTAGATATAACCACAATCAATATGAAATCGCAACATTTAGAAAAGATTTAGAATACTCAGACCACAGACATACATCTACAGAACCAGTTTCTAATATAGATGAAGATTTAATGAGAAGAGATTTCACAATCAACGCAATGGCATATAGACCTTTAAAAGATGAATTCAAAGATTTATACAATGGCGTTGAGGATTTGAATAATAAAATTATTAGAGCAGTTAGAAATCCGGAAGATAGAATCAACGAAGATGCATTAAGAATTCTAAGGGCATATAGATTTTCAGCAAATTTAGGATTTGAATTGGATAAAAATCTAGAAGAAGTATGTAACAAAAAGTTCGACGATATTAAATATTGTTCTATGGAAAGAAAACGTGATGAAATAATTAAAACAATTTCAAAACCAGTTTTAAATGAAGTTTCCGCTGACAAACTATTAAATATTATTGTAAATACAGAAAACAGAGATAAAAGTTTATATAAGTTTTTAGATTACGCAAAATCACAAGATGTCAAAATGGCTCTAGTCCTTTCAAACGAAACCACAAAAGAAGTATACAATTTGCTCAATCTTTATAAATTTGATTCTAAATCAATTAAATCAATATCAAACATTTTACAAAACAAAGATATATTTTTACAAACAAAAGAAGATGTTAAATCCTTCTTATTCAAACAGTCAAAAGTTTCAGATTCTCCAGAAAATAATTTATACAACATTTTAGAATACAAAGCGTCCTTAACAGGTGGTATTTCAAACGATTATGATGTTCTAAGAGTTTATAGTTTAATGAATGAAATCAAAAAATTAAAAGAACCTTATAAACTAAAAGATTTAGAAATCAATGGAAACGATTTAGTCGAAAGAGGGTATGATGGGGTTGAAATTGGCAACAAACTAGAACAACTGATGAATGTTGTTATCAAAAATCCAACATATAATCAAAAAGATATTCTTTTAAGCATGTGTAATAAAGAACCAGAACCAATGGGAGATATGTTTTAGAAATGAAGGAAACTTTTTTCTATGTCGATGTAAATTCAGCGTTTATTTCTTGGGCATCCGTCGAAAGCGTTCTTAATGGGGGGCAAGATTATAGATTAATCCCATCTGTTATTTCAGAAGAGCCAGGGGTTAGAGGCGCAATTGTTGCAGCAGCAAGTCAACCAGCGAAGTCTTTAGGAATAAAAGTTCCAGAACACATAAATTCAGCATTAAAGAAATGTGAAAATTTAACAATTGTAAAACCAGATTTTAACGTTTATAGAAAATGGTCTAATTCTTTTAAAGATTTGTGCAAAAAATTTGCAAAAGAATTCGAAAGTTATTCAATTGATGAATGTGTTTTTACAGTAAAAGACGAGTTTTTAAAGTCAAGTGAACCTGGACAAGTCGGAATTATGATTAGAGATTCAATTAAGAATTTATTAGGTTTTGATGTAACAGTTGGAATCGCACACACAAAATCTTTCGCAAAGATTGCAAGTGATTTTAAGCCTGGATTTAACGTTTATTTAATTACGGAAGATAATTTTAAGGAGTATTTGTGGCCACTACCCGTGGATAGATTGCTATATTGTGGACCAAAAAGTACAGAAAAATTAAACAACAATAATATATTTACAGTAGAACAACTTGCAAATTCAAATATAGAAACAATACAATCAATTCTAGGAAACAAATCAGGAGAATCACTTTGGCTACAAGCAAACGGTCTTGATGATTCAAAAATAGTAACGGAAAGACCAGTTAGAAAATCATTAAGTCACGACACCACACTTCAAATAAGCACCTCAAACATAAAAGAACTTTTGCCTAAATTTTATACAATTACATCAGAAGCCATTACCCGTTTAAAGAGAGACAATATGAAAACAAAAAGAGTTGGAATTAAATTAAGAGACGATGACTTCAATGATAAAATGTATTTTAAAAACCTAGATACGGTTTCCAATGATATAAAAATTATATATAATATAATTATGGATTTATTAAAAGAAAACCACGACAATAAGTCAATAAGACAAATTGGTGTCAAATTTGAAAAACTAGAAAAGGAAGGATAATATGATAGACGATAAATCAACTAGATTAACAGAAAACAAAAAGACAATTAATGATTATTGGACAAACAAAAAAGAAATGGCGGAAAGAGCAAAAGAGCATTTTTTATTTATGGAAAGGTTATATGAGAACAAAACAAGAGATTCGATTTTAGGTTCAAAACTATACGGACAACCAAATAAATTACCAGAAAAGATTATTACAAAATCAAATCCAATACAATATTTCGAAAATACCGATACAGTGTCTTGTTTATTTAATCATGAATTCAGCGGTAGAATAGCAATATTAAATTTTGCCAGTTATAAACATCCTGGAGGAGGATTTGTTGTAGGCTCAAAAGCTCAAGAAGAAATGCTTTGCCACGAATCAAATTTATATAATATTATTTCAGATGAATATCTTTCTGATTATTACGAATGGAATAATGAACACAAAAATAAAGCCCTATACACCAACAGAGCAATTTACACCCCTGATGTTATTTTCAACAGGGGAGGTATAGAGAAGGTTTGCGATGTTATAACTTGCGCTGCTCCAAATTTCGGGACATATTTGAAATATAACAACATGTCAGAAGCTGGTGAATATAAGGTTTTGGAGGACAGAATGCAATTCATTGTAGATATAGCTTCGGAAAATAAAATCAATACTCTTATAGCCGGTGCTTTCGGGTGCGGTGTATTCGCAAATAACCCTGATTTTGTATCCGATATATGGTTGAAAGCAAATTATGGTGAAACGGTAAAAACAGTAATACATCCAGTTCCTTTTTCAGGTGATAATGTTGATGTATTTGAAAATAAGTTTGATAAATACCAGGAGGCCTTATGAGAGATAGAAAAAGAATCCTAAAAATTTTAACAGAGTTATATGTTTTTTGGAATAAAAATCCAGATTTAAGATTAGGACAACTTGTCAGTAATTTTTCAGATGTCAAGGACCCTTTCTTTTTTGAAGATGATAAATTATTGGAAAAGCTGAAAGATGCTAATAAAGATGAGATTCATAAAGAATTGAAGACTCTAATCCCATATGAAAAACTATTAGATAAAATCTCTGATTTTAAAGAAGCTAACGTTATCGACAGAACTGAAAAACAGTACTTAATAGGATTATCAAATGTCTTATTAGATGATTATATTGATGAGGAACTATAATGAGCATTGTAGATGAAATTAAGAAGAATAAACTAGAAGATAAACTTACACGAAAATTTTTAGAACCAGATTTTGAATATAAAATTAAAACAATGACAACCGCAAAGGTTATTAAAGGTAAATCAGGAGATTTTAGATTAAACTTCAAAGAGTTTGGTAAAGCAGATTTCGATAATTCAAAATATGATACAGACTTTTTAAATAGTTTATACAAAACGTCGAAAAGAATAACAGTGATTATTGTTTCACACGATAACGCAGACTTTTGTTTAATACCTTTAGAGAAAGATTCAGAATCAATAGCAGACTCGGTTTTAGAAGATTACATCAATTATAAAGAGATTAAAAATATTAATCAAATCAAAGCTTTATTAAAAAAATAAAAGACGGATTTCCGTCTTTTATTTTGAATATTTGTCTGCTACATAGCTGGCAGCATATGAATTAGGTTTTATTTCAGATTCATAACCCATTGCTGTTACCCAGCCTTCCAATTCTCTAATATAATCCTTTGTAGGACCATTTTCACCAACGTCGATATGTATTCTAAGATGGATGTTTTTCATTTCAGTTATATCGAAATCAATATCCATGAATTCTTCAATTAACAATTCTGTAACATCAAGCGATAATTGTGTTTCCGTATATAGTTTTTCATGAAGTTGATTCTTCCCAAAGGCGTCATGTCTTAAGGATTTGATAAAAAATATACCACCAGAATTTAATCTATGTACAGTTATAGCAACAACAACCTTGGCTTCATCATAGCTTTGTGAATCCGTTCCTATCGCTATTACATAGTCGTTTTCTGGTTCTTCGTTAATCCATTCTTTGATTCTATTAGCAATGTCGAAAAATGACATAACTTGTCCATGTGCGTTTCTAAATTTGTCTTCTTTTGTGATTTTTAAAGTCATTTTTTGATTCCTTATTTTATACTTGGCACCCCATAGAGGACTCGAACCCCTACCAAAAGTTTCGAAGACTTGTATGCTTTTCCGTTACACCAATGGGGTATTTTCGTTTTAAAGTTTTAGTAATATCATGGCACCCTCGGTAGGACTCGAACCTACAACCGTGGACTTAGAAGGTCCGTGCTCTTCCAGTTGAGCTACGAGGGTATTTCTGCTTGCGAGCTTCTTAATATAAAAATTTACAGAAAACCCGTAGATAATTTATTTTTTTGCCATTTTTTAAACTTGTACATCATTTATTATAACATATAATCATTTAAAAATTTTGATATTTTTTACAATTCTGAAAACTGTTATTAATCACTCTTTTTACTCTTTGTTTCTTTTTTTAAATCGTCTATATTAATTTCAAATTCTTTGCATTTCTCTATTAAAATTCTTCTTGGAATCCCTTCTTCACTTTCAGTTTCTCTAATTTTGTAGTCATGTTTTTTTAACACACGTAATAATTCCCCTTCAGCGAGAGAAGAATACCTATTTGTGTTAATCATTTGGATATTTATTTCTTTATAATCGTAATTATTCTTTCTGAATAATGTTTTTATCCTATCTGAAGTTGTCCCTATTTTTCTGGCAAGTGCCGAAATGTTCGGATTTTCTTCATACATTGCCTTTAATTCATCAAAAGAATATTTAGAAAGATTGATGTGTGCTGATGTTACACTGTTTTTCCCATGCGGGATATCATATTGTACGCACCATTTTTTTATACAATTATCAGTTACGCCGTAAATTCTAGAGACCCTTGAAGTATTGAAATCATTTTCTCGCATAAGCTTTAAAAGATATTCTCTTCCTCCTGAGTTATTGTTTTTCCCCTCAGCTCTTTTTTGTGAATAACAGTTGAAACATAAACTAGATTTTGCAGCCTTGTATCCACCACAGTTTGGACATTTGTATTTGTTTTTATATTCTCTTTTATCTTCGTTTTTTCCATTCTTTGAAATGTTATTGTTTGTATTGCCATCTTTGAAGTTAACATTATTTTCTTTCATTATTCGCGTTATTCTCTCATATGTTGTGTCTGCTATCGACATGTTTAATTTGTCGATAACTTGATAAACATTAGAACTATTTTTGGCAGCATCTAAAATTTCTTCATCCGAATACTTCTTTATATTTGTTCCATTCTTATTTTTCCAATTATCTGTAAAAGAATGACAATTTGGACAAAGAAGAACAATATTTTCTAAAGTATTATTTTTTCTATTGCCATCTTTATGATGGGTTTCCAACGTAATTTTTTTACCATTCCATTCTTCTAATCCACATTCTTCACATCTGTGCCCTCTCAAAAACACAAGAGCTTTTTTCAAATCACTAGTTCTGCAATTCGATGGGTTTGAAAATTTGCTCATATCAAAGTTGTTTAAATTGCTCCTTTGTCCGAGCCAATTTTTAGGGTCAAACTCAGGTATTGAAAATAGAATTTCATTAGCTATTCTACAGCACTGAGTATAAGAAGTCCCATTGTATCCTAAGTTTCTTGCAAAATCATTTTTACTTTTCGAATTGGAAGCTATCTCGAATAGCTCTTCTCTTGTATATTTTTTAAAAATTTCTTTAATAATTCCCATAATTTTACTCCTATGTCATCATATATTATTATATAATGAAAAGTGGTGAAAGTCAAGAGATTCGAACTAATTATATTATGGTGAGCGAGGAGGGACTTGAACCCTCAAGCTTAATCGCACTAGTTTCTAAGACTAGCATGTTTTCCAGTTTCATCACTCGCCCATTGTGGTCCCCGGTTCCAGACTCGAACTGGAAAGCCATTTAACTGGCGATGGATTTTAAGTCCATTGCGTATACCAATTTCGCCAACCGGGGGTATGGCGGTCCCTACGGGAGTTGAACCCGTCTCACTCGATAGACAGTCGAGTATCATAGCCGATAGACCAAGGAACCGTTTATGGTGACACCAGTGGGAGTTGAACTCAACATTACGGAGTTGAAAGCCCCGTTTCCTGACCGTTAGAAGATGGTGCCATTTGCTTGCAAATTTTAGTTCTACTTCCTCAAAAGTATTAAGCTAACACACTACGTCAAAGTATTTGCAATTCGTGTTAGTGTGCTTGTTTTCTTCATTGGAATCCAAGCATAAGTGTTCGCGTTTTCATCTTTCTATTCGCGTTTTAGAAAGTTACTTAGCATAGCACAACTGGTACTATTTTTATCTGTCTACTACAGCGGAGGCCATAGTGACCTAGATTATCTTTCCCATCAGGCTTGTGCAACCCTATCTTATCTATCGTTCAAAGAAACGCCACCATTTTGGAATCCCAGGTGATTAGGACTATCTGCACAAATGAGATTCCACACTCATTTCAAACATTCTTTGGTCCTCCGAGGTGGACTTGAACCAACCAATACTCGCTTATAAGGCAAGCGTTATAACCTTTTAACTACCGGAGAATTTGGCAGTCCCTACGGGATTCGAACCCGCAATCTCTTCCGTGACAGGGAAGTGGGATAACCATTACCCTAAGGAACTATATAGAACGATATCCCAAACGTTCTGTATTGGTTAATATTTGCATCTATTATCCAACCATTTCCTGCTCATGAACCAACTAATGCAATTTGTGGCAGCACTGGGGATTCCCTTTAACTTACTATCTCTGTACCTTTCTAACCATAGAGTATACAGATGAGGAATCGAACCTCGATAATAAGTTATTCAAGAAGGTATCTCTTATCAAGTTTTACAACATTGACAAGTTGACTAATTTTTAATGGCGCAAGATGTAGGATTCGAACCTACGAACCGGAAACCCGATTAACGCCTTAGCAGGGCGCCCGAATCAGCCTCTCTCGCAATCTTGCTTTTTCTTTTTTCGTCTTTCATTTTCACATCTTCTACACAACTTAGATTGTTTAAATATTTCAACACCACACCTTTCACATCTTTTTGTAAAATCAATATCAGATTTTCCACCATTTTTGGCACTTAATAATTCAACTTCTTTAGCTTTCCCTTTGTCAAAGCAATCAATTCCATTAATGACATCTTCAGATACTAATCCAGAGTGTATTTCTTTATGGCAATTTGAACACACGAGAATACATTTTTCAACTTCTTTTAGTAATACCGATATTCTTTTATTACCAATTTTAGATACACCAGTGTCTTTTTCAGATGGATTTTTATGATGAAATTCCAAGGCAGCATTACACCTAGAATATCCACATAAACAACATTTACCTCCCATGACGTATACAAGTCGTTGTTTTTTAGTCCTTCTGCTTTTACTAACTCTTAATGCATCACTCATAATCCCACCTTCTAAACAAATTTAAGTTATTGGTCGCGGAGACAGGAGTCGAACCTGCTATTACAAGGGTATGAACCTTGTGTGGTTTTCCGTTCCACTCCTCCGCAATATGGTGGAAGCTACGGGATTCGAACCCGTTACCTATTGCTTGCAAAGCAATCGCTCTCCCAATTGAGCTAAGCCCCCATGATGGCAGCTTATCGTACTGCCAGACGTCAGATTTTCACTGAGAGCTTTTGCACAAACTCTAAAGATAAATGTTATCTTCAACTATATCTATAACCATCAATTCCTTGTTAGTGCAAATAATCAGGAACTAATGTTATATTTTAATGGCGCTTCCGGTGTGACTCGAACACACAACCTATCGGTTAACAGCCGATTGCTCTGCCATTGAGCTACGAAAGCAATTTTTGGTACCAGCTGTTAGACTTGAACTAACACATATAATCTTATGAGGATTAATTTCTACCTATTGAATGTAAGCTGGCATATGGTGGGCAGGGCTGGACTCGAACCAGCAACGTTTCTAATGTGCCTGATTTACAGTCAGGGGGAATCACCAATTATCCTACCTACCCAGTTTTACAAGAAATTTGTAAGAAGGAAAACATCCTTTATTTTCAGTATTTTTTCTTTCTTTCCTCAAACAAATTGAATTTTTGTTTTTATATTTTCTTAGAACATTAACAGGTATTGAATAACAATTTCTTTCAGAATCTACACAAAATAGCATATCTAGTTTTGAATGTTCAAGAATATTGTCATAAGGAACCCCTTTCGTACCTCCGGTTGACCTGAAATCAATTGAATTTTCTTTAGTTTCAGTAGCTTTACACTGAACTGTTAGTATATTTCCATCTTTTTCAATGATTATATCATACCACTGTGTATCGGTTAAAGGAATAGAAACTGTATATCCATTTTCAGTATAATAGCTTATTGCTTCCACTAATCCAATTCTTCCTGTTTGTTTTCTATCGTTCATTTTTCCTCCTAAATAAAAACCTCAGGTTCAACTTACGTTTCCCCTGAGGTTATGATTCCAAGTAATTTTTAACAAAATAATCCGTAAAAATTAACTTACCTCACGAGAAACTAAATTATTGTTATCTTCTAACGCTAATGCATAATCAAAACTACGTAGATTCATTTCTGCGTTTCTTAGATTATTTATCATTTCAACAACAAATAATTTTTTCATGAGTTTCTCCTTTTCTATTTTTGATTCATTCTCTGAAATTTGAATGCGTACTGAATTTCTCCATACTTTCTTCAATCTACCTATTTTCAGCCAATGGCGATTAATTGCCGTTATTTGGGGAGCTACCCCAAACTACAACTAACCAGACTTTCCACCGCCCTGCGGCAGTTTGAGCCCCTGAGACCACACAGGATTGATACCTGCAATGTCACCTGTTTTACGGAATTTGTTTTTCTCTTTAACTTAACATTGACCTTCCTTGTAAATCAATATTACTCCCTCACAAATTTTCGCCTTAAGCAACATATCACGCCCGTCGGGTTATACACATATTTCTATGTTTCACAGCGACCACCTTTTTAGCGTTTCCTTGAGTTTGATTAACAAGTTGCAATCTTATTAACCCTTATCAAGGTCATTCCCCCACCGGAGGCGTTTATTGGAGTGGACCCGACTGTGTGCCTTCTTAGTCAATTAAATCAGTACCAGTGCTTAGATGGGAGTGTTTTACGGTCGGCATGCTTTTACCTTCTCACAGAATGTCACCATTCTTATGAAAGTCAATCTTTTCAAGGTATCCCTATCAAGACTGCTCCAACTATCCACACTGTCTCGGCCGTTCCTACAAGAACGGTTTTAACCGAGATGTACGTATTCAAGTTTCAAAGAACGAATCTTTTACAATCTTTCGACTGTAAATATAGTATATCATCTTTTTAAATAAAAGTCAAGTGTTTTAGAAAATATTTTTAAATTTTTTATTTTTTGTGTATTGTATTACTTATTTTCAGCTTCAGAAACATCTTCTTTTGTAACAACAGGTGTTTCCAAATTACCGGCATTAAGATAATACTCAGCTTCTTTGAATTTCAATATAATCATTTCATCAGAAATATTTTCATCGAACAAATCAACATCTATACCAGAATCCATAGAATACTTATCTCTATTATTAAGTATTTCTTTTTGCTTTTCCCTCCATAATTTTATCATATCTTTGTAATGAGTATAGTCGTAGTCATAGACATGAAAATTTTTCATAATTTTCTCCTCTTCGGAAATTTTTTACTATATCTTTTTCCGGCCTGCTGCTTCTGCTTTTTATAGGTATTTCTTTCTTTTTCTTTTCTCTCTTTATACAATTCAGAACGTAAATTTCTACCTGTTTTTGTTATTTTAGTTATATTTTTCAAACCATAATCAGGTTCTATATTATCATAAGATTTATTCCATCCATCCTTTTTCGGATTAAAATATCCCTTTACATACATATATTTTCTAGCATTAAATGTAATTTCGTCTCCATATTTCAGATTTTCATACTTTTCATTATATCTAACCCACATGTGTTCAGCTAAAACATCTCCATTGATGGATATTTTTAACAGAAGTACGTTTTTCCTTTTTGTTATGGGTGATTTTCCGAATTTGCAAAATATAGCTGTAAAGGTATATCTTTCAAATTCACTTAAGTTTTTAAGTTTTAATCTCATATTTATATTATACCATATTTTTTAAATAAATGTCAAGTTTTTGCTGGTAAAAATAGAGTCGTTTTTTAGTTTTTCACATTATTTAGGATATAATATAATTATGAATATTTTCGAAGACGAATTAATTAAAGAAAGAAACGATAAAGCGCAAATCGGAATAGCCGATGTTTTAAACGATTTTATTATTTCTCTTGACGAGTATTTTAGGGCTCCTGATAGAACTAAAATTCCAATCGGGCACGATAGAGAAATAAACATATTAACAAATAATACAGATATACTAAGAAAAGCTCTAGAAAATGGAAGAACACCAAACCAAAACCAACTCAAAATAATTAAACACATAGCAGAGACCAATTTACACTCTTTAGATATCAATCCAAACATTTTCGAAGATGCATTTTCCTTACGAAATATCAAATTAAACACAGATATGGAATTTTTGTCAGCATACAAGATTTGTAGCAGTTCCATAGAATTCCTTAGACATAATAATTTTATAGAAAGATATAGAACAAAATACGAAGAACTTCTTGTTTTAAAATCAGAATACGAAATACTTGAAGCTTCTATTAAAAACATATATAATATATGCAAGGAGTATGGATATGACTAACATATTAGAAAAAGCATTAAACTCAAAAAACAGAGAGGTTCTCTCAAGCGCCGAAGCAATAGCTGGTGTTTGTAGATATCCAGATAATTATTGGGTTATGCCAGATTATTACTACCCAGGCATCTACACTTTCATAATTAATAATTTTCACACTTCTAACGATATGGTTTTAGAAAAAGAATGTTTTTCCAAGGATAGAAACGGAACTTTTACAAATTATAAGAGTGACAGAAATGCAACCGATATTTTTAATATTTCTTTTGAGGAAGACACGGTTGTTCTTAAAAATCAAAATGGTGAAATAACAAAAATCCCATTTCCCATTCTTTGTGGAATATTTCTAAAAGCAAGAGAACTTAATACAGAGAGACCAAAATGTTTGGACGAAACAGGACCTAAATATCAACCATACAAAGAAAAATGGCTCGCCAATCAAGAAAAGATTAGAGAATTGCAAGAAAAATACATTCCACTTTCCGAAGAAAATGTATCATCAAACCAAAATTCTTCAGAATAATATCTTTGTTATTTTATTATTTATAATAATTTATTTTTAAAGTCCCTAATTTTTCTATATAATATAGTTATGGGCATATTCGAAGACGAATTAATTAAAGAAAGAAACGATAAAACCCAAATCGGAATAGCCGATGTTTTAAACGATTTCATCATTTCTCTTGACGAATATTTTAGAACTCCTGATAGGACTAAAATACCAATCGGATATGATAGAGAAATTAATATATTAACAGATAATACAAATGCAATAAGAACAGCTTTTGAAAACGGTAGAGTACCAAACCAAGGGCAACTCGAAATAATTAGAGAGGTGTCTGAGATGGACTTAACATCCATAACATCGCTTCCAAACACATTTAACGACGCAATTACTATTGGAAAAAACACCATTAATTCCAAATCCGATTTACACGAATCATATAGATTATGTAAAAGTTCTATAGATTATCTTATCGAGAACAATCTAATGAACAAATATAAACATCAGTACGCAGAGTTATATAAATTGAGAACAAAATACGACACACTTGAAGATTCTGTTAAGAATATATATAATATTTGTAAGGAGTTCAATTATGACTAATATTTTAGAAAAGGCTTTAAATTCTAAGGACAGAGAAGTTCTTTCAAGCGCAGAAGCTATAGCTGGTGTTTGTAGATATCCAGATAACTACTGGGTAATGCCGGACTATTACTACCCAGGCATATATATAACAATGCTCAATAAATTTCACACATCAAATGACATGATTTTAGAGGAGTTGTTTTTTTACAAAGATAAAAACGGAACTTTCACATATTACGATGACAATCCAGAAGATACGGATATTTTTAATATATCTTTTGAAGGAGATACAGTTGTTCTTAAAAACCATAACGATGAAATTACAAGAATTCCGTTCCCTGTTTTATGTGGAATTTTTCTCAAGGCACGAGAATTGAACACAGAAAGACCAAAATGTCTTGACAAAGCAGGCCCTAGATACCAGCCATACAAAGAGAAGTGGTTCGCTAATCAAGAGAAGATTAGGGAATTGCAAGAGAAATACGTCCCACTTTCCGAAGAGAATGTATCATCAGACCAAAATTCTCCAGAATAATATCTGTAAGGATTACGGACATGACTAATATTTTAGAAAAGGCTTTAAATTCTAAGGACAGAGAAGTTCTTTCAAGCGCAGAAGCAATAGCAGGTGTATGTAGATATCCAGATGACTATTGGGTAATGCCAGATTATTATTATCCAGGTATTGAAATAGCAATATTCAATGGAATCAATACTTCCAATGATAGAGTGCTCGAAAATCAGCTCTTTCTTAAAAACAAAAACGGAACATTTACAAACTATACTAGTAATGTTGAATCAACAGATATATCAAACATTTCTTTTGAGGGAGACACTGTTGTTCTTAAAAATCAAAATAATGAAACAACAAAAATACCTTTCCCCGTTCTTTGCGGAATATTTCTAAAAGCAAGAGAATTGAACACAGAAAAACCAAAATGCCTTGATAAAACCGGTCCAAGATACCAACCATACAAAGAGAAGTGGTTTGCTAATCAGGAGAAGATTAGGGAATTGCAAGAAAAATACATTCCACTTGCTGAAGAAGAAAAAGAAGAAAAAAGTATCTAATTAGATACTTTTTTAGTTATCAACTCGCTATACGGTAACGTTTCAATCCATTCACAGAATACTCTCCATTCCGGTAACCTATGGTTTTTTCTTTGTAAATATATCGTTTTTAGTTGTCGGTAATTTGTGGTCATTCTCGCCGTGATTTTAAATCCAGCCGGATTAGAATACAATATTTCTAGATATTTTCTTTTAATTAGTTCTTTATCAACACCATCCATTCCTAGTAAATCATTATAGTCTTTAACCTTCTTTTTCATTATTTTTATAATTTCAGGGTCTACATAGTGAACCCTCCCCAGGGATAAATCCCGGGGCTTCCACCTAGGGTTACCCATCCCATGATGTGTAACCTTGCAGCTTTAGGCCTTGTGGAATCAATGTCGCCTCATGAGCCCTAAGCTCAGTCGATGTAGGATAAATCACTACATGACCGCACAAAGGGTAAGAAGAGTCGACAAAGTGCATGTGGTTCGCGAGCCGAGTGATGGAACTTTTGCCACCATCGACTGCCATTTGGATTTGCTCATGGTCTGCTGAGCTGCTCTGATGAAATATCGAGCTCCAATATTATACGAAGCGGAAAGGTCGCAATTGTACTTCTTGCCTGTCTGAAACTCACAGAGCGAGAAGTTCTCTTTTGAGCGAATTGTTTCTCCGCTTCCATCAAAGGCATATTTCGATGTCCCTCCAGCAAACACTCTGCTCACACGCATTGACTTGCGATGAGCCATGTTTTCAGCTCTGCGCTGAATTTCAGCTTTTCGCCAAAGTGCGAGTCTTTGCTTCCTGGAACCCTTCTTTTTGCCTTGAGTGTCCAAATGCTCGAAGACGATACAATCGCAGCTTTGCTCAGAGGCAAAATCAACAATCGCCCTTGCAATATTGATTGAAAGTCTTTCGTTGGTATTGTCTGCAAATCTCCAGAGCTTTCTGTTTTTCTTGGAACCTAATTTTTGGCGATTGCTGATGTTGCCGAGTATTCTATGAAGCTGGTCTTTATCATCTGCGAAGTTAATAAATTTCCTTGCTTCGACAGTTCCATCTTCGAGAATAACTGAGCAAACAGCATCGTTGTTGATTCCAAGGTCCACAGCGCAAACGCGCCTGACTTCTTCTGGAAGACTGCATTCGACTTTGAAGGCAAACACAAGCTTGTAGCCTTTTCCGCACTTCTTGAGAACAGGCGCGGTTGCATCTTGCAAATCGAAACCTTTACGATAAATGTAATCTATATCGCTTTTCCTCAATTGGAAAGTTTCCCAAATCCAATCATGCCCGTTGAAAACTTTCACCTCACAATGGGTATCATCAATGAGATTGAATTGTTCTCCACGGTACATGCAGGGAAACTTCATCGGATGACGACAAAGAGTTTTCTTCTCTGTCGTCGCATTTTTGAAAGCTTTAACGGTTTCGATTGCTGCTGCTTGAGCACAACGACGAAAATAAGCCGGAAGCTTGTAAAATTCTTTATCAAAGAATTTGTACTTCGCCTCATTCTCCTTCGTCGAGTGGATTATTTTTTCGACACTATTGAATTCTTCGAGCTTGTTGAGATGACTGATGCTTTCCCAATCATCTGAAACAACACCGATGATTCTTGAAACTGCATGTCGAAAAACATCCATTGTGCTGTCAAGACAGCTATGAGAATTGACTATTTTTACGCTATAGCTTACAGTTTCCTTCATAGTATTATTATATCATCTTAACGTACTTCTGTCAACTGGATTGGAGTCAATTCTCATCTTAGATTATAATAAAAAGATTTCCTTGACCCCAGAGTTAAAACTCGGGGAATGCGGAAATCATTTGTTCATAGTATCCTCCATGTTTTCTATTTTATATTATTCTTTTTATGATATAATAATATTATATACAATTGAGGAGGAATTAGAAATGCTTTTTGAAGAGGATTTAGTTAAATTAGAACAAGATAATCGTTTAGAAATTAATGTCTTAATAGATAAAACATCAAGATTATTAACAAACTGCATAGACACCATTACAGTTCTAAATAAGAACGATATTGACAACGGAACCACTTATTTTGAGTTTCATTCAACAGGTTCTTTACCTCCAGGAACATTACCAGCAAGAACAGGCTTCAATACTATCACATTTGAAAAAGTAGAAGAAGGATTGTATGATATGTCTATAATAGCAGATGATAAATATTTCTCTCTAACATATAATGAGGATTTTGGTAAAATTAATAATGAAGAAGATATTAAAGAAGCATTATTTGATTTTGCAAAAAAGTACAAAGATGAAGCTTACAACCCAGTAGAATTAATAAGAAAGGCATTAACATTTGAATTCAAAGTAGAAGATTTAAAAAAACGAGATTAATATCTCGTTTTTTATTGCTTTAAGTAATCAATTAATTTATTATAATAATCCATTTTTAAGCTCGGAACAGTCTGCCTAATAGTTTGTGGAACTTTAATCCCTAAATTTGAAACGTCATATTCAGAATTCCCAGTTCCAGTTCTAAAACCATATCTTTCCCATGCTAATTGTTGAATTTCTTCATCTTGTAAAGCTTCATACAATAATTTACCATTTTCGGAGAACGCCATATAACAGTGAGAATTCCAAATTGTAGGAATTGGGTATAAAACAACAATTTCATCTTTAATTTGTTCAAACGCCTTAGGATTATCTGTGATAAACTCAATTAATGATTTTTCATAATCAACAATTATAGGTTCGCCACCAATACCAGTTTTCAAATATCTTTCAAAAAGGTCGGCAGGTGTATTATTCATATATCCTGATTTATCATAAAACACTTTTAATTTTTCTAAATTTTCATTCATGGTATCATCAGATATCTCACCGCCGGACATTATCGATAATAAAAGTCCATAATATGTCGCACCAGGAGATGATGTAACAGGGTCTGTTGAACGAATATTTACATTACCATATAAATCAAGTCCCAAATTATACCATTTAGAACCACTTAAAATAATATCAATCATTTTATTCATGTCTGAAATATAATAAACACCATCATTTTCAGAAACGATGCCACCATCAATCAAAGCATTAACAGCATCCTTCCACGAATACATTACAATAGGTGTATTAAGTATCATGCCACCATCAATCACCGTATATCTTGCAGCTTCATCACCTTTAGGTTGAAGTCTATAGTAATCATAAAATCTTTGGTCAGAAGTAAATAATGCATCGTATTTAGAAACACCATCGCTTGTTATGCCGAATTCTTCACCATTACCTATCTTTTTAATTATATCTTGATTCCCAAGGTTTACATATTCCCTTATCAAAGGTTTTACAATTGTTTTACCATTTGACCAAGTATCATACACAGGTTCTATTTTATATTTTTCTCTTAGTATCCTTAAAATGTCCTCGTCTGCTAAATAATCCTCTTTGCCACCACCAGCAGCGACATACACAGTTGTAACTTTATTGTTTTCTTTTATGTTATTTGAGACAGTTGTTTTTAAAAATGTAAAAACAAGTAAAGCTACGGCTAATAATATAATCGATAATCCTATAACATTTCTACCTTTTTTCACTTTGTAAACCCTCCATTTTTATAATACTATTTAATACTTCCATATCTGCCGTTGTATCCAGCATATCATGTTCATATATATTGTTTAACATATTTCCATACGCCACATCAAGCATGTTAATTATTTCTTTTGCTTTTTTCTTATATTCTATTACTTTTTCTCCAGTAAGATTTTGGTCTTCTATTTCATCATATCTATCAATGATATTGACAGTTGTCGGAATATAGTAACTGAATATTTTTCTGTTTTTTGTAAATTTATCTGGACTTTTCTTTAATGCTTCATTAATCTTTTTTATGTTTTCTGATATGTTAAGAATTTTATATGACAATTCATTTTCTTCGATAAGTTTCGACTTTTCCTGTAGGTGAGAAACCACTTTAGAACTATAATCCATATATTCTTCAAAAGTAAATTCATCAGTTCTTACATCTTTCACAGATATTTTTGGTTTTTCCTTAGTTACCAATATCATAGCACCAATATACCCTGCAATCATCGAAATTAATGATATAATCAGTCCAGCATCAAGAACAAAGCTCAAGACACCAATCCAGAAGGTAACCAACAATGGAATTATAAAATATTCTTTTTTCTTGAACATTAGTTATAACCTCTTATTTCTCTAAAAGCATTAAATAAATCTCTTCTACCATCAAAAAATTTGCCGTTTGAATATTCAGCTATTCTCTCTAAATTTGACACCACAGCGCTTCCAAATGCAACACTGTACACAGGAATCTTTAAACCGTATTCATCATACTCATCAATGAAGTATTGAACTCTTTTTCCAGTGTCAGCTCCATCGGTCATTAAAACAATAGAGTAATTATATTCATCTCCAGCTTTATTCGTATCTATAACATTCAAAGCTTCTACAGCAGCTTCATATAAAGGAGTTCCACCACCAGTGTAGATGTTTACTAAATAATCATCGTAGATTTTATCAGACTCGTTTCCATACCAAAGTCCTTTGTATATATCTCCATCTGTGAACAGAACGACGCCAATCACATCTTCGTCCGAAAATTGTAGATACTCTTTAGAGCTTGTTTCTGTATGAAGTAGATAGTTCATAGCATCTTGTAGTTGTTTATACCCATCACCATACATACTTCCAGAATAATCCAAGACAAATACAGTAAAGGCTTTTTTTCTCAATGTTGTTATATATAAATTAAATGCTGAATCCATAACTTTTTTAGAAGGGAATGATGTTATTTTTAATGTTTTTTCCGTATCAATACCCCACTCTTTTTTAAAGATGTTTTCATCAGTTTTTTTCGCCCCACCATACCAAGTTCTAAAGTAATTATTTTCGAAACATTTATTACCTTTTTCACCAGATAAAATCTCTCTAATTTCAAGATATTTATCTTTTTTATCAGCTCCTCCTATAAAAGTAATCATTCCATCAGTCATTGGAACTCCATCTATAGGATACAACATATAAAGTTTATTGTCAGGATTCTCTAAGTTCCATTTGATAATTGATGCTTCAGTAGAGACAAGTCCTTCACATTCTCCTGTTTTCAACATATCAAAAGCATATACTTCATCTCCTGTATTTCTTTCAACATTACCAAATAAAATGTTTAGTTGTTCTTTTAAGTTCTCATCATTAATCATTTCTTCAGTTAAAACTTCTGGGTTTCCAGCTAAAGCATTAACAAAACCCAAATACGATGTCGCACCGCTGTTTGTTCTTACAGCGGATGGCATCACATATTTAAAGGAACCATTTTTAACTAAGTCAAGTATTTCATTGTTGGTTATCTCTTTATCTTTTAAGCCAAGTTCTTCAGCTTTTTTCATTTTTATCCCAAAAACAACAGGAGAATTAGCTAAAGATTTAGACTCAGTCAGATAAACGTTATCTAACATATAAGTCCACATGGAATTCGATATCAATATAGCATCAAATTTCTTTTTGTCGTTGTTCACTTCAGAAACAATGTCTATATCGCTAAAATATTCAATATTAACGTCTTCAATAATATCTTCTAAGCCTAAATCCTTATAGGTCGTAGAAACAGCCATATTAAAACCATTGTCTATAATATCAGATTTTACACATCCCGTAAGACAAGATATAATACAGAAAACAGAAATGGTAATTTTGAAAAGTTTTTTCATTAAAAAACCTCCTTACTATTTAATAGTATAACATTTTTAACTATTAATGTCAAGAAAATTATCGCAATCTACACCACTTGACATAAATACGTAATCAGTATATAATATATGTATATTTAACGAAAGTTTGAACAGGTGGTTTAATATGGAGACATACAATTTTGAAAAACTAAATCAAATTTATCAAGAAATTGACAATTTGAAAAGAAAAAGACAAAGTTCTACAGAAGGATTATCCTACGAGGAAGAGCTTAAATATGTAGAATTCCAGCTTTATTTTTTATCGTTTGAAAACGAACCATCTATATACAAAGATATATCAAACTCTGAGGATAAAGATGTCGAAATCGAATATTTAACAAAAAGACTAAACCTTCTAAAAGCACACAACAAAATAGATAAAGCTTTCTTAGCAGAAAGTACTGATTTATTTTATAATTACCCTTTTTCATATGCTAAACACAGTCTACAACAAGACTGCATGTCTTTAAGAAAAAACGGTATAACAGATGGTGATATTTTTAAGTTAGAAACAGCTTGTGGATTTGATATGTTTAACTATTGGGATATCCTTTTAAATATATCAAATCTAAAAGAAAAAAATGTTTTAAAAAGAGAAGTTAACATGAGAAATATCACACATTCATATAAGAATCTAAGAGAAATGTACAACTCTAGAACAGGACCTTTCAATGACAAACCAAGACATATCGCAAGATAAAATCGATAAAATCAGAAACTTTTATACTTATATTTTCAAAAATTCTATTAATAAAAACACGAAGTATAGTGTTATAGAAGATGTATGTAGTTTTAAATATGGTAAATGCGAATATAGAAACGGAATTTATGAGATACATATTTGTAACTTGGAGATGTTAGTTCCAGAGAATGCTATAACCATATCCGAATTAATCGAAATGACCATAGCTTTTTGCCATGAGCCAGTACATATAAAACAAGATACATACAAACATTCAACCATTGATGCAGAAAAAGAAGTTTTTCTAGATAAAACAGCAAACCAGATATGGAGAAATTTTTATGAAGAAAATTACGGAGACCAGCTATTCGAGCTTTTTGCAAGAAGAGAGTCATATAAAAAAGCTTTTGATGTTTTATCAGATTATTTTAATTTAGACGACAATAGAAAAGATTTAGTAGCAAAAGAACTTTTAAATCACATGGTTCAATACGAAAATATCGACAACCCTATAGATAATACAGAATTCGTTAATTATAATGAAATACTAAATGTAATTGACAATTATTACAAAGAAAGAATAATAGAATGGAATAATACTCCATACAGACTGCCAAAAACAAGATTTAACGGAGAATTTGAGATATTAAGAGATTTCGACTTTAGAACAAAATCAGAACAACTAATTATGATACTAGACATTACTCTAGACCCCCATAAGAATATTTGGATGACAGAAGAAGCAAGAAATAATTTAGAAAACAGTTTTATTCCAGAATTTATAAAGAAACAAAAAGAACCAGAAATAGATTTTCTCAGTAGATAAACAAGTCTTTCATATTCTTTGAACAAATGATTTCCGCAATCCCCGAGTTTTAACTCTGGGGTCAAGGAAATCATTTGTTCAATCGTTAGTATATTGTTGTTCGTATGGGCAATTCTTTGCATTATTATTGGACAAAAATTTAATCAAAAACATCTTAGAATATATGCCTTGATTTTATCATTAATTAGTGCTATTAAGTTGATTATGATTGATATTTCTTACACAAGTTCACTTTCAAGAGCATTTAGCTTTATTATATGCGGTTTATTATGTTTCTTGATTAGCTATATTTACAATAAGATAGAGAAACAGAATAATTTTGAAAACAGTTAGTTATTAGAGAATAATAGCTAATACACATAAAGAAACAATCTATTGTATAAAAAGAAAAATCGTCCTAGGACGATTTTTTTATTTTCATGGAGATACTGGTCGGATTCGAACCGACGGTGGAAGACTTCTCTTCAACGGGGTTGCAGCCCGTTCCGTTCAACCACTTCGGATACAGTACCATTTGGCAGAGAATAAACGACTCGAACGCTTACTTGTGAGGTTGGAGCTCACCGTGCTACCATTACACTAATTCTCTATATTTGGTGAACGATATGTGACTTGAACACATAACCTTCTGCTTGTAAGGCAGATGCTCTCCCAATTGAGCTAATCGTCCATTTGGTGGACCGTCTGAGATTTGAACTCAGATAACCTTGCTTAAGAGGCAAGTGCATTATCCGGTTATGCTAACAGTCCATTTGGTGAGCCCAGTGAGACTCGAACTCACGACTCCGAAATTAAAAGTTTCGTACTCTACCACCTGAGTTATGGGCTCATCTCATCCCAAAAACTATATAGTTTTCGTGACAAATCGTTTCATAAAATAACCACCCAAAATTCACTTGATTTCGCTATTTTGATGCCTCTACCATAATTTGAGTTGCACACAGACCCGCTGTCGCCAATTTTCACTCTTTTTAACTTAGGTAAGGATTTACACCTTACATGACTCAACCACTCATCGGCTATATATACCTATACGTCTATAGGTGGGTGGTACCATTGCCATATATGCGTCGTCTCGTGAATGCGTCTACTTATTCCGCCACTAAGTTATAAGTTTTGTTCTCTGTTGCCGTCGGTATCTTTTAACCAGCATCTCAGCTGATGTGTGTCCTGAACTTCCTCTAATTTGTCCTAAAAATTATACAATAATCGTGACAAACTAGCAACAGATTTTAAACCGGTCGAATTCGACGGGTTTAGATAGCCAGGATTCTGTATTTTGGCACATACGTTTGCCAAAATATCTGTCATTTATCTGTGGTTATTTTGTAGACATTGGTTTTAATCCAGACACCGCCGCGTGGAGGCTGTCTACATGATGCCCAGTGGGATAGGGGAATCGAACCCCCATTCTCAGCTTGGAAGGCTGATGCTCTACCGTTGAACTAATCCCACAACTGGAGACGGATACCGGTTACGCTCCGGCTCTTGTGCCTTGGCAAGGCACCGGGCTACTATTACACCAATCCGTCATTACACACAATTAGCATTACCCGAGAATCGCCACGTGGAGGCTTGTGTTGTGATTCTCTGCCCCTTGACGGTATCGAACCGCCGTCTGATGATTACAAGTCAACTATAATACCTTTATACTAAAGGGGCGATGGTCTCCCAGAAGCGATTCGAACGCTTAGTCTCTGCATCCCAAATGCAGCGGATTACCAAATTTTCCTACTGAGAGATATGGTGCACCTGATAGGACTTGAACCTATCACCTCGCCCTTATCAGGGGCGCGCTCTAACCAACTGAGCTACAGGTGCATATGGTGGACAGGGCCGGAATTGAACCGGCGACACAGGGATTTTCAGTCCCTTGCTCTACCAACTGAGCTACCTGTCCATTATGGGGTGTCCTGCCGGTTACGCTCCGGCGTATCTAGGGCCACAACCTAGCGCTCTACTATTGAGCTAAGGACACAATTTTATCTACCAACAATGTTGATAAATAAAGTTCTATCTTTAGCTAACACCCTCATCATCAACAAATTCAATTTCTTTAAGTTTTTTCATATCCGCATGTGAATAACCACTCTTCTTTGTTTTGTTTGAACACATTGGACAACTGCAATGAATTTTCCCTTTCACAAGTTGATTAAGAGATTTATAATTCCAATAATCATTTTGTTCTTTGATAATTCTCGCTTTTCGTAACGCTTTTACTAAATTTTTATGTCTTCTCCAAGCTTTACTTCTCATAAATCCTCCTTAATGTTTATATTTTTAAACAAAAGTTCGTTTTTGTCTATATTTATGAACATTGTTTCAATATTCTACTAAAAATAAAAGCGGAAACATCTAACGCTGTCTCCGCTTATATTCTTTTTAAGTAATCCTAGGCAAAATCTTAATTTTTACCTATAAATGGTCTACTATCTGAAAATATGCTCAACAGCCAAACTCTTATTAAAATGTCCACAACCAAAAATTCCAAACCAAACTGGCTTAGGTGTGTTAATAGATTTCACTGTTTTAATAGAATTTAATCTGTTTAACATATTTTTGTTTTCCTTTCTGTATCAATAGACACATTTTAGGATTTTAGCAACCCCTGTAGATTACATATACATCCGGTTGAAGATTTAGCATACACGTTATTATGCGCCTAAAATCCCTGTGCCTATTATTACTATATCACATTTTTTCAGCAAAGTCAAGTATTTTAGAAAATATTTTTTTATTTTTCGAAAAAAGCTAATTTCCTTGTTTATTAAGTTTATAATACTCATTATTTATACTTGCTACAACAATCCCACATCCTTAATCTATCTTTTTTATTTCTAACTCACTAAACACATCACATTCTAATTTTACCAGAACATTATTAGTTAGGTCAAATTTTGTACATATCCGTCTCGTTACTAGTTGAATAAACAGCCTTATTTCAATGGGAAACAAGGACGAAGATTTTAATTTCAAAATTAAGTTAACCGGAACGCTTGATAAACACGAGATAACATACGCGAAACAAAACATTCATAACGAAATTATACAAGGAGTGGTTGAGTCCGATGAATTTGAGTTCACTTTAAGACACGGAGAAACAATATTCTTCGATGGATTATTAACAAATACAAAATTCACAATAACTGAAGATAAGCACATTTCTTACAAAACAACTGTTGAAGGCGCAGATTATAACGATTTATTAACCGTCGCCAGAGCTAACGGAGTAATCGGAGAAAATGCAGAAGTGGTGTTCACAAATACATCCGAATCAGTTGTTCCTACGGAAATTAGACTACCATCGGCAACAGCATGCGTAGGTGTAATTATCTTAATGTAGATATCTATGATAATATTAATAAAAAGAAAACAAGAGAAGTAATCCTCTTGTTTTTTATACACAGGTATATTCTTAATACCTTTTTTGTCATGGCTGCTTCGGCTTGATTTGAACAAGCATTGACTCGGTCAAAGCGAGTTGTCCTACCATTAGACGACGAAGCAATTTGGCGGACAGTGTAGGATTCGAACCCACGAACCGTTTTCACGATTTCCGGTTTTCAAGACCGGCGCTTTCAACCAGACTCAGCCAACTGTCCATTTTTAAATAATAACTTCTTTAATTTCCAACCCTCTTTTTCTAGCATTTTCCAACATATTTTTGGAGCCTTTTGATGTTCCGTCCCAGAACAACACCAGTCCATCAGCATAATCAGCCATCAACGCATTCCTAATAGGACCGGCAGCTTTTCCAAATTTATCCCAATCTGCAGGAAAATGTTTCACGGGAAACCCTTTCTCAACAGCATATCTTTCACCTAGTTTATCAGCTCCAGAACAACAGCCAGAAACAATTTCATAATCACCTTTATCAATTAAAATTTCATCAAGAGTTTTCTTTAATAAAGCATAATCATTAAATTTTCTACTGCCAGCAATAATAATTTTCATTATAACTCCTTTTCGAAAAAGAAAAGGGATTACCTTATAGGTCCTCCCTTAATATTAGAATTAGATTCGCATTATTATATAGAATAATTATAATCTAATTCATACAAAGAGAAGACACAACAAAACATACACATTGATGTGATGATGGGACCATTTGTTGAGATGTAAAATCATTAAATCTTAACATAATTCTTCTCCTTATACATATATAATAGCACAACGTTTTCCAAAAGTCAAGTGTTTTAGAAAAATTTTCTGTGTTTTTTGATATACTATATCTAGGAGGTGTTTGATATGTCACTTTTAGAAATAGATGATAAATTAACCATTGATGAAGGGAAAATCGATTCTTTTCAAGAATTTCAAAATTTATTCAACAGATGTGAAGAAAGATTAAATAAGAATCAATTAGACATATCAAAAACTACATATCTAGCTTTATTCACAGACAAAGAGTCTTCTTTACAAGTCAACTACTCCGACCTATAGAGGTTCGGAGCTTGATGCTTCTCAGAGACCTTCACCTTATCGCATCAACTCTTCGCTGACCACTTCAGGCAAGGCGTTCAGGCAAACGCCAGAATCTTCATCGTATCCCTCTTCCCAAAGAAGAAATCATTCTTCAATGGGATTCGCCATCAACGATGGCTTTACATCCAGTTTAGAGAGCCGAGCGAAGCGACCGTGCTCTTTTATTTTTTGTTTTAAATCAATCCTAGAGCATATTGTTTCAAATTTATTGCTGCATTGACATCTCTGTCATGGTGAGCTCCACAGCTTAGACAATCCCACTCTCGAATCTTAAGATTCTTCACTTCCGGATTCTTTTCTCCGCAGCAATGACATCTTTGTGAAGAAGGAAATTTCTTCTCGGCCTTGAGAAGGATTCCGTCTCTGTCAGCAAGTTTGTACGCCAGCATGGTTCTGAACATTCCGAAGGCATTGTCGTGCGTCGCTTTTCCAAGCTTCAAGGATTTTGCCATTGCTTGCATGTTCAGGTCTTCTACACATATCACTTCATACCTGTCCGCTAGGTGTTTTGATTCCTTGTGCAGAAAATCTTTTCTTTGGTTGGCGATTTTCTCATGCAGCTTTGCCACTTTCTTCCTCTGCTTTTCATAGTTGTTTGAATGCTTCACCATTCTATCAAGCTTTCGTTGAGCCTTTGCAAGCTTCTTCTGAGAATCGCGGAAGAAGTGTGGCATCATAGCACAACGACCATTGCTGTCGACATAGAGTCCATCAGATTTGTAATCAATCCCCAATGTAAGCGTTTCTGCTTTTCGTGCTTTTGATTTCCTCTTGGTTTTCAAGGAACTCTCCGGACACTCGAAGCAGATGGAACACCTCCACCTTCCGGAAGACGTTTGCTTCACCGTGACATTCTTGATTACTGCATCCTTTGGAAGATTTCTATGGAGCTCAATTTTTACCCATCCGACTTTAGGAAGTCTGATTGCTGAATTCTCTACATCAAGCCTGATTGTATCATTTACATTGCTTGTTGTATAACTTCTATGCTTTGAATCACCCTTCTTCTTGAATTTAGGAAATTTAGCATCTTTCCTGAAGAAGTTGGTGTAAGCTTTACGCAAAAACATCTGCTCATTCGCCAAAGCATAAGAATCAACTTCGCGTAAAAATTCACGCTCTTCTATTTTGAATGTTGCAGGGGTAAACTCTTTTTGCTCATGATTCTCTACATAGTATTCAATTCTCTCTGCAAGCATCAGATTCCAGATAAGTCTGCAACATCCAAAAGTCCTGACAAAAAGATTGATTTGTTCTGGGGTTGGATTTATTGCATATTCATAAGCTCTAGAAATCATATTCTCCATAGTTATATTTTATCAAATATCAATCTTTTTGTCAATGAGATTAGGAAGAAAAAGAGCTCCGGAACCCCCACCTAAGAGGAGGGAGACATAAGCTCGCTTACGTTATAATACGTGCATTTTCTTTTGTCAAATCATTAATTAATAATATTCCTTTAGATATACACAGGTTTTTGCAACGTAACAGCAAGAACCAGCATTAACATCAAAGAAACAACAACCACCGTAACCATCAAACCTCTTCTGTAAAGCATAATATCTTGAGGACTCATCGATAAATGATTAACTATTGAAATTATTAAATAAATTATTAAAAGTATTTCACCAAGGTTTTTGCAGGTTGGAAGAACCCCAAACGAGAGAACAATTAGGACCATAAATCCCATAATTATCGGAGCACACGAAGTCAATGTAAGTTGTAATGATTGTTTAATTTTTCCACCTGTTAACGAAAAATCTACATGCCCCAACATTCCTTTATGGAAAATATCAAAAACGGATATTTTGTTAACTATTGCACCTGTTAATTTAGCGAATATCGCATGACTGTACTCATGTACAATCACGCCTGGAAGAGTTAATCTATTCGCTATAAATAATGTTATTTTTGGGTTTATAAATCTGTTAAAACCTCTAATTTCCCATTCTTCCAGTTTATTAAATATTCTTCCCGTTATCGGTATTATAAAAAGGAAAAATAAAACTGTTATTACAATAGAGTATGCAATAATTGATATTGGATACGGTAAAAGTAAAAACAGTTTTAATAAGTGCATAATTTTAACCTATCGGTAAATTTCCCATTGTTTCTTGCCAAGCCCACACCAACATGTTCGCAGCACTCATTATAAATGTTGTTAAAAAATTACTACATGTCATCAGGAAATCTTTAGCAGGCTGCCATGGAATGAGTTGTGCCAAGGCTCCGAGCGCATCGAATTTGAAGAAACTCCCAATTGGAACAATATTATTAAAGCTTGTTTGCCCTAAAATGTATAAAAATTGGAAAGCAAACACAAGCCCAACAATCCCCCAAACCATGTTCACAACTTTTTTAGACGATTCTTTTAGTATAAATATTACAAGAATTATTACTAAAATTCCTTCTATTGTTCCAACATTAAATAATCCAGTGGTGCTTTCAGTTGGGATTTGAACATTATTCATTGTTATTACCTCCTTTTCTACTTATAATTATATCAAAAAATACGCTTTTATTCAATGTTTTCGGTTGTTTTCGTTCGTTCGTTTGTATATAATATTATTATGCCTAGAAAATTAACTAAAGAACAATTTATCGAAAAAGCTAAAAAAGTCCATGGAAATTTTTATGATTACTCCAAGGTAGATTATATAAATAAATCAACCAATATCAAAATTGTTTGTCCTAATCACGGATTATTTAAACAATCTCCGGAAGTCCACTTGAGAGGACACGGATGTCCAGCTTGCGGTGGGACAAAGAAACTTTCAGCAAAAGATTTTATCAAAAGAGCAAAGAAAGTACATGGGAATTCTTATAATTACAGCTATGTTGATTATAAAAACAATAGAACAAAAGTTAGAATTATATGTCCAGAGCATGGAGAATTTCAGCAAACACCAGAGGTCCACTTAAGAGGACATGGATGCCCGGCTTGTTCTGATAAAGAAAAAATGACAAACAAAACATTCGTAAAAAAGGCAATCAAAGTTCATAGTCAAAAGAATATTAAATACGATTATTCAAAAGTTAATTACATAAACAATTCAACAAAAGTGTGCATAATTTGCGAAAAAGATAACCACGGAGAATTTTGGCAAACTCCTCACGCTCACCTTTCAGGACAAGGATGCCCAAAATGCTTCCAAAAGAAAAATAAAGGACTAAAACAGTTTTTAAAGGACGCTAAAAAGGTTCATGGTAAAAAATACGATTATTCTAAGGTTAAATGGAAAAATAATGATTCTAAGATAGAGATAATATGCCACGAAAAAGATGCAAACGGAGTAGAACATGGTTTGTTTTTTCAGACACCTCATTCCCACCTTTGTAATCATGGATGTCCAAAATGTTCTAGGCAGAAAAATATAGTAACAAACTCAAGTTCTAAACCAGAAAATTATTTAAACGAAAAACTTATTGAAAAATTTGGTAGAAATAATGTGTTAAGAAATATAGATTCAGACCCACGTTACCCATTTATGTGTGATTTTTACATTCCGAAACTGGACTTATTTATAGAATTCAATGGCTGGTGGATGCATAGCAATGAATGGTACGACGGTAGAAGTAATATTTCTAAAGAAAAAGTTGAACTTTGGAAAAGCAAGAATTCCAGACAATATGTACGAGCAATTAAAACATATACAAAAGAGGATGTCCTAAAGCGCAAGACAGCTAAAAAGAATAATCTTAATTATGTCGTCCTTTGGAACGAGCAAGACATAGAAGATTGGTTTGCTCTTGGTTGCCCAAATGGTCACGACGGCGATGGAATGTACACATGGAGAAAAGATAATGAGTAAAACAAAAACAACCGAAGAGTTCATTCAAGAAGCTCAAAGAATACACGGAAAAATATACGATTATTCTAAAGTGGTTTATAAATCAGCATTTAAGAAAGTTGAGATTATTTGTCCAATCCACGGTTCGTTTTTTCAAGAACCTCACGGTCATCTTTCTGGAAAAAGATGTTTCTATTGTTATGGGAGAAGAAAAGAAAGTACTGCGATTTTTATAGAAAAAGCAAACGTTATACATAATAACAAATATGATTATTCTAAAACAAAATATATCAATAGTAGAGAAAAAGTAGAAATTATCTGTCCAAAACATGGGAGTTTTAGACAGATTCCAGCAGTCCATTTACAAGGATGTGGATGTAGGAAGTGTTTTGATGAACAAAATCTTAATAAAAACGGTTCAAAACAAGAGAATTTTTTATACGAATTGCTGGTAAATAAATTTGGAGATTGTATTTTGAGAAATTACAAGTCTTCGATTTATCCTTTTTATTGTGATTTCTACATCCCAGAGAGAGAATTGTTCATCGAATATAACGGATATTATATGCACGGAAACGAGTGGTGTGATTTACGAACAAGTGTTTCTCAAAAAAGAGTAGAAAATTGGGCTTCCAAAAATTCACCTCAATACAAGAAAGCAATCCAGACATATTGTAAAGATGATGTTTTCAAAAGGAAAACGGCAAAGAAAAATAAATTAAACTATGTTGTTCTGTGGAATGAACAGGATATCGAGGATTGGTTCGCTCTCGGATGTCCAGATGGGCAAGATTGGAGAAAGGAATATTCTTGGAAATAATCACTAAAATTATAATTTTATCATATTTTTAATGTTATAATATACTATATAGGAGGTTTTTATATGGCTAACACACAACCTAATATTTTAAAACCAATATGTGAACCTTATCACAACGACGCAATCACACCAACTATAGATGATAAGGATTTTTATATTATAGAATACAATGATTATAAACCAAAACCTCAAAATAACACTAACCAGAAGACACACCTCGAAGACATCAAGGAGCGTCTTTTAGATACCGATAAGGAACACATGGTTGTTTCTTTTGATAGTGAATGGCAAACCGAGGGTGATAGAAGACATATTCTGTCATACCAATTCACAACATATTATAAAGGCGAAATCAAAGAATTCGCATTTATACCAAAAACTTCCGAACCTTTAAATTTTAACAAGATTTTTAAAGTTTTAGGAGACGCATATAATATTAATTATGAACAAAAAGGGCAAACAAAAGGCAAATCAATTCCAACTTATTTAATTGCTCATAACGCTCTTTGCGATGTATCCACTTTAGATGATTTTAAAGATATATATAAGAATTTAACTGGTGATAAAGAGATATTCTCAAGAAAACCAAGTATGGTTTTTGATAATAATCCTAACGGTTTAACGAGAATGTTTAATGTTTCTGTTATCGGAACAATGAATCACTTTACTGGGTCCTTGGCGAAACTTGGAGATTCAATTAATACACCTAAAATTAAATTAGCTCCCGGGATTATTGAAAACATGAAAGACTATAGAGAGAATCATTTCGATGAATTTATGAAATATGGAATGAACGATACTCACATATTAATGGAATGGTATTTAGTTAATTTTAAAGACAGAACCATCCCAATCACAAATACATCATTAGGAGAAAGATTGATGATTGAAGCTCTTGGTGGAGAAACCAAGGCCCAAGAATTAAGAGGAATCAAAACCGAATGGGAAAAAGATTCCAAAGGAAAGAGCGTTAAAAAGGAAGTTTTCGTATCACCGCTTTCAGAAGATGTTTATTATAAAGGTAAAGAAGCATACTTAGGTGGATGGAACACTTCAACAGAATTAGGTATAATCGGAGAAAAAACCACAGATTATGATTTAGCAGGAGCATATCCTACAGCTGCAGCTTTAATCCCAAATTTAGATTGGAAAGCAACCAAACCAAAAGCACATCTAGAGAATATGGTTTTAACTAAGGATATGGCTGATAAATATGATTTCAATAATATAGGATTCGGAAAAATAGATTTTGAATTTCCAAACGATGTAAAATATCCATGTATTCCTGTCCCACATAAAAAAGAATGGATTTTTTGCAGAAAAGGAGAAGACGTGGATGTGACATGGCCTGAAATTAAAATGGCTGTAAATATGGGAGCAGAAGTTAAAATTAAATCACTCGACCTATACCAGGAAATGAAAGACCCAAAAACAGGTCAAAATATTTCTTACTTACATGATACATACAAGTTCTTCACAGAAGAAAGAGACAAAGCTAAACAAATTTATGGCAAAGGAAGTCCTCAAGAAGTTGTGGCAAAACTTACCAACAATGGTATTTACGGCAAATTAGCTCAAGGACTAAAAGAAAAGTCAATTCGTGACGTGGCATCAAACGAAATGAAGTCAACAAAAACGTCAAAACTCACTTCTCCAGCCCACGCATCGCACTTAACAGCGCTCATAAGATGTGCTTTAACATCAACAATGCAGCAACTTCATGAAAAGGGATATAAAGAATATTCAGTCACAACTGATGGCTTTATCTCGAACGCACCATTAAATGAAGTGGCTTCTTGTGACATGTATGGACTTAAAAAACTGTTTGAAGCATCAAGTTTAAACCTAAGAGGAAATGATATTGTTTGGGAAGAAAAACATACCCAAGACAGACTTCTAAATATTTCAACAAGAACAAATATCGGACTAGACATGACGAACCACTCTGTTGATGGCGGTGTTAACGCAACTGTCGGATACATCGGTGATAATTTCGTTGAAGATTACCTTTCTAGAGATGAAAAAGGAATTTATCTAAAGCAGCACACACTTCCATCTCTCGCTAAAATGGTTTACGAAGGAATCGATTATGTTGATATCGAAACAGACAAAAACCTGTTAATGAACTACGATTTCAAACGTAAAGTTGATTTAGACACAATCAAAGATTATGCCGTGAATTACGAGGGTAAAAATTACAATGTTGTTAATTTTGACACGAACCCTTACGAAGATGTAAAAGAATGGCAAGATGTCCAAAAAACAATGGATAGAGTTGGTTCTTCGCTATTAAATTCTAGAGATTACGAAAATGCATTAGCTCCAAACATCGAGCTCACAAAAGGAGACCCAAGAAGCGAAATATTAAACGGTATTTATTTCATGTTTGAACAATACGGTTACAAGAGAGTGTTTGATGCAATCGGCGAAAATGAAGTTATCAAAAGTATGAACACAGCCGCAAGAAATTTGGGTGTTAAGTTAGATATGACCCCAACTTTACTAAATGAAATGAAATTAAACAATAAATTTGACAAAGAAGTTGCAAGTAAAGATATTACGGATGTGTTTGTCGGAAAGGTTAAGGAAAGCACCTTGGGAAAGTTACAAAGAGACCCGTCTAAAAACGGGGATGTAGAACCAGAGGTTGCTGAAGGAAGATTTTAAAAAGTGCCAATTGGCACTTTTTATTTTCCTAAAAAAAAAGAAATTAAAAGAAAAATTTTCTCCGAAACTGTGCTGGTAAGGGTTAGTTTGGTTAGGTTTTTTCAACTATTAGCTCAAAATTTATGATTTTTCACACATACATCTCTCATATTAGCAAAAATTTTCTCTAAATCTCAAATAAAAGCTAACCATCCTAACAATTTTTTATTTTTCGTAGTAGATTTCCTCGAAATTTTCAAATGTTTCGCAATTTTCGCACTTTAACAATCATTTTCAACCATAGAAAAGTTACCCCTTTTTTGATAAAATATTATTATGAAAGTATTAATTTTTAGCATACTAGCTCTTACATTATCTATTATAGGAATATTAATTTTCGGAACTTTTAAAGCATTTGCAATAGCTTTTACACTGTTTGTATGTGGGTATCTGTCCGGGAAATATTTATCAATTAAGAAGCTCTTAAATAGCGGTTGGCTTGTTAAGGATAGTTTTGTAGCCGGAGAAAGAGAAATGACCGTCAACGGTCGTAAATTAATCTCATACATATACAAATATCAAACCGAGCCATTTTTAGAAGTTTGCGACAACGACACATCATTAATCAAGAGAAATATAGGTGATTATGTTAGATTATACGTTAATCCAGATAATTTTCGTGATTTTAAGATAGAAAACGAATTCGATATGTACGGGGTAATTACTGGAATAATAATTTGCATTATTTTTAAAATAGTGCTATAATTTTAAAGGAGGTAAAGTTAATGAGATTACAGAAAAAGATTGATTATTATTTAAAAAATGGTCCAGAAAAAGTTAAACCAATTTCAAAAGATGAATTGTATACAAATATTATCAACTCCAACGGCGGAGGTTTAGAGGCCTTATTAAAATCACCATTTTGTTTATCGGATGCAGAGTTAATGGCAAGTCTAGAAACATTATCTAAGAATCTTATAAAGTATTATCCCTGGAAATTGTATGTTGACATTGCCAGGACACGCAACATTGACATTGATGATATACTTAAGAATTTGCCTGAAAAAAACATTTTTTATATGGTGGATGAAAATGAATATAACTCAGAGTATTAAATTAATCAACAGCTATTTCAATAAGAAGTATACATTAGATATCGAAATAGTAGAAACACAAAATAAACCTTTTGGAGACGGTTATATATACTTCGATGAATCCATTAAATCCAGAACAATCTATATAGGCAATCATGGTATTATAGGTAAAGATTTGAATAATAGTGAAACAACGTTACTAACAAAAGAATGTTCACACGAAAAGAACCATATTTTTCAAAAGTTCGGTATTTTTCGTGAAACAGGAACGTTATTGGATGTTGAGTGTGCAAAAGAAGTTTTATTGTATAGAGGTAATCGCGGATTATACTTGTATAATTACGAATCTTCTCTCCATGAAATTGAAGCTGAAGGCGCAGCACTAAAATATCTACCTGAAATGATGTCCGATTTATTTCCAGATATAGATTCAATAGGTGAGATTGAGAATCACTTCAAAAATTCTTTAAATGATAATAGCCTAGTTACTTTTATAAATTATATACCATCAGACAGATATACTGATATATTAAATAAGTTCAACAATTTATTAACACCCGAAAATTTTCCCAAAAAGAATTTTGAACTATCCGAAATTAACAGGATTTCAATTTACAATTTCGGACAAAAAGACGTTATGTGTAGATTTATAGACTCAACAGGAAGAGTCGATGAATTTGAGAAATACATCAACAGCTTATCCCCAATTGAGCAGAATACAGCGCTTTTAGCCACAAATTTATTAGCGATACAACCAGATATGGTCACATTAGATAAATACAAAGATTTTCAAG
>Ga0256404_1002239_pt1 | contig 43457 bp, 30 predicted proteins | sample RumenRJG_01DNA_FD_185990 | JGI IMG/M metagenome (GOLD analysis project Ga0256404, IMG submission 185990) | Bovine rumen microbial communities from Lethbridge, Alberta, Canada - RJG_01 | ecosystem: Host-associated > Mammals > Digestive system > Stomach > Rumen | place: Canada: Alberta | collected... | reverse complement strand
TGCTATCGCTTCTTTCAGCTATCGGATTACTCCGACCACCTTGCGATTCGCTAACTCTTCCCTCCAGCGGGCGAGTTCGGGACTTTCACCCTATAGTCAATGCTCATGCCGAGCACACCAAAAAAGCACACCGGGCTGAACCGGTGTGCTCTGCAGTTAAGAGCCAGACTTACTGGATATTTCAGACGCCTGCTTTCTTAAGAGCGGCGGATACGATCTCGACAGCTTCCTTCTGGATGAGATCAAGGTGCTCCTCGCCCTTGAAGCTTTCCATGTAAATCTTGTAGATTGCCTCGGTGCCGCTCGGACGTGCCGCAAACCAGCCGTTCTCGGTTACAACCTTGAGACCGCCGAGCGCTGCGCCGTTGCCAGGAGCCTTGGTCAGCTTGGCGACAATAGGCTCGCCTGCGAGGGTTGAAGCCTCGACCAGGGAAGGATCCATGGCCTTCAGCACTTTCTTCTGGCTGAGTGAGCAGGGAGAGTCAATTCTTCTGTATACCGGATTGCCGTATCTTCTTACGATATCAGCGTAGAGCTCTGCAGGATCCTTTCCGGTTACTGCCATGATCTCGGCAGCGAGCAGAACCATGACCGGGCCGTCCTTGTCGGTGGTCCATACGGTTCCGTCCTTGCGGAGGAAGGAAGCGCCTGCGCTCTCCTCACCGCCGAAGCCCAGCTTGCCGCTGTAAAGACCGTCAACGAACCACTTGAAGCCTACCGGAACCTCACAGAGCTTTCTGCCAAGTCCTGCGACTACCCTGTCGATGATGGAGGATGATACGAGAGTCTTGCCGACCTCTGCATCCTTGGACCACTGCGGCCTGTGGGTGAACAGGTACTCAATGGCTACGGCGAGGAAGTGGTTGGGGTTCATCAGGCCGCTTCTGCAGACAATGCCGTGGCGGTCGCTGTCAGGATCGTTGGCGCCTGCGAGCGCGAACTTGTCCTTCATGGAAATGAGGGAGGCCATTGCGTACTGGCTTGAGCAGTCCATTCTGATCTTGCCGTCGCGGTCGATGGTCATGAATGAGAAAGTCGGATCAACCCTGTAGTTCACTACCTTGATCTTGATGCCGTACTTCTTGGCGATGGCATCCCAGTAGTAAACGGCCGCGCCGCCCAGCGGATCAATGCCGATTTCGATGTCAGCCTTGCGGATGGCATCGAAGTCGATGATGGTCTCAAGATCGTCAACGTAATGCTGCAGGAAATCCACTTCCTCAACATTGGGTGCCTTGATGGCAGAGGAATAGTCTTCGTACTTCACGCCCTTAAGGGAGTTCTCGAGATACTCATTGGCCTTTTTCTCGACCCATGAGGTGATCTCAGCGCCGGCAGGACCGCCGTTAGTGGGATTGTACTTGAATCCGCCGTCCTGAGGAGGGTTGTGGGACGGAGTAATGATGATGCCGTCAGCCAGATCCTCTGTGCGGTTTTTGTTCCAGGCCAGGATTTCCCTTGAGACTGCAGGGGTCGGAGTGTAGGAGAGCCCTGACTGATAGCGCACCTTCACGCCGTTTGCTGCAAGTACGCAGATGGCATCTGCCTGTGCGGCCTCAGAAAGCGCATGGGTATCCATACCTACAAAAAGCGGACCGGTAATTCCCTGCTCTGTCCTGTAGTCAACAATTGCCTGAGTGATGGCCCTGATATGGGACTGGGTGAACGAGCCGTTCAGGGAGGAGCCGCGGTGACCGGAGGTGCCGAAGCTTACTCTCTGCTCAGGAACGGACATATCAGGCTTGTTGAGATAATAAGAGGAAATGAGACGGGGAATATTGGTGAGATCAGACTGTGTTGCCGGCTTTCCGGCGCGAGGATCTAATGACATTTACATACCTACCGAAACCAAAACACGCCTTGATTATAACGCGTAATGGATCACAAAATCATTAAGTTTATATGACAAGTCAGTAACAGGCGCATGAAAGACGAAAATTGTATAAAAAAACACCGGAAACTATGTTCCGGTGTCTTGATTGCCGAAAGTCAGTCAGAGAGCCGGCTAGCGCCTGGCTATGAAGTTGACCAGGCGGAGCAGGTATCTTGCGAAGGATGCCATTCTGTCGCAGCCGACTGCTATCCTGGCTGTATGGCTGTCAGCGGCGCTGCTTGAGGCAGCCTCAAAGACAGACAGTGACTCAGGCTTAGCACCGCCTTCAGCTTCAGAATAGGCAAGAGTGCCGTACCCGTCAGACTCGGCAGCCTCCCTGAGAGCCTTCTTCAGGTCATCAAAGGCTACATCGCCCTCGAAGGAAACATCAAGGATGAAGCCTGCCTTCTTTGCAGAGGACTCAGCAGGGACGACCTTCACCGCACCGGCGAGCTCAGGAAGGAGCTTTGCAACCATGGCAGGATCAATCGGGCACTCATCAGGCTTCCCAGCGGCATCTGCTGACTGGAGATGAGCGGCCTTTTCAGCCTTCTCAGCGTTTAGAGTCTCCTTGGCTGCTTCCTTGCTCTCAGAGAGCTCCGCCTTTTCTGCCGCTTTCGGACTTTCATCCTCCGCTGCATCACTGCAGGCCTCTGGTGCCGGAGCAGGAGACCAGCTGACGGTTGCTCCTGAAACCTTGAACTTCGCGGAAATTGCCCTGAGCATGGCAATCAGGGAAACAGTCTCCGCAGTCGGGGAGGCGATGACGCTCTCTCCCTTGTATGAGTCCTCATTCACGCCGAGAACTATTGCGGGAAGGCCGGTATCATGCCCGGTTACGGCAATCACCCTCCTGGCGCCGGCCTGCAGGTGGGCAGAGGCCTCTTCAGGCGTGCTGACAGCGAGGGTGGTGTCCACTGCGATGTCGGTTCCGATCTCTTCCCAGTCAATCTTCTCGGTCTTCTCTGAGTCCGTAACGCGCACAGCCTTGCCATTGATTACCAGGCTGCCGTTTTCAATGGGCACCTCTGCGGCTGACATGCCGTAGGACGAGCTCTTTCTGAACAGATAGGAGAGGCTCTCGATATCATGAAGGTCGTTTACGCCGACCACCTGGATATCCGGATCATCAAGGCTTTCCTGCAGAAGAGTTGCGCCGAGCTGGCTGAAGCCGTCGATGCCGACCCTTACAGGATGGTCAGACTCGACAAGCGGCAGGTTGAGCTTCGGACGCTCATCGACAATCTGCTTGATTACCTTGACTGAGTATGAGCGGCACATCGGAATCGAGCGGTCGATTCTCATGTCCCTTTCAGGATCGCCGTCCGGCACAGAGGAGTCGAGGACGGCAGACCACCACATTCCCTTTGAAGGATCGGGCAGGTGGAAGCTGATGTCGTAGCTGCTCGCGTTGAACAGGATAAGGAACCTGTCAGCCTTGCCCTCAGGATCGCCGATGTCAAGCAGGAATACCTTGGAGTCAGGATCATTCCAGTCGCCGTCTGTCAGAATATTGCCGTTGGGATGATGCCAGGCAACCTGGTGGACAGGCTTGTCAACACAGTAGAGGAAGTTGTCGTCAGAGAGCCTCAGGGACTTGAATACCTCTGAGGAAAGGCGCAGCCTGGTTACCCGGCCGACGAACTTGACGAGGTCGCGGTCCTCGGAGCCGAGGTGCCAGTTGACCCAGCTGATCCTGTTGTCCTGGCAGTAGGCGTTGTTGTTGCCGAGCTGCGTCCTGCCCATCTCATCGCCTGCGACAATGTGGGGCATGCCCTGGGAGATGAGAAGGGTCGCGAGCATGCTGCGCTTTTTCTTCTCTCTCTGCTGGTTGATCTTGATGTCAGCAGTAGGCCCCTCGGTGCCGCAGTTGTAGGAGAGATTCTGTGAGGTTCCGTCCCGGTTCTCCTCCAGGTTTGCCTCATTGTGCCTTTCATTGTAGCTGACCACGTCAGTCAGGGTGAAGCCGTCGTGATAGGTGATGAAGTTGACGCTGGAGTTTATCGATCTGATGTTCTTCGGGTAAATGTCCCTTGAGCCCAGGATCCTGGTGGCAAACTCGGCCATCCTGCCGCGATCGCCCTTCCAGAAGGAGCGCACGGTGTCACGGTACCTGTCGTTCTGCTCATGCCAGCCGGGCGGGAACTGTCCCACACGGTAGCCGAACCCGCCGACATCCCAGGGCTCTGCAATGAGGATCTCATGGGAGAGAACCGGATCCTGGCTGACTGCCCTGAGGAAGCCGCTGTCCTGCGAGAAGCCGTTCTTGCCTCTTGCCACGGTAACGGCAAGGTCGAAGCGGAAGCCGTCAACCTTTACCACCTCAGACCAGTAGCGGAGGGAGTCCATGATGAGCCTGAGAGCAGCAGGATTGTCGGCATTGAAGCTGTTTCCGCAGCCGGTGAAGTTTGAATAGGAGGTATAGTCTACTGAGCCGTCCTTGGTCCGGTCATGCCAGTAATAGCCGGCATCGTCAAATCCCCTGTAGCAGAGCAGCGGACCGCCGTTTCCGCCCTCGCAGGTGTGGTTGAAGACGATATCCATAATGACGGCAATGCCTGCGCGGTGAAGCTCGCGGACCATGGTCTTGAACTCTGTTACCGCGTCTGACTTTGCATACATCGGCTCGGGCGCCATCCAGCACAGCGAGTTGTAGCCCCAGTAGTTCGAGAGCTTGAGGTCAACCAGCCTGGGCTCGCTCATGTAGGAGGAGCACGGCAGCAGCTCAACGGCAGTTATGCCAATCTGCTTGAGGTGCTCGATTACCTTGGGCTGCACGAGTCCGAGGTAAGTTCCCCTGAGGTCCCTGGGCACGTCATGGTTGAGCTTGGTATAGCCCTTGACATGGGTCTCATAGAGTATGACGTTCTCCTCAGGCAGCTGAGGCTTCTCAATGCCCTGCCAGTCGAAGGAGTCGTCAACGACCACGCTCTTGCTTACCATGTCCTGATCGTCATCCTGGGAATACTTTTTGTAATCCCATTCCTGATGGCGGCTCAGCGCCTTGCTGTACGGATCAATCAGAAGCTTGGAGGGATCGAACAGCAGTCCTCTCGACGGATCGCTGGGGCCGGAGACACGGTAGCCATAGAGCTGCCCAGCCTTCACCCCTTTGACGTATCCATACCAGTACGGTCCTTTCTTGCATTTAAACGGAAAACGGCAGATTTCCTTTTCGTCTTTGTCAAAAAGACATAAAGAAACATCTGTCGCATTCGGTGAATAAATGACGAAATTGCAGCCCCCTTCATCAAGAGAGGCTCCCAAAGGAGCCTCTCTACCAGAAGTGAGCGTGAATACATCACTGCTCATACTTTAATTTATCCAATCTTTTTAAGGTAGACTGTGGCCAGAGGCGGAAGATTGAAAACAACCGAGTAGGTAACATACTGCCAGGGTACATCTTCGCTCTGATGTTCAGGTGCACCGGTATTATAACCCGAACCCCAGTACTTTTTGTCATCCGTGTTCATGACAATCTGATACTTTCCGGGCTCAAGAACTCCCATGCGGTAGTTCTGATAGGGGGTAGGAGTCATGTTGGAGACTACGTAAACCGGGTTCTTGCCGTTCTTGTCACGTCTGATCCAGGCGAAGATGCTGTGCTGGTAGTCGCTGTGATCAAGCCAGAAGAATCCAATCTTGTCGTAGTCGGCATCGTACATTGCCTTCTCGGAACGGTAGAACTTGTTCAGGTCGGCAATGAGCTGCTTCTGCCCCTTATGCTTGTCGAACTGGAGAAGCCACCACTGGAGCTGGCTGTCATGGTTCCACTCGCCGGTCTGGGCGAACTCGGTGCCCATGAAGTTGAGCTTCTTGCCGGGGTGCGCATACATGTAGCCCATGAACGCACGGAGGTTTGCGGCCTGCTGCCACTCGTCGCCGGGCATCTTGTAGAGCATGGAATGCTTTCCGTGGGTGCACTCATCGTGGGACAGTGAGAGGATGAAGTTCTCGTCGTAGGCGTAAATCATCGAGAAGGTCATCTCACTGTGGTGGTACTGGCGGTAAATAGGATCAAGGCTCATGTACTGCAGTGAGTCGTGCATCCAGCCCATGTTCCACTTGAAGCCGAAGCCGAGGCCGCCGACATAGGTAGGTCTTGAGACGCCCGGGAATGCGGTAGACTCCTCTGCGATGGTCATTGCATGAGGATAGTTCTTGTAGACCTCCTCGTTGAACCAGCGGAGCAGGCTGATGGCCTCGTAGTTGTGGTTTCCGCCGTCGACGTTCGGGATCCACTGACCTGCCTTCCTGGAGTAGTCCCAGTACAGCATGGAGGCAACAGCGTCAACGCGGAGTCCGTCTACGTGGAAGTAGTCAAGCCAGCAGAGCGCGCTTGCTACAAGGAACTGGCGGACGGTGTCGCGTCCGAAGTCGTAAATGTAGCTGTTCCAGTCAGGATGCCAGCCGCGGCGGGGATCCTCATACTCGTAGAGCGGAGTTCCGTCGAAGCGGGCAAGTCCGTGTGAGTCAGAGGGGAAGTGGGCAGGAACCCAGTCGACGATTACGCCGATGCCGTTCTGGTGGAGCTGATCGACGAGGTACTTGAGATCGTCAACCTTGCCGAACCTTGAGGTAGGGGAGAACAGGCCGACAGGCTGATAGCCCCAGGATCCGTCGAACGGGAACTCGGAGATAGGCATGAACTCAACGTGGGTGTAGCCAAGCTCCTTGAGATAGGGGATAAGCTCGTCTGCCATCTCCCTGTAGCTAGGTGAGTAGCCGTCCTTGTTGCGTCTCCAGGAGGCGAAATGCATCTCATAGATGGAGATAGGCTGATCGACCTTGCTGTTGAGCTGCGACTTGATCCAGTCAGCATCGTGCCAGGTATAGGTGGTCTGGTCAACGACGATGGAGGCGAATGAAGGATACTGCTCGGAGTAGAAGCCGACAGGATCTGCCTTGTGGGGAAGCCTGTTCCCGAGAGGATCCTTCAGCTCATACTTGTAGCGGTCGCCCGGCTTGATTCCCGGAACAAAGAGAACCCAGTGACCGTCAAGGCTCCTCTCCATCGGATGGCGGCGTCCATCCCAGAAGTTGAAGTCGCCGATTACTGAGCAGCACTTGGCGGAAGGAGCATAGACGGCGAACTTGACGCCGGATACCTTCACTCCGTCAACCTCGATGGTCATCAGATGGGCGCCGAGAGTCTTGTAGAGGTTGGAGGCCTTGAGCTTCATCTCTGCAAGTCCGGTGTAAGCCTCATCGTGGAACTGGTAAGGATCGATGACGTTTACTACCGCATCAGGATAGGAGACATCGAACGAATAGTGGAAAGGCTTGTCGGTGTTGGGGAACTCAGCCTCAAACAGGCCTTCCTTGCTCTTGCACTCAAGCTCCTTGAGGACCTTGGTGTTGCCGATGTCCTTTGCTACAACCTTGGAAGCATACGGCAGCCAGGCGCGCAGTGTGAAACCGTTTATCTCTTTGTTAGGAATGAGACCCAGGTTGGCAAAAGGATCACCGACCCTGGCCCCCATCAAATCATCAATAAGCATAGATTACCTCATAAAAAGAGCCGGCAGGGCCGACTCTTCCGTTCAACATTACTGCTTGTTGCCACTTGCCTGCTCGCGGGCTGCGGTCATGCGGCGCGCAAGAGCCTCAAGATTGGGGTTGGAGAAGATATCATTGATGTTGCGGCTGAGCTTTCTTCTCCAGTTAGGATACTCGGTTGAAGTGCCCGGAATATTTACCGGCTTGTCCATCTCCAGCCAGTCCTCGAGCTGGGTGCTGAAAATAGCGCAGTTGCCGAGGCACATGTGAAGCTGCATGCAGTGGTTCAGCTCAGTTGACATGCCGCAGTAGAGAGCGTTGCGGTTGACAGACTGAGGGAGAATTCCATGGCCGTTCAGCGAGTCGAGGATGCGCTGCTTGGCGACAAGACGATCGGTCATGAGCTTGTTCATGATCTCATCGGTCTTGTAGACGCCGAGCCTTCTGCCGAGCTTCAGATCCTCACAGTGCCAGAATCCCTTGAGGGTCGGCATATCATGGGTGGTAAGCGCGCTCATGGCCTGTGCGGTGTAATCCTTCGGCGAAATGTAGCCGCCGTCGGTCTTTGAAGTCTCGAAGAAGAAAATCTTGTATGAGTAGATTCCAGCCTCGGGCAGCTTCTTCTTCATGATCTCGGGAACAGTGCCGAGGTCCTCGCCGATGACCAGGCACTTGTGCCTTACGGACTCGAGGGCAAGGATGCCTAGCATGTCATCGACGTTGTAGTAGATGTATGCGCCCTTGGATGCGGACTCCTTGGGCGGAACCCACCAGAGGCGGAGAAGGGACATTGCGTGGTCGATTCTGAGTGCTCCGCACCACTTCATGTTTGAGCGGTACAGGTCGATGATGGGCTTGTAGGCAGCCGCATAAAGCTTGTTCGGATCGAACGGAGGAAGTCCCCAGTTCTGGCCGTTGGGGCCGAGAACATCAGGAGGGCAGCCTACGCTGGCCTTCGGGCAGTACATCTCTGCGTTGGCCCAGAGCTCTGCGGAGCCCTCGGAGACGCCTACTGCGAGGTCGCGGTAGATGCCGAGCGTCATGCCGGTGTGCTTTGCAGCCCAGTCAGCCTTTGCGAGCTGCTCGTCAGCAATGAACTGCAGGTATGCGTAGAAATATACGTCATCCTGGTGATCATGAGCCCAGTTCATGACCTCGGGGTTGGAGTACTTGCGGAACTTCTCCTCCCATGCCGGCCAGCCCCAGGCGTTCTCACCCTGGTTGTAGAGGTACTGCTGAAGAGCGTCGTAGATGGCGATCTGCTGCAGGCTGTCACCGCCCTCGTTGAAGAAAACCTTGAACTGCTTGCTTCTCGGAGTGTTGTTGCTCTTATGGTGAAGCCCGGCCTTGTCGAACACAATGCGGAGAATGCGGAGCTTGTGCTTGAGAACTCCGGTGTAGTCAACATACTCCTTGGCGCGGAGTGCCCTGAGCTCGTTCTGGAACTCATCGCTTGCCACAATGTTCCTTGCCTCTGAGCAGTTGATGTACTCAGGAACGTCCTCGACGTTGATGTACGCAACGTTGAGCCAGCGGCGGCTTGAAGGGCTGTAGGGGCTTGCGGACTCAGGATTGGCAGGATAAAGCGCGTGGATAGGGTTGAGCCCGACAAATCCTGCGCCCCATGCTGAGAGGTGCTCGATGAGGTTTGCCAGATCGCCGAAGTCACCGACGCCCCAGTTGTTCTCGCTTCTCAGCGCGTAAAGCTGGATGCTCGGTCCCCAGATCTTCTTGCCGTTCTTGATTGCGTCAGGCTTGTAGCACTGCATAGGAGCAATGATGAGAGAGCTCTTGGCAAGCGAGTCGCCATTCCTGATGAGCTCGATGGTGTGGTAGCCCAGGATTGCCGGAACGGTAATCTGCAGCTCGTACTCGAAATAGTGCTCACCGTCTATGAACTTCTTCTCGACCGGCTCCTTGTCGTAGAGGGTAACCTCTCCCTCAAGCGGAGCACGGGTTGCATTCTCAAACTGAATGCGGTACTTGAACTTGCCCTCGCTCTTGCTCTTGGCAACGCGGAAACGGATTTTTATGGAAGCCTCGACTCCCTCGCCGATCCTTTCTACATAAACCGGCTCAAGAGGAGTAGTCCATTTAAGTTTCTCTTCAGACGCAACCTGCTTTGCAAGCTCATCAGGGTCGTCAACCGCGTACCCCATGGCCTTCAGAACAAGTTTCTTGCTTTCCTCACTGATTTCTGCGGGCTTGCCCCAGGCATCAGTATAGCTCTCAGCGATCTTTTTCTGCGTCGCCAATTCCTGTATTAAAGAAGTCATACATTTGTCCGTTGACTGAAAATGATGTTCGGCAGTACCCTACTGCCAGCTGTGTCGATTATACGGATATCGGATAAGCTTATAAAGAAAGTGCATTGCACTTTTTGCGGGTTCCTCACAAAAAAAATAACGGCTCTCTTACCGCCCGCATGAGGGGCCGCAGGAATGCGGCCCCTGAAATTTTCCAGCCTGGATATTATTTGCTCAGGAGGCTTTTTTCCCTGATCTCCTCCATTTTTTTTCTGATCCTCTTGTCGGATACCGAATAGAGCGTCTTCTGCCCCTGATCGAAAAGTGAAATCCTGTACTCTTCAATCATCCATCTGATCTCCTCTGCCTCCGCGGGAATGAGACCTGCCGGGAATGCCTTGAGGAAATTGGCGTAATCCTCGGACACGCTTTCAATAAGCGACATTGACGCCCTGTCCTTCTGAGGGTTCCTCGGCAGCTTCTCAAGCCTTGCAGCCGAGCACCTGAGGTATCTTTTGATATTGCCGAGCTGCCCTGAGCCGAATTCCGTCGCAAAGCCCTTGTGCACTAGCGACGAGAGATGCTTCTGCTCCTCGGAGTACGAGAGCGCCAGCTCAAGCTGCAGCGCGCCCTTGAACTGCTTCTGCACCTTGTTGTAGAGCACGAGGATCTCAGACACCGTATCGGCAATCTTCTTCACCTCGTCAGCTATGCTTCCCCTGACTTTTTCGAGGAGGCTGCTGAAGTCATCCCTGTTCCGGGGCATGCCGCTGTCCGCTGCTAGCGAGTCAACGGCGCAGGCTATGCAGTCATCGACGAGCTCTGCAGCTGAGCAGATGTTGGCGCCGCAGAAGGCCAGCCTTGCTGTGTTGGAGAGGCGGTCCTTCACATATCTTGCGGTGCTCTCAATGTTCAGCATAATGAGGCGCCTGAGGCCGGAGCGGTTTACCTCGGCCTGTATGGACTCGTTCTCGCAGAGCCTTATCGCAATGCCCTTCCCAAGATCCTGGAGAGCCGGATAGGCCACGATCTCCATGCCGTTCTTCTTTTTCCTGACGACCTTCTTCAGCTCGCCGAACGACCAGTCACGGTATGTTTCGGACTTCTCATCGTCAGGTCCGGCGCTCTCATACATATGGGAGTCCAGCACGTCCCTCATTCTGTCCTTGAGCTTTTCCTGGATCTGAGGGAGATCCCGTCCTTCTGCAAGCGGCACGCCGCCCGTGTCAGTTACCCTGAAGTTGAACCTGAGGTGCTTGGGAATTGAGCCGATGTCAAAGTCCTCCTTTTTGAGGGGGATGCCGGAGCATTTCGTGAGCACCGCGATGATGTCGCTCCATAGCGTCTTCGTGTCAGGAGGAATCTCGCCTATCAGCCTGTCGGCGTAGTCAGGAGCGGGGATAAAGCTCTTCCTGATGTGCTTGGGGAGGGACTTGATGACCGCAATGAAGAAGTCCTTTCTGAACCCCGGCACTATGAAGTCAAAGTCATGCTCGTGAAGCTGGTTGAGAACGGCAAGCGGGACGTGGACCGTTACTCCGTCATCGTCCTCTGAAGGGCTGAACTCATAGGTAAGCTTCAGGTAGAAGCGGCCGATCTTCATGCGGTCAGGATAGTCGTCCTTGTCAACGAGCTTCGATGAGTCGCTTATGAGGAAATTCTTCTCATAGTTGAGCAGATCCGGCTCCGTACGGCTCTTCTCCTTCCACCAGCTGTCGAATGTGACTGCGCTTATCACATCCTCAGGGATCCTCTCAGAGTAGAACTGGAAAAGAAGCTCATCATCCACCATGATGTCGCGCCTTCTTGCCTTGTCCTCCTCCGACTCGATTTCCCTGACAAGCTCCTGGTTCTGCAGGAAAAACGGATACCTGAAGTCGCAGTCTGCCTCGACGAGCGCGCTCCTGATAAAGAGCTCGTGGCAGAGCTTCGGATCTATTTTTGAGTAGTTTACCGGCCTTTTCTCGACTATCGGCAGCCCATAAAGCGTCCTCCTGAGGTAGGCCATTACTGCGCCGCTCTTCTTTGACCAGTGTGGCTCGCTGTAGCTGTCCTTGAGGACGTGCCCTGCCACCTTCTCGATCCACTCGACCTGTATGTCAGCGACGTTTCTCGCAAAAAGCCTGGTCGTCTCAACGAGCTCTGCGGCCAGAACCCATTTGGGATGCTTTTTCCTGAGGCAGGAAACCTTGGAAATGACAAATCTCGAGTTGCGGGCCCCCTGATAGTCTGCGCCGTCAACCGAGAGCTTGCCCAGGTGATCAAGGTATCCTGAGGCAAGGGCCATGTGGATGCTGATGTAGTCTGCCGGCTTCTCATTGGCCTTGAGCCCCAGGGACTCGGCAGCGTCAGAGAGCTGGCTGCAGAGATCCTGCCATTCCCTGGCCCTCATGTAGGAGATGAACTCCCGTTTCAGCGTCCTGCTGAACTGTGAGCGGGACAGCTCGCCCTGGATTTTCTTAAGGTAGTTCCAGAGGTTGAGAATCGACATGAAGTCAGAGCGCTCATCCTTGAACCTGCTGTGCTTCTCGTCAGCAGCCTCCTGCCTGTTGAGGGGCCTTTCCCTCGGATCCTGAACGGAAAGCGCCGAGACAATGATGATGAGCTCGCTGAGAGCTCCGAGTTCTGCTCCGGAGACTATTATCCTGGCAAGCCTCGGGTCGACCGGGAGCATGGCAATCTGATGGCCGAGCCTCGTTATCCTCGGAACAGAGCTTCCGTCCTGGAGCTTTACCCTGCCGGACACCGCCTGCAGCTCCTCAAGGAGACGGTAGCCGTCGCTTACCTGCCTGGAGTTCGGCGCGTCAATGAACGGGAAGGTCTCGATGCTTCCGAGCCGCATGATTGACATCTGCAGGATGACCGACGCGAGGTTGGTGCGGAGTATCTCCGGATCTGTGAATGCCGGCCTGGAGTTGAAGTCTTCCTCGGAGTAGAGCCTTATGCAGATGCCCGGGCAGGTTCTTCCGCACCTGCCCTTTCTCTGGTTTGCGCTGGCCTGCGACACCGGCTCTATGGGGAGGTTCTGCACCTTGGTCCTTGCGGAATACCTGCTGATTCTCACGAATCCCGGATCAATCACGTACTTGATGCCCGGGACGGTGAGTGAGGTTTCGGCGACATTGGTAGAGAGCACTATGCGCCGGCCTGCGTGCGGCCTGAAAATGCGGTTCTGCTCATCCGCGGAGAGCCTTGCGTAGAGCGGCAGGATTTCAGTGTCCCTGAGCTTTGCGCCCTTCAGAAAGTCAGCAGTGTCGTTAATTTCCCGCTCGCCGGAGAGAAACACCAGGATGTCTCCGGTATCAATGGCGGCGAGCTCCTTAACCGCATCAAGTATGGCGCTCTCCTGATCACGCGTGATGATCTCGGGCTTGCCGTCCTCGCCTGCGATCTCGGTCATGAGCGGCTCATACCTGACCTCAACCGGATAGGTCCGGCCGGAGACCTCGATTATCGGGCACCTGCCGAAGAAATCGGAAAAGCGCTTAGGATCAATGGTTGCGGAGGTGATGATGATCCTGAGCTCCGGGCGGCGCTGCGAGAGGCGCTTCAGGCAGCCGAGCAGGAAATCTATGTTGAGGCTCCGCTCGTGCGCCTCATCGATGATGATCGTGTCATAGTCGTCGAGCATCTTGTCCCGGAGCATCTCGGAGAGCAGCACGCCGTCGGTCATCAGCTTGATGACTGTTCCCGCTGCAGTATGATCTGAGAACCTGACCTTGAAGCCGACCTGCTCACCAAGCCTGAGCCCCAGCTCATCTGATATTCTCTGGGCGACTGATCTTGCCGCTATTCTCCTCGGCTGGGTATGCCCGATCATGCCCCTGGTGCCGCGCCCCGCCTCGATGCAGAGCTTCGGGATCTGCGTGGTCTTGCCTGATCCTGTCTCTCCCGCAAGTATGATTACCCTGTTCTTCTTTATCGCCTCGATGATTTCGTCCTTATGCTCCAGAATCGGAAGATCCGGCTCCGGATAAATCATCTTCGGCAGCGATTCCTTTCTTTTAAGATATCTGTTCCTGGCATCCTCCGCCTCAACGGCAAAGAGGTCCAGCTGCTCCCTGAATCCGGGCTCATCCCTGTGCCCTACGATGCCGCGGAGCTTTTTCTTCAGGACGAAGCTGTCACGGAGCAGTGTTTCATTGTCGATTATTTCTGTCAGTTCACGAAGTGATGCCATTTTGAACCTTCGGCACGCAGCCATTAATTGCGGGAAGCGGCCCAATTATACAAATTCAGCAATAAAAAAATCCGGGCATTTCTGCCCGGACTGTCATATTCAGGAATTCATCAGGCTGACTTTAATCAGTCGATGTATTTGAAATTCAGGCGCTGGATTTCATCCTTCCACTTGGCAGGGCCGATCTTGTGGATGTTGTTGCCCTCTGAGTCAACTGCCACAGTTACAGGCATGTCCTCGACGACGAACTCGCGGATGGCCTCCATGCCGAGATCTTCGAACGCGAGGACTCTTGCCTTCTTGATGGCCTTGGAGACGAGATATGCGGCTCCGCCGACAGCCATCAGGTAGACGGACTTGTTCTTCTTGATTGACTCGACTGCAAGATCGCCGCGGTCTGCCTTTCCGATCATGCCCATAAGTCCGCACTGCTCGAGCATCATGGGAACAAACTTGTCCATTCTGGTGGAGGTGGTGGGGCCTGCAGGTCCTACAACCTCATCCCTGACTGCAGGAACAGGTCCGACGTAGTAGATGAACTTGCCGTGGAAGTCGACGCCGTCAGGCAGAGGCTTGCCGGCAGCAAGGAGATCAGCGATGCGCTTGTGGGCAGCGTCGCGTCCGGTGAGGATCGTGCCGTTGAGCAGGAGAGTCTCGCCGACCTTCCAGGAATTGATTTCCTCCCTGGTGATGTTGTCGAGGAACACCCTTCTTGCGCCCTTGCTGTTGCTGATGTCGATGTCAGGCCAGTTCGAAAGTGAGGGAGGAACCAGGTTGACCGGGCCGCTGCCGTCAAGTGTGAAGTCGATGTGCCTTGACGCTGCGCAGTTCGGAATGAGCGCGACAGGCTTGGAAGTAGCATGGGTAGGATATGACTTGATCTTGACATCGACTACGGTGGTGAGTCCGCCGAGCCCCTGGGCTCCGATGCCGAGGCGGTTGATCTTGTCGTAAAGCTCGAGGCGGAGCTTCTCGTCGGCATTCTTCGGGCCGCGCTTGATGAGCTCGTCGATGTCAACCGGATCCATCAGGGCCTCTTTCGCCATGACGGCTGCCTTCTCCATGGTTCCGCCGATGCCGAGACCGATTACTCCGGGAGGACACCAGCCTGCACCCATATGGGGGATCTGCTCAAGAACCCAGTCAACGATGGAGTCCGACGGATTGAGCATGACAAGCTTTGACTTGTTCTCAGACCCGCCGCCCTTGGAAGCCAGCTTGACGGTTACCTTGTCTCCCTTGACCATGGAAATGTGAACAACAGCGGGAGTATTGTCCTTGGTGTTGACTCTGTCGCCTGCCGGATCGCGGAGCACTGACTTTCTCAGCGGGTTGTCAGGATCGCAGTATGCCCTGCGGGTTCCCTCGTCAACCATCTCCTGGACGGTCATGTCGCCGTCAAAGCGGACGTCCATGCCGATCTCGACAAAGGCCGTTACAATGCCGGTGTCCTGACACAGAGGCCTGTGGCCCATGGCGCACATCTTGGAATTGACCAGGATCTGGGCAATGGCATCCTTTGCAGGTTGGTTCTGCTCCCTCTCATACGCCTTCTTGAGAGCCTCAAGAAAATCCATGGGATGATAGTAGGAAATGTACTGCAGGCCCTCGTAGACGGAGTCTATGAAATCCTGCTGCTTAATAACTGTTGTCATCTGACCTCCAAACCAAAACCATCAGGATTTTAAACTACAGCGTGAAAAATTTCATCACGCAGGCTTTTGCGCCGCACTGCAGTAAATCATACATTTGTGCTGAAACTGAGAAAATTAATCGACAGCATGGAAAAGACTGTCTGGATCCTCCGTATGAATCAGGCGGAACGCCTGCAGGCAGCCGATTTTTGCTGCAGACTCATAAATTTGAGCGGCCGGAGAATGATATTGCACTGCCGGCCTGCTAAAATAGCGAAATAGTCTGCTCAATTTGGGTCAATGCAGGCTTTGCGGTCTTCGTCGGTGCCTGCATAACTGGAGTTCTAGATGGAAGTAATACTTGCCCTGCTGGGCCTTCTCATAGTCTGCATTACGACTTACGGAATGTACAGCTCCTATTCGCAAAAGCAGGATGAGGAGAAGAGAAGGCTTATCAGAAACCAGAAGAAGCTGGTGGCTGAGGCTGATGATCTGCTTATGAACTCAAGCCAGCTCCCCTACAGCAAGACCCTGATCCTTCTGCTCCAGAACAGGGTCCTGAGCGCGCTCAGCCTCATGCTTGAGGCGGAGCCGTCGCTCAACTCCGTGCGCGACAGGATTAACGACATGAGAAAGCAGATGGAGTACATAAAGGCCAACTACAACGAGGGCTCTGTCGCCCCGCTCAAGTCTCCGTCCAACGACGTCGAGGCGATCTCCATGCTCAAGACCGTAAGAAGGCTCCGCCAGGTGGTAAGGATTGAGCACAACAAGGGCAAGATTGACCCCAACTCCTTTGCCGCTGAGGACAGAAGGCTTGAGCTGATCCTCATCAAGGTGAACATATCAAGCCTCATGAACCACATCAGGGAGGCGATTTCCACACATCAGCTCGGCTCAGCGAGGCAGATGCTTGAGACCGGCATCCAGGTGCTGGCGAAAATCCAGACGGATGATCAGTGGATAGTGAACACCAAGCAGCAGCTCAGCAGCAGCTACGAGCAGATCAACCAGCGCATTGAGGCTGAGAATGAAAGAAAGGCCGAGCTTGCGGCCTCCAGCAAGGATGAGCTCGACGAGCTTTTCCAGCCCAAGAAGAAATGGTAGCCTGATCCGGTACAGAAGTATGTCAAATATGAGTATTCCAGAAGAGATAAATCCTGAAGTCCTGCTCTGCAGGCACAGCCTTCCCAGTTTCAGCCGGATAAGCGAGCTTAAGCCTGTCAGCTTCTCCTCGCTCCAGCCCAGGGCGACAAGCACGGTGCATCGCCTGATCCAGAGCACGGCAAATTACCAGATTATGATGCTGGGCGGCTATCCCGGAATGAACTACGAGCAGGTGGTAAGGGAGCTTATCTCTGAGGAGCCGAGCCCGACAGCCGGAATGTACGATCTCATCTATGTCGAGAACCTTGAGTACAACCTGCGGCCTATCTGGCTCATGCTAAGGCCGGGCAGCGGGATTAAGTTCCTGACCGAGATAATCGAGCTCATCACCTCCCTCTCAAAGCACCAGGACTCGGAAAAGCTCGCGAGCAAAATCATTGCCGAGCAGGGAAATGACGAGAAGCTGAAGAACTACATTGAGACTCTCTCCTCCCACATCGCCAAGGGAGAAAAGCTCGAGGGCTCCGCAATAGCCAATGTCATGGTTTACCACGACACGGAAGTGCCGCCGGTTATCTTTGCGCGCGACATTAGCTGGACGTCAATTTTCGGCAAGGTGAACTACCTGAGCGATCAGGGAACCTACTACTCAAACCACCAGCTTCTTGAGCCGGGGCTTCTCCGTGAGGCGAGCGGCGGGTTCCTGGTGCTGCCGGTAAGCGAGCTCCTGGCGAATCCGCCTATCTGGCAGAAGCTCAAGAATGCCCTGCAGAAAGGTGAAATTGACTGGGAGCCAGTGCAGAATGAGAGCGCAATCGTGCCCTTCTTCTCCCCGGAGCCGACTCCCATAAGCGTAAAGCTTATCCTGGTTGGGGACATCGATGAGGTCTCCGCCTTCTGCCAGGTGGATGTCGACACCTCAATCGAGGTGTTCCTCAAGACCAGCTTTGAGTACAGCATTGAGGCAAAGTCCCACGAGGCCGAGTTCTGCGGTCTCCTGAACGATATAAGGATCAGGCACGATCTCCTTGACATGGACCACGGCGCGGTCGAGGAGCTCTGCCGGTACTCCAACAGGCTCGGGGAGTCATCAGACGAGTTTGTGATCATCGAGGCTGAGCTGTTCCCTGTAATGTCTCTTTCTGACCGTATAGCAAGGGACAGGAAGTCTGATGTCATCACCCGCGAGGATGTCTCTGCGGCAATCATGGAGCAGTTCTACAGGGCGTCCAATGTCATTGATGAGAGCGTCAAGCTCTATCAGAAGGGCCAGATCCTCATCCAGGTAACCGGCAGCACCGTCGGGCAGATCAACGGGCTCGGCGTCCTGGAGCTCACTGGCGCCAATGACATATCCTACGGCGAGCCGCTCAGGATAACGGCAACGGTCCATCAGGGAGACGGCGAGAGCATTTCTGACGTTGAGCACAAGGCTGACCTGGCAGGACAGATCCACCAGAAGGCCATGATGATCATCAACGGCTATTTCCTCAATCTCTTCGGGCAGGAAGCGCCCTCAGGGCTTGAGATGAACCTGGTGTTCGAGCAGAACTACAGCGGGGTTGACGGTGACAGCGCCTCGCTTTCCGGACTCCTTGCCATACTCTCCGCCCTGTCAAAAATCCCCATCAGGCAGGATCTTGCCGTAACCGGATCGCTCGATCAGTTCGGCAATATCCAGGCAGTTGGCGGGCTCAACGAGAAGGTCGAGGGGTTCTTCAGAATATGCAGGCTGTTCGGGCTTACCGGCAAGCAGGGTGTCGTGCTGCCCAGATGCAATATCACGAACCTCACCCTCCACAGCGACGTGGTGTCTGCAATAGCAGAGGGGAAGTTCCATATCTATCCTGTCAGCAGAGTAGAGGAGGCAGTGCAGCTGCTGCTTGAGACGCCGGCTGAGGGCTCTGACGATGCGCCTGGTGTTTTTGACATCATTCAGGAGAGGTTTGACGAGGTGGCAAACAGGAACGAGAGGATCAGCCTGCTGAAGCGCCTGGTAAATGCCGTGAAAAACCTCTGAGAATTTGCATTTTGCACGCAAGAGACAGGCAGCGGACTGGTTGTGTTATAATCAGCCGGGATTTTTGTCTGGCCTGTTCATGGACTTTATGGTTTTGCATCGGGAGGCTGTCCGCCAGGACATGCTCCTCAAAATTGCATGAACGCCTTAGTTCTTAAAACTGGGAAATCTGGAATTGAATACAAATAATGAGGAAAAGCTGTCGCTGTGCGACAGAGGAATTCACAGCTTCACGAAAGAGGATCTTCTTGCCTGCAGCCGCGGTGAGCTGTTCGGACCTGGGAACAGCCAGCTTCCCGCTCCCAACATGCTTATGCTTGACCGCATTGTCGATATTCAGGATAACGGCGGCCAGCATGGGCACGGCTATATAACTGCAGAGATGGACATCAGCCCGGATCTGTGGTTCTTCCAGTGCCATTTCCCTGGTGATCCTGTAATGCCCGGATGTCTTGGGCTTGATGCAATGTGGCAGCTTGTCGGCTTTTTCCTGGGCTGGAAAGGCGGTCCCGGAAGAGGAAGGGCCATTGCCTGCGGCAAGGTCAAGTTTTCCGGGCAGGTTCTCCCGACTTCCCACAAGATCACCTATGACATCCAGATTAAGAGAGTCATTCAGAGACGCCTGATTATGGGCATCGCTGACGGTTTCCTCTCCTGTGACGGAAAGCAGATCTACTCAGCTGAGAACCTTGAGGTCGGCCTTTTCAAGAAATAGTCCTTCAGTTTCTAATCACCTTCCATTATCAAGCGCTTCGGCAGTTCCGGCCGGAGCCTTTTTATTATCATGAAAAAACACAACATCGGATTCATTTCCCTGGGCTGTGCCAAAAACCTGGTCGATTCAGAAATAGAGATGGACTGCCTAATAATGAACGGTTGCGGCATTACCGGAGATCCCGAAAAAGCTGATCTTCTGATTGTCAATACCTGCGGCTTCCTCAACTCGGCCATCGAGGAGTCTGTCGGCACCATAAATGAGTTCATTTCGAAGGGCAAGAAAGTCCTGGTGACCGGCTGCCTCGGAAAAAGAGCTGACTATGTAAGGCGCAGCTGCCCCGGGATTGTCGGCGTGGCAGGACCCCAGGACTATAATGAGGTCCTGCAGCAGGCTCTTGGCTTCCTGAACAGCAGCGGCAGCGCGTCAGATTCCGGAATAAAGCTCTACACGGAAAGCCTGATCCCTGAGTCGAGCCTTACCCCGCCCCATTACTCATATCTAAAGATATCAGAAGGCTGCTCAAACCATTGCTCTTACTGCGTCATCCCCGAGCTGAGGGGCCCTATGGTCAGCCGTAAGGCTGACAATATCCTGAGGGAGGCTGCGAGAAAGACCGAAAAAGGCGTCAGGGAGATTCTCATAATCGCCCAGGATACGGCGGCGTACGGCAAGGATTTGGGAAATTCTGACTGCACTCTTGATGACGGGCGCTCAGTCAGGCAGGATATCGTCTCTCTGTGCGAGGAGCTGGGGAAGCTCAATATCTGGATAAGGCTTCACTACCTCTACCCTTACCCTGTCCTCGACCGCCTGGTTGAGCTTATGTCAGACCGGGTCATTCTTCCATATCTCGATGTTCCGATGCAGCATGCAAGCCCCAGGATCCTGAAAAGCATGAAACGCCCCGGCACAGTTGAAAAGACCCTGGACAGAATTTCGAAATGGAGAAAGACCTGCCCTGACATTACGATACGCTCTACCTTTATTGTCGGGTATCCTGGCGAGACGGAATCTGATTTTGAGATCCTGCTCGACTTCATAAAGGAGGCAAAGCTTGACCGGGTCGGATGCTTTGCCTATTCCGACACGCCCGGCGCACTTGCCAATTCTATGCCCCAGCTTCCGGATGAGGTAAAGGAGGAGCGTCTCGACAGGTTCATGACTCTCCAGCAGGAGATCTCCAAAAATAATCTCAGCGCCAAGGTCGGCAGGGTGCTTCCGGTCATCGTTGACGGCACTGATTCTATGGGACGCCTTTACGGCAGGACCATGGGCGATTCCCCGGATATAGACGGTCTCGTCTACATACTTACCGATGCAGAGCACAGGCCGGGTGAGATCGTCAGTGTCAGGATAACGGATTCTGATGAGTACGATCTGTTTGGAAGCGAGTCTTCTGACTGAAGTGCCGAAGCCCGGAAAATAAAAAGGAGAGCCTGAACCCATGCTCTCCTTTCTTTTTTTTGTGCCTCAGAAAAATCCCGGGAGCGCTCCCGGGATATCTGACCGCCTCCGCCTCAGGCTTTTGCGCCGAGCTTCTGGCGGATTACAGCTGCAGATCCTACAAGACCCGGCTGATCATTGACGATGACATAGACGGGGATCTTGCTCAGGTATTCCTTGAACCTGCCCTTGTCCTCAAATGCGGTTCTGAAGCCTGACTTGAGGAAGAAGTCGAGGTTCTTCGGAATAATTCCGCCGGCGATGTAGACGCCTCCGAACGCGCCTGCGGTCAGGGCCAGATCTCCGCCGAACCTTCCGAGGATAATGCAGAAAAGGTTGAGTGCCCTGAAGCAGTCAGTATCGGAGTTCTGCTTGGCGCGGATGGCAACCTCTGCCGGAGTAAGGCGCTCAGGAGTCCTCTTGTCGGCAAAGACAATAGCCTCATAGAGATTGACGAGTCCCGGGCCAGAGAGGATCCTCTCATATGATACATGTCCGAACTGCTTTCTCAGGATCTCAAGGATCTGATCTTCCTCTTCGCTGTTTGCAGCAAAGTCAACGTGTCCGCCCTCACCCGGAACGGAGATGTACTTCCTTCCAGTGTAAATAAGGTGTGCTACGCCAAGTCCGGTGCCCGGGCCGTAGACGGCAATCGGCTTGTGGCTCTCAGGCTCTCCGCCTCCGACCTTCCTGAGATCCTCCGGCTTCATCTGGGTAACAGCCATCGATACGGCGGTAAAGTCATTGATGATCTCGAGCTGATCAAAGCCCAGGTGCTCCTTGGTCTCCTTGATGGAGAAGCTCCAGGAGGCATTGGTCATTACAACCTCATCGCCCTTGATGGGGCATGCCATTGCGATGCAGCTGTTCTTCACTTCAGCACCCGTATCCTTGAGGTACTGTCTGATAACTTCTTCAAGAGAGGGATACGAAGTTGGGTAGGTCTTTACGCTGGAAATCTCACCACTCTCAAGGTTGCACAGCGCCATTCTGGCGTTGGTCCCACCTACATCGCCGACAAGAGCAAAAGCCATTGGTTTCTCCTAATTTTCCGCCCTGAAAATGAACGGCGGACAGCAAATAATTACCAAAAGGAAATTTTAATTCAAACACCGTGATCTAACAAGATTTCAGCTTTTAACACGTGACAGCTGGCACGATTTTACATATCCTTAAAAAAACTGCCTCAGCCTGAAGGGAATCCAATTTTTTAAGGGCTGAGCTGCGGCCGATTGCAGGGGGATTATTTGAAGTCAGGCAAAAATTTGAAAAATATCTGAGCCATTGGGAGTGATTTACAGCATTTCGATTAAAATTCGTCTAAAATGGCGTAAAAGCGCCAAAGCGCAAAATTTTTAACAAAGTTAATCCCAAGTCTGAATTATTTATTGGCGAGATAACAATGACAGAAAGATCATCATCATTACTTAATATAAATGAGGATATTTGGCTTTCTCTTACTGAAGAAGGACTCATGCCCAGGTTTCTGCTTGCAGTCATGAATGATCTTCCTGAAAGTCACGTTGAATCAGTAGAGGATGTCAGCGTGGAGGAGCTTGAGAACTCCCCTGTAGCCGGCATTACTATGAGAAAGGGTGAATTCACCAATCTCGCTGGTTTCTGCATTACCTGCACGATTGACGGCGTTGCAAGTGAGATTATTCTTCTGAATGAAGAAATACCGTACATGAAGTGGTGGCACGACAAGAGCTTCTTTACCCTTAATTACTACAACGAGCACATTAAGTGCCTGAAGGGACTCTCCGTCAAGTCCAAGGTCCGCCGCCGCATAGTCCTTTCCTTCCTGCTTGACAAGGACATCAACCTTGACAAGTTCCATACTGTAAACACCTTCCTCACTGATGACGGCAAGGGAAACCAGGTTAAGGACAGCACTTTCCAGGTTCATGACATCAACTTCCTCTGCATTCCTGATGAGGATACCAAGCTTGCCCACTGGTGCAGGCTCCTGATTGCAACTGACATGAATGAAATTGCAAGAATAGCCCAGAACCATCAGATCGGCTGATCCCTGATCGGCTTCTTGTGCTATTGTATGAAGCGGTGCGGTATGTACCGCTTTTTTATTTCTCAACCGGCGTGTTCCTTATGACAAAAATTATTAACATAGGCGCAGCATCAGTCAGCACTCTTGCCCTTGATCTTGAGGGGAATTCCCAGAAAATCATCGGCTGTCTCAGGGAAGCTGGAGAAAAAGGCGCAGACATAGTTCTTTTCCCTGAGCTGTGCCTGACCGGCTATGGAGCAGAAGATCAGTTTTTCGTTACCGGCTGGATAAAAAAATCTGAAGAGTACATAAAAAAAATTTCAGAACATGTTCCTGAAGGAATGCTGGTCAGCGTTGGTTTCCCTCTTTTAATCAGCGGAGGCCAGGTTTTCAATGCCGCCGCCCTGATTGCCCATAAAAAAGTTATCGGCTGTGCCTGCAAGCAGTTCCTGGCGAGGAACGGGCTCCACTATGAGCCGAGGTGGTTCACGCCGTGGCCTAAAGGCAGGAGAGTATATCTTGATCTCTTCGGACAGAAAGATGTTCCTGTAGGCGATTTTGTATTTGAGGCCGGTGGAGTGAAGATAGGCTTTGAGATCTGCGAGGACTCATGGGTCGCAGACCGCCCTGGCTCATCTCTCTATAAGAGAGGTGCTGATATCATCCTCAATCCTTCGGCGAGCCACTTTGCCATAGGCAAGCAGCAGATCAGGGAACATTTCATCAGTGATGGCTCCCGTGCATTCGGCGCCGTATACGCCTATGCCAACCTGCTGGGATGCGAGTCAGGAAGGTCGGTCTTTGACGGTTCCGCAATCATTGCCAGCAATGGCGAGATTGTTGCCGAGACCAAAAGGCTGAGCTTCAGGAATTATGAGCTGTGCACTGCCTGTGCCGACATTTCGATGAACCGCGTAAACAGGCTTATGTCAAGCGAGGGAATTGAGCCTGAGACTGAAGGAATATACAGCTTCAGCGGCTTTGAGTTCAGACCTCATGACAGGTTCAGCATTTCCGCAAAGATCAAGATAAATCCTGAGAATGAATACGAAACGGTAACAAGGGCCGTAGCCCTTGGGATGTGGGATTTTGCCAGGAGGACACATACCTCCGGCTTTGCCCTCTCGCTCTCCGGCGGCGCCGATTCTGCCTTGTGCGCTGCTATGGCCTATTACGGAGTGGCAGAGGCAGCTGCGGCGCTTGGCAGAAAGGAATTCCTCGAAACGCTGCATACCATGGGGCTTAATATTGAAGACCGGCTGGATCTCTCCGATCTGGAATTCATTCGTCAGGCTGTCATGCCGCAGTACCTGATTACTGTATACCAGGGATCAGAGCACAGCGGAGAGGTTACCCGCAATGCGGCTGAGATGATGGCGAAAAGCACCGGGGCCCACCATATTGAATGGCGCATCGACAGCATTGTGAAGGGATATACCGATCTCGTGAACAATGCCCTCGGCGAGAAGAATAAGCTTTCATGGGAAACAGATGACATCGCCCTGCAGAATATCCAGGCGCGCAGCAGATCCCCCGGAATATGGCTTATCGCCAACCACTGCAACAAGCTGCTGATTGCGACATCAAATCTTTCTGAGGCCTCTGTCGGCTACTGCACTATGGATGGAGACACCTCAGGATCGCTTTCTCCAATCGGAGGAATATCCAAATCCAGGATCCTCAGAATAAACAGATGGATTTATGAGAATGGCCTGAAAATCCAATATTCGGATGAAGTGCTGAGAATCGATGCCATGAAATACATCATTGCCCAGCAGCCGACAGCAGAGCTCAGGCCTGTAGAGCAGACCGATGAAAGCGATCTGATGCCATATGATCTGATGGATTTCATCCGCAGGCTCACTCACGTCAACCACCTTACTCCTCAGGAGATATGCGAGCAGGTCAGGAATTCTGAATTCGGCGCCAAGTATTCAGCCGAGCAGATTGATGGCTACGTTAAGAAGTTTTTCAGGCTGTACACGAGAAACCAGTGGAAGCGCGAGAGGCTAGCTGTCAGCTTCCATATCGAGGAGGACAGCTGCGATCCGAAGTCATACAGGAGATTCCCGGTACTCTGCGCCGGTCTTGCCTGATCAGGCCTTGACTGCCGGCATGCCCTCTCAGCGAGACCTCAGGGAGGGCCTGCTGCTTGACAGACTGCCGCTTTCAGCCTTCCGGCAGAAGCGGCTCTGATTTCAGTCCTTTGCTGTTTTTCTGAAAGTAATAAAGAGATGCAGCAGATAGCTCGTGACTGTCAGAACTGACAGTGCGCAGAAATGCGCGATGAATTCTTCTGTATTGCGGTAATCCGGATTATCCCAGACTAATGCAAGCAGCCAGAGGAACAGCTCTGCTAGCAGGACAGTCTGCACTATTCCGATCACGTTTACGGCAATGAACCTTATGATCTCTCCCTCGGTATTGCCCTTGCTCTTGTAGACAACGTTTTTATAAAGTACGAACCCGACGAGGGATCCGATTACATACGCCACTACAACGGCGAGGGCAAATGGCATGATCATGGAGCAGAGAGGCCGTGAAAGCAGATTGACCAGCGTGGAAATGCCGCCACAGACAATAAACTTGAAAAAACGGCCTGATACCAGATTAGCCAGACTTTTCACCTGAGCTGCCTAACTCTGTTGAATATAAAGTAAGGGAGATGCCTGACAATGAACATTATGAATATCCACTTGAAAGGAGCGTAAATCTCCTTCCGTCCGACATTGACGCCATTTACAATGCATTTTGCCACGTCTTCTACAGGAGCCAGCATCTTCCTGTTTTCCATTGATGCTGTCATAGGAGTAGAGGTAGGCCCCGGCTTGATGAGGGAGATCATCGGTCCGCTCTCAAAGCCGAATCTCTGGGTAAGTCCCTCAGCGGCTGCGGCAATCATTGCCTTTGACGCGCCGTAAATGTAATTTGAGGCCCTGCCCCTGTCACCTGCCACAGAGCCGATTACTGCAAGGTGGGCTGAGGAATTCCCTTTGAGCTTCATGGCAAAAGACTGGAGGAACAGCACAGGCGAGACGCCGGTAACTTTCAGAACCTCCTCGCAGGTCCTGGGAGAGCCGTCTATGGTGCCCTGATCAGGCATGTACCCATGGGCAATCAGCACTGTATCCGGCAGATCGCCCTCACAGGCCTGATTTACCAGCTGCTCAACACCGTCGGCAGTAACCATGTCGCCGGCTCTGACCTCAACTTTCAGAGATGTTCCGCCCCTGGTCTGAAGGTCCTTTGCGACGTCTTCAAGTTTGTCCTTGTTCCGGCCGATGAGGACAACTGAGGAATACTCACTGCTCTCAACCCAGAGCCTGGCGCAGGACTGCGCCATTAATGATGTTGCACCGACAACAACAAGCTTTTTCATTGTCAAACTCCCATAAGACGCCTGGACATATCTGAACTCATTTTAGGATCGCGGTATTTCAGAAACTCATTGATTGTATCTGTGCCGTAGCCGCTTTCGAACATATCCCTCGGCTGCCTTGCATCCTTTGCCGTATAAAGCCTTCCGTGCGCGTTTCTGACGATAGCGTCAAGATCAGAGAGAAGCTTTAATGTGCTCTCTCCTCTGTTGGGGAAATCAAGCGCATAGGTGAATCCCTTGTAGGGGAAGCTCAGCATGCCGACGGACTTGTAGTCGCCGAAAGTCTTGAGAACTCCGAGGAATGAGCCCTGGCCGGACTCAGCTATTACCTTCTGCATATCCTGTACTGCCTCGAGGCCTGTATCCGTCGGGACAACGCACTGGTACTGGAAAAATCCCTTGGGGCCGTAGATTCGGTTCCACTCAAGAATGCCGTCCAGAGGATAGAAGAACTTCTCATAGTGAACCTTAAACGGCTCTTTTTTAAGGCACTGCATGGCAAAGTACAGCTTGTTGAAGCAGTACAGAGAAGGCGTATTTACGAGAGAGAACGGCATGGTGAACGGAACGGTAACAGAGAGATTCGGATGCTTGTCCCTACCTGACGTGTCAGAATCATCATTGTTGCCCCTCATGAAGATTCCTCTTTCGCCATTCCCCGTTATGCAGTCAATCCATGAGACAGTATGCTCATAGTCCTTCTCTGATGAATTGGCCAGATCAAAGAAGGTCTTGAGATCGTAATACGGGATGTTCTCGGCAATGATCCAGGGGCCTGCCACCTTCTTGAGGCTCAGGGTGGCATCCAGGATGAATCCGGTAAGCCCGATGCCGCCTATGGTAGCGTGGTAGTATCCCTGGTTCTTGTCCGGGGAGCATTCAAGGATCTCACCGTCAGAGCGCAGCAGCCTGAATGACTTGACATGGTTGCCGAACGTTCCGAAGCGGTGGTGGTTCTTGCAGTGCACATCATTGGCAATTGCGCCGCCTACTGAAATCATCTGGGTGCCAGGAGTCACAGGCAGCATGAAGCCGTTTTTGACCAGGAATCTCTGAAGGTTTCTCAGAATGACGCCGGATCCGCAGGTGACCTCGGCTTTTTCCGCATCAAAGGAGATGAAGTTGTCGAGATATCCTGACCAGAGGAGGACACCGTCCTTGTTATTGCAGACGTCTCCGTAGCTTCTGCCGTTGCCGCGGGGAAGAAAAGTCTTGTCCTTATAGAGCTCGAATGCCTTTCTGACTGACTCCCGGCCGGTAACGGCTACCAGCTCCTGTTCCTCAAGGTTAAGCCTTCCCCAAGAAGAAATAAGCATATCTACCTTCCTAATATCTCAGAAACTTACTACTGAACATGCAAACAGAACCGTAAAAAGAATGCCCGCGGTAAGGCTGATTGGATCCCTGATGGCATAAAGGACAGGATCCTCGTTCATCTCCCCGCGCCTCGCTTTCAGGGAAACATGCAGTATCCAGTAAAGCAGCACCGGCGTACAGCTGTACGCAAAAGAAGTATTTTCGAAATGATTGGCGACTGCCTCTGCGTTTACGTAGAGAATGAAAAGCACGACAGAGGCAAATCCTGAGGCCATAACTGACTCGGAAATAAAATCAATGTCCTCTGTTGTGTATGCCCTTCCGCTGGTCTTGACTTTGCCTGCAGCCTTAAGGTTGTGCAGCTCGCTCAGGCGCTTTACCCCGGCAAGTGAGAAAAAGATCAGGAAGGAGAATGAGACAAACCAGAGAGAGATGGGCACTGAGATCGCAACAATTCCTGATACCATGCGGAATGTATAGAGGAAGCCCAGGAGCATGCAGTCGATGACAGCGATTTTTTTCAGCCTGAACGAATAAAGCGTCGTTACGACAAAATATATTGCGAGACAGGCAAGGAACCCGGCAGAGACAAACGAGCCCAGGACAATGCCTGCAAGAAGGAATACCGGCAGGAAAAACAGACCGAGCTTTATTGATACGCTGCCGGATGCGAGAGGACGGTGCTTCTTTGTCTCATTGCGCCGGTCATTGCCCAGATCCATGAGATCGTTCAGGATATAGACAAAAGAGGCGGTAAAGGAAAACGAGAAAAAGGCGAGCACCAGGGTACCCCAGTCCCCGATATTGAAAAAATGGCGGGCCGGTATGATAGGGACGAAGATCAGCAGATTCTTGACCCACTGATGAATTCTTGCCATCTTGAGGATGCTTTTGAATCTGTTCTTCTCAATAACAAATGTTTTGGCCAGATCTGCCTGTTTCTTCAGCCTGGCGATGCTTTTTTCCGTGCCGACGGCGACAGCTGACTCGGCCTGACCGAAAATCGGTATGTCTACCGTGTCGTTCCCGACATAGACATATTTCTTCTCACCAAATTTCTTATTGAGCAGTTCTGCTTTCCGCGCCCCTGACAGATTTCCCCGCTCGAGGGTTGTTCCGTAAAAGCCGTCAAATATGCCCGCAGATTGCGCTATGGCACCTACTATTTTCTCGTCTGAGGCTGATACAAGATAGATTTTTGCGCCGCCCTGCTTCTCAGCCTTAAGCCAGGACAGAAGCTCTGTGTTATAAGGCAGTATTGACGGATCAAAATTGAAATAAGATGAGAGCCTGTATTTCAAATATGCCTTGCCCGTGAACAGCCAGGCAATTACCAGAAAGAGCACCAGCGGATTTCTTTTGACGGCATGGAGAAAAGACTCGTACAGCATATCGGTCTTAACCAAGGTATCGTCCAAATCAACTGCTATAACCTTTGATGTCATGCCATCTCCCGCTGCAGGCTGACTGCTGCATAACCAAAATCATGAATAACTGACAAAAAGGCTGCTGCATTTCCGGACGGTCCGGGAGGACTGCGGCTCCAGTGCTGCCTTGATTCGCGTTATAAGCAGTTATTATACAGGAATTAGCCGAATCTGACCGTCTCCGGCTGTCTTGATTCATGATGAATCATGACGCAGCAGACAATTCTGCAGACACAAAACAGTAAGAGAATCTTTGAAAAACCTGAAGGAAATTATTAAGGGCTAGGATAAAAACTGATGGTGTTTCTGAAAGGACTTGAACCTTCGACCTCTACCATGTCAAGGTAGCGCTCTAACCAGCTGAGCTACAGAAACCCGAGCGAAACAACGAGGAACATTCTATCAGAGTTTTTTATAAAATCAAGCCTTGTTTAATAAAATTTCAAAAAAATTATGAAAAGGAAAATTCCACGCCAGCGCCATATGACAGTCTGCAGGGACAATCCTCTATAATGCCGGAGAGAATTTTCAGATTTGAGAACCGGCTTTTGAGGTTCGTTCCCTTACAGGAGTCCAAATGAAAGAATTTACCGAGAAAGAGCATCCAGCAGCAAATGCGATCAATCTTTTCCTCATGCTTACCCAGATCCCGAGACCATCCGGGCATGAGGAGACTGTCGCAGGGAAAATAGCAGAGTTTGCCAGAAAGAACGGGCTTGAGGCCAGCATTGACGGCGCAAATAACGTGCATATTTTCAAGGACGCGGCCCCTGGCTATGAGAATGTGCCGTCAGTCTGCCTTCAGGGACATACTGATATTGTTGCCGTCGCAAGAGAGGGACTGGATTTTGACTTCGTCAATACGCCTCTTCCGGTAAAAATCGAGAACGGCTTTATTTTCTCTGACGGAACATCTCTTGGCGCAGATGACGGAATAGGCGTTGCCGTAGCACTTGCCGCGGCCACAGATCCGAATCTTGTGCACGGTCCGCTTGAGCTGCTCTTTACCACCGGTGAGGAAACAACGATGGGAGGCGCCTCTGCCCTGAAGCCGGGATGCCTGAAGTCCAAATATCTGCTGAACCTGGACAATGAGACAGAGGGGCTTGCTGTCATAGGATGCGCCGGCGGCATCAATGCCGAAATCAGGATAAATATCAGAAGGGCTCCTCTTGGATCTTCTGACGGGCTGTCTGCTATCAGACTGAAGATTTCCGGCTTCAAGGGCGGACACTCCGGCGAGGATATCGACAAAAAGCGCATCAATGCCATCAGATGCATCGCGCGTCTCGTCAAGTCTCTTTCAGAGAAATTCGATGTCAGGCTGTCTGATCTCAAAGGAGGAAAATTCAAGAACGCCATTCCTGCAACTGCAGAGGCGGTACTCGTGATACACAGCAGCGACAGCGGGAAAGTGGCTGATTTCATCCGCGAGAGTGAGCGCAGCATAAAGGACGGGGCTGGCGCGGAAGACAAAAACGCCATTTTCGAAATAAGCAGCGCCTCTGCCGACAGCTATATAGAGAATGCCAGTGAGCTTTTGACAAATATCCTTGCCTGGCCCGACGGAGTGCTGAGGATGAGCACCAAATACCCCGGGCTTCCGGAGGATTCCTCAAACCTCGGTGTTCTCAGGACTGGCCCATCATCCGCAGAAGGCTCAATACTCATAAGGTCCAATACCCATCTGGACGAGGCAGCCGCGGAAATGCAGGAAATCTTCAGGAAGAACGGCGGCACGGGCGAGGTAGTGCTGAGCGGCGCGTATTATCCGTGGGTGCCTATCGAGTCATCGCCGCTGACAGCTGCCGTGCAGGAGAGCTTCAGGAAGGTTGCCGGCCGTGATATGCGCGCCGCAGTAATCCATGCCGGCGTTGAATGCGCTCTGCTTACAAGGATTGTGCCTGATCTCGATGCGGTGTCATTCGGCCCTGACGCGCTTGATATCCACTCCGAGCACGAAAGAATCAGCCTTGAGACAATTGACAGGTTCTGGCTGACGCTCAAGGACGTGCTTGAGACCTTCGCCAAGGCAAGAAAGTAGGCAGATCTTCGGGCTATTGAGAAATAACCCGTATAGATGGGCAGTCGGCGTCTGAAGCTTTTGCCTGAACAGATGGCTGCCCATGTAAGCAGATCGTTATGGATTTATAAAAATTATAAATTCTGTAAGATTCTTCTCAAAAAGGACAAGTTTTGCTGATTTTGGCCATTGGCTATTGAATCCTGCATTAAATAAATTAAAATTACACAGAGGACCGCGCATGCCTCCGGCAAGAACGCCCGCTGGCTGTGCATATCACATGGAAAGCCCGTCTTAAGAGAAAGACGGTCAGGACATAAATTATGAAAAATCTGATTTTGGTAACTTCTCCTCCGGCATGCGGAAAAACTTTTGTCTCCAAGGCCATTGCCCGCAACATCAAGCCAATGGTTTATCTGGATAAAGACACCCTGATTGTCCTTTCTAAGCAGATTTTTAAAGTTGCCAACCAGGAATACAACCGCAGCTCGGATTTCTTTGAAAAGAATATCCGCGACTACGAGTATTACGCAATTCTCGATATCGCCTATGAAGCGCTTGAGTATGCAGACAACGTGCTGATCAACGCTCCGTTTACCAGGGAAATCAGAGATCCTGAGTACATCAAGAATCTGAGAGCCAAGCTCAAGGAAAAGGACGCCAATCTGGTGATTGTCTGGGTTGATACTTCTCCGGAAGTGTGTCATCAGAGAATGGTCGAGAGAAACTCCAGCAGAGACACCTGGAAGCTTCAGAACTGGGACAAGTATATTGCCGGCTGCAATTTCAACAAGCCTGAAGGCATCGGCGACATCCTTGTTTTCCATAACAATTCGATGGAAGAATTCAATCAGTCTATCAAGGACATGCAGCAGAAATTCTCCAAGTACTAAGAATTGCACCGGGCCGCGGAGAAATTTCGCGGCTTTTTTGTCTCTGCAGAAATCAGAAATAAAGTCCAGTCAGAAATGAACGCTATTGAAATTCTTAAGAGCAGGTATGCCTGCAAGCATTACGATTCGTCAAGAGATGTGTCAGATGAGGCATTCAGCCGTATTCTCGAGGCAGGTAGGCTTACCCCTTCTGCAATGAATGTCCAGCCGTGGCATATCTATGTTTTTGACAGAGCATCAAAGGATAAAATCCGTCCGGCAATCCTTGATTTTAACCTTGAACGTTTTGACGGCTGCTCAAAGGCGGTTCTTATAAGCTCCAGGTCTGAGGTCTCAGATGCCTATCTTTCCGAGGTAACCGCCAGGGAAGAGGAGGATGGCAGGTACGCCGGAGCACCGGAAATAAAGGGCACTGTCCATAATGCCAGAAAGGCCTATGTCGCAAAATTCAAGGGAGAAAAGCTCACCGAATGGACCGGCAAGCAGGCTTATATCATGCTTGGCACTCTTCTTTACGCAGCTGCCTGCGAGCAGGTTGACGCCACTCCGGTAGAGGGATTTGCTCCCGCAAAGGCTGATGAGCTCCTGGGGCTTGCCGGCAGGAAGGAGACCGCGCAGCTTGTTGTCCTGTTCGGCTACAGAAAGAATGACGGCAACGCAGACAGGCCCAAGTCAAGGCTGCCACTCGACAGAATTGTGACGAAGCTCTGATGTTCTTTTAGTATGGCCGAGAGCCGTTGTTGCAAAACAGGCCGCGGCGTAGCATGTCCGCGGTCCGGTTTTAGGGGGACAGTGCTATTCTTTCCTTGTATCGCCGCCCTTTTCGAGTCTCTGTGTATGGAAAAAGTCCGGAGTCAGGAGCGTTATGTCCTCGTAGCTTACCTTGTCCCCTAATGCGAAAATCTTGAGGTAGAAAGGATCGCCCTCCATCTTTGAGACAAAAATCATGAACCTGCTGCCGTTGATCTCTGCCGGCATCTTGTAGGTATGGGCATTCAGCATGCTTAAGTCAGACAGATTGACCTTGTACTCATAGGCGGTCATCCTGGCGTAAAACTCAACGCCGCGCGCGGCCGCATGCTTTGCCTCCTCAGGCTTGTCAGCAAGCGTGAGCGCATTGTTCAGCTTGAATATAATTGCCTTCTGCCCTGCAAGATGCTTGTAGATGACTGAGTATGAATTCTCATCACGGTGGATTTCCTTGGTCCAGTTCTTGATGACAGCCCTGCTGTACTCTTCCTTGTCCTGCTGGCGCTGCTTGAAAACCTTCTGCTGCTCTTCCAGAGTGCTGTCAGGCAGGCCGGCGAGAGGCAGATCGTTGGCGCTCTGCGAGTTGATCGTTATATCCCCGCTGAGCTCCTCAGGGCTGACTTTGATGGTCCTCTGCGAAACAGGAACTCCTGCAGAGTCATTGAGAGACGGCGCATCAGACTGCGCATCTCCTGCGTAGGCGGCCCAGCACATAACCAGGGGGAGGCAGGCAAGCATACCTTGATACTTTTTCATTTCAACACCATCACTTAATAAAATCTGCGTTTAATTTTTCTTGGGATACGTGCTGCTGATCTTATCGGAAGCAGGAGCGTCTGAAAGTGACACGGCCGCGGAACTTGCAAGAGACTTGTACTTTTTACGGTAATCCTCTGCAAGGCGCTCTGCCTTCGCCAGGTCGTCCTTTGACATCAGGTAGGAAACAGCACCCAGAATCCCCTCGCCCTGCTTCAGAGTGTCAGTGCTGATCTTCAGCCAGGCGTATGCCTCGACGAGATTCTTCTCCGTGCCAAGCCCGGCAGCCAGCATTGAGCCGTAATCGTACTGGGCGTAGGCATTGCCCATCCTTGCCGCCTGGCCGAACAGCTCAAGGGCCTTCTCGTTGTTCTGCGCTGTGCCCTTGCCCTGACGGTACTTGTCTGCAAGGTTGTAAATGCCGTTCACATCGCCATCCCTTGCGGCCAGCTCATACCATTTGAAGGCCTTCTCGTAGCTTTTGTCAACGCCGGCGCCGCTTTCAAACATGGTTCCTACGGCATTCTCTGCAGTAGCGTAGCCTTTTTCTGCAGCCATGGCGTAAAAGCCGAAGGCCTTTCTGACATCATAATCAGTGCCCCAGCCTCTTTCTGTCATATAGCCGGCGGCGAAAGCGCCCTCAGCATCGCCTTTTTCTGCTGAAAGAAGAAAAAGCGAGAAAGCGCTGCTGTAGTCTTTCTGCACTCCGGCTCCTTCCATGTACATATAGCCAAGGCTGTTCATAGCGCAGGTGCTGCCCTCTTTCACGCCCTTGGCGTACCAGTACGCCGCCCTGGCGTAATCAACCGCATGTCCTCCGGTTCCTCTCTCATAGGCAAGTCCCAGATCGCACAGTGCATTGTCCCCCTTCAGACCGTCTGTCTGCACGACAATTGCCTGGGACGGCTTTTCCTCAGACTCTGCCGCTGTTATCGTCAGATCATCGGAAGAGGCAGCTGCAGACTTTCCGTCGGTCAGGACAATCATTTCCTGGCTGCCGTCTCCGGCTTTGCTGCTGCCGGCAGCTCCGGCGTCTTTGCCGCTGGACGCTTCAGGCTTTGGGCTTTCTGTGCCTGCGGCGCTCTGCGATACGGTATCCTGCTTTTGGACAGCAGGCCCGGCAGTCTGGCTCTTGCTCTGTCCTGACGACAGCTCTGTGCAGACAGCAGCGACTGCCACGATGGCCAGAAGGAGGCCTGAGAGCATGAGCAGTTGCTTTCGGTCCGACTTCTGCCTGGAGTTATTTCTGTTCAACGTCATTGGGCGGGTCTCTGCATTCTCAACTAAACAGCGGTTTTTTCATTTTCCTGCTGCTGGGCCTGCTGGACGGCCTCGGCAAGCTGATCGCCGCAGGATGTCGGCTTCCTGCCGCAGGTGTTGCCGTGCAGCCTGCTGTAGATCTCACTGGCGCTCATGCCCTCAACCAGCTTTCCGATGGCCTTGGTGTTGCCCGGGCAGCCGCCGTCAAACTCGACGTTGCTGACTATTCCGTTATTTATGTCCAGAGAGACTGATCTGGAACATGTTCCATGATTGATATGAACAAAATGCATCTAAAGCATCTCCTTATTTGTGTGCTCCGGGCCCGGAAAACTGCAGCCGCTGCCGTTTTCAGGCTCTTACTCTTGTATCACGCCATACCAGGTCAAGCCCATGCCTCTTCAGCGCGGCGCATACCTCTTCAACCGGCCTGGAGTCGTTGATTTTCCACTGCGCCAGATCGTCATTCCGCTCTACATATCCGCCGGGCTGTACTGAAGAGCCAGCGCTGATGGCTGTTATGGCCATGGGAACTACGGCATCCCTGAATGCCGGGCGCTCTCTTGTTGATATTGTAAGCTCCAGCTCAGGATCAAACAGTCTGAAAGCGCACATTAACTGAATAAGATCCCTGTCGCTGAGCGGATACCCGGGCTCGAAGCCGCCGCAGGCCGGGCGCAGCCTCGGGAATGAGATTGCGACCTTGGTGTTCCAGTAATGCTTTCTCATGAACTTGGCATGCATGGCCACGAACATGGAATCTGCGTGCCATTCCGAGAGCCCGAGAAGCGCTCCGAGGCCCACCTTCTCCACTCCGGCCTCTCCTACCCTCTCAGGAGTCTCCATCCGGAAGCGCATGTTCTTCTTCATGCCGTGGCGGTGGACCAGTTTGTACATCTCCGGGTTATAGGTCTCCTGGTAGACGCAGACCGCATCAAGCCCCAGGCTGCGGAGCCTTGTGTAGTCCTCGGTCTGCAGCGGCTGCACCTCAAACTGTATGAACGAAGCGTACTTCCTGACGATAGGCATCATCTCTGCAAAATAGTCTATGCCATAGTCCTTATGCTCGCCTGATACAAGAAGAAAGTTCTCGTACCCCATTTCGTGCATCTTCCTGCATTCCGCGTCGGTCTCCTCGGGGGTGAGGCATTTCCTCTCAATCTTATTCTTTGAGGAGAAGCCGCAGTAGCTGCAGTCATTTGAGCAGAGATTGGTCAGGTAGAGCGGCAGGTACATATTGATGACTGAGCCGAATCTTCTTCTCGTAAGGGTAAATGACTTCTGTGCGATCTGCATCAGGAAGGGACGCGCGGCAGGGGAGATAAGCGCCGCAAAGTCATCAAGATCCCTGGAGTCATCGTCTCTTGCGAGGGCCGCCTCGACATCCCTGGCAGTCTTCTTCATTACCCTTTCTGTCATGTCGCTGAAAGGGATGGAAAGAGCCTCATCATAAAAACTCATTTGTCTTTCCTGCATGCTCTGCAGCAATCAGGCCGTTTCTTTCATAGCCTGCTGCGGAGAGCTTATCTGTTCTGTTCTTCATCAAGTGACTTCAGGAATCCGGACAGGTCGCTTGTCGCCGAGGCGTAGTTGAATGACTCTCCAAGTCCCGCCTCATAGGCTTCCCTGCCAGCTATCACTGCTTTCCTGAAGGCTGCGGCCATTTTCTCAGGATTGCCCGAGACAGCAATAGCGGTATTGACCAGAACGGCATCAGCGCCCATTTCCATGGCGAGTGCCGCATCTGACGGGCGCCCGAGCCCTGCGTCTACTACAACAGGAACTTCTGACTGCTCGATGATGATCCTGATCATCTCCTTCATCAGGAGCCCCCTGTTTGAGCCAATAGGAGCAGCGAGAGGCATGACGCATGCGGCCCCGGCATCCGCGAGCCTTTTGGCAAGCACAGGATCGGCCTGGCAGTATGGCATGACCGTGAAGCCGTCCCTGACAAGCTCCTCTGTCGCACTCAGTGTTTCTACAGGATCAGGCAGCAGATACCTCTGGTCTGGATGTACCTCAAGCTTTATCAGGCTTGTCCCGAGGCATTCGCGGGCAATCTGCGCCGCGTACACCGCCTCCTTGGCGTTCCGTGCCCCTGCTGTGTTCGGCAGAAGGGTAACGCCAAGCTCCCTGAGCGGAGTCAGTATCTCGTCTTTTTCGCCATGCAGGTGAACGCGCTTTACTGACATGGTTACAAGCTCAGACTCGGATGCAATGACTGCTTTCCTGAGCACGTCAGCTGATGAGAACTTGCCGGTTCCGACAAACAGGCGGGACTTGAGCTTCTTTCCGCCTATAACAAGATTACCCTGCATTTTCAGCCTCCTGATACCATGCTGAAAACATCAACGGAATCGCCTTCCTTAATCTCGTAGTGATTCCAGTCCTTCTTTGAGACAATCTTCTCATTGACTGCCGCGGCAATGCCCGAAAGGTTTCCTGCATCCGAAATAATCTTCTCACCAAGAAGAAGCTCAGTGAGCGTTGTGCCGTCCCTGACGGTTTTCTTCTCGTTATTGATTGAAACAATCATTTGCTTTTCAATTATCCTCGTAATTTTCAAAAGCACTCATGTACTCTTTTATCTGCCGCTCTGGATCAGGCGACTCGGTAATGGCTGTTACGCAGGCAACCGAGCCGACTCCCGTGCGGATCGCGTCATAGAAGCGCTCCCCTGAAAGCCCGCCGATTGCAACTGTCGGTATGCCGCCTGCTGCCTGGACAAAGAGCCTGAGGCGCTCCAGTCCCTGGGCCTTTGACTTCATCTTCTTTGTCCTGGTGTCAAAGATATGCCCGAGCGCTATGTATGAGGGCCTCAGAGCGAGTGCCTTCGAGAGCTCATACCAGCCGTGGGTTGAGACTCCAAGATGAAGCCCCGCATCAGATATCCTCCTGAGGTCGGCTGTCTGCAGATCCTCCTGTCCGAGATGCACTCCGTAGGCCCCAGCCTCAATGGCCATTTCCCAGTAATCATCAATAAATACAGAGGCACCGTACTCTCTGCCCAAAGCAACTGCCTCCTTTATTTTGTCAAAGAGCCCCGGATCGCTCCGATCCTTTATCCTGAGCTGCGCTGTCCTCACTCCGGCTTCAAGCACCCGTCTGAGCCAGGCAAGGTCCGGCATTACCGGGTAAAGTCCGAGCTTCTGCGGGCACCTGGGAAACTTTGGATATTCAGTTACTGCCGGACTTTCCGTGCAGATGAAGGGCAGATGCCCGAAAGCCTGGGAGAGTCCTCTGTGCTGCACCGGGCCAGGGCCGTGCGCAATCCTTTCTGCGCAGGAAAGCCCTCCGGTAACATATGCCTCAGCCAGGGCCACAGCGTCATCAAGATCATAATTGTCAGCAACGGCCGAGGCTATGGCGGATGACAGTGTGCATCCGGTGCCGTGCTTGTTTGTGTGGTCATAGTACGGCTCGCCGAACCATGCCGAGAAATCAGGCGTTATGAGGAAGTCGAAAACCTGCTCCCCTTTCAGATGGCCGCCTTTGGCAAGCACTGAGACGCCGCCGAGCTTTGCCGAGAGGGAAACAGCAGCCTCCCTGAGATCCTCTGAGCATGAGATCCTGCGCCCTGACAGAAGCTCAATCTCAGGGATGTTCGGCGTGACAAGGTCCGATACTGCAAAAAGCCTCAGGTAGTCATCGCGACCGAGCGAGGACATTATGCCACCTGCTGACGCAGAAAAAACCGGATCTGCCACCACAAAAAGCCCATGTCTTTTCCTGATCTCGGTTAATCCTGCTATTACGGCGTCAAGTATTTCCCGGTTCGGAATCAGGCCGATCTTGACGGCAGCAGGACGGAAATCCCCGTCAAGCCTCAGTATAGTGTCAAGGACAAAATCCGCAGGCAGCGGCGATACCCCAAAGCATCCCTCTGAGGTCTGGCAGGTTGCCCCGGTCTCGGCGGCAACAGGGTGAACGCCGAAGTCATGTGTGGTCAGAATGTCTGCAGCCGTGCCGGCTCCGCATCCGCTGTCAGATGCGGCAATTATCATAACAGCTGAGGCCATGCGTCATTCCCCTGACTCAAACTGCTCTTTGATTTCCCGCGAGAGCCTTATCGAGCAGAACTTCGGCCCGCACATTGAGCAGAAATGCCTGCTGTCGGAGCAGCCATCGCCGCCCTTTCCTGCCTCGTAGAAGCTTCTTGAGGTATATGGATCGATGGAGAGATTGAACTGGTCATTCCAGCGGAAGTCGAACCTTGCCCTGCCCATGGCGTCATCGCGCTCCATGGCAAGCTTCGAGCCTTTTGCCACGTCAGCGACATGGGCCGCGATCTTATAGGCGATAAGCCCCTGCCTTACATCGTCCTTTTCAGGAAGAGCGAGATGCTCCTTAGGGGTAACGTAGCAGAGCATGGCGCATCCCAGCATTCCGATCATGGAGGCGCCTATCCCTGATACGAAATGATCGTATCCAGGGGCTATGTCAGTAACTACCGGCCCAAGGGTGTAGAAAGGCGCCTCATGGCAGAGATCAAGCTCCTTCTGCATGTTCTCGGCAACTTTGTTCAGGGGAACATGGCCGGGGCCTTCGATCATGACCTGCACGCCAAACTCCGCGGCGCGGGACGCAAGCTTTCCGAGGACCTCAAGCTCTCCGAACTGTGCCCTGTCGTTCGCGTCGGCGAGGCAGCCTGGCCTCAGGCCGTCTCCAAGCGAGAGCGAGACATCGAATCTGCTGCAGATGCGGCAGATGTCATCAAAATGCTCGTAGGCAAAATTCTCCTTATGATGCGAGGTCATCCACTTGGCCATTATCGAGCCGCCTCTTGAGACGATTCCGGTAACTCGCTTTGCGGCAAAGGGAATAAGCTCAAGGAGGAGCCCTGCGTGTATGGTGAAGTAGTCGACTCCCTGCTCGCACTGCTCGATAAGCACTTCCCTGAAGAGCTCCCAGGAAAGCTTCTCCGCTATGCCGCCAGCCCGCTCCAGCGCCTCATAGACCGGGACTGTGCCGATGGGAACAGGAGAGTTCCTGATGATGCATTCCCTGGTGTATGGAATCGCGGGGCCTGTGCTGAGGTCCATGACCGTGTCAGCGCCCCAACGGAGCGACCAGATAAGCTTCTCTACCTCTTCAGCAGGTGATGAGCCTATGGATGAGCTTCCGATATTGGAATTGACCTTGACGAAGAAATTCCGTCCGATTACCATCGGCTCGAGCTCACGGTGGTTGATGTTTGCGGGAATGATTGCCCTGAGAGAGGCAACCTCGCTGCGGACAAACTCCGGAGTTACTGAATCACCGCCCAGAGACTCGCGTTTGGCGGCAAACCTCATCTCATCGGTGATTACGCCTTTTCTCGCGCGAGAGAGCTGAGTGGCTGAGCCGTCGTCCGGGCCTTCTGCGATGGCCGTGACGGCAGGGCTCTGTCCGGTCCTTAGCGTCTCGGCATAGAACCCGCTCGGCGCTCTCCAGGAAAACCCTGAGTCCTCCGGACCGGGGCCCCTGCGCTTCGGAAGGCCTGAAACGATATCTATCTGATAGTCAGGATCGCCATAAGGGCCGGAGGTGTCGTATACCAGGACATCCTTTTCCCCGCCTGACAGGTGAATGGAACGCAGAGGAACACGGCCCGCGGCTCCGCACTCGGCATAAACGCGGCTGGACCCAGGAAATACGCTGGCCTGAAGCCCTGAGATCCTTTCCTTTGCCTCTGTCTCTTTTGTCTCTCTGATTTTCTGCATAACATGCTCCTGTAGCCAGCTTGTCATGCACAATCAGAACTAAACTTGATTCCCTTCGCTGGTATTAACCAAACAGGTTCTGCGGATCCCGGTTTCCCGGTCTCAGCCGACTGGCACTCCGACAAGCACTGTCATTCTGTCATTATTGGGCGGCAAAATCAACAGGAAATAAAGAAAACCCGGAGCAGGTCCGGGTTTTTATCATTGGGGCTGTACAGCCTGAAATCAGTCAACCATCAGCGCAAGAATCACAATCAGCTGCGGCGAGAGGATTCTGAGGAACATCGTGAGAGGATATACGGTCGCGTATCCGAGCGATGTGGCCTCGCTGTTGGTGTGGAGCGAATTCGCGAAGGCGAGAGCCGGAGGGTCAGTGCAGGAGCCGGCAAACATGCCGCTGACGCTGAGGTAGTTGAGCTTCATTACGCCGATGGCGATGAGTCCGGTGATAAAGAGAGGAATGAAGGTTATGCATGCTCCGTAAAGCATCATCATCAGGCCGGCCTTGGTTGCTACAGTCTCGGTAAACTTGCCGCCTGCAACTATGCCGACGCAGGAGAGGAAGAGAACAATGCCAAGTTCCCTCACTGCGTTGTTCGCGGAAATAGGCATGAACCAGGACATTCGTCCCATGGTGATTGAGCTGCCGTAGCGGGCGAGGACAAGCGCAACTACGAGAGGTCCGCCGGCAAGCCCGAGCTTAAGCGACGCAGTCATTCCGGGAATAGGGATCTCAATGCATCCGACGATGACGCCGAGGAAAATGCCGATGAAGACAGGCATCATGTTGACCTGCATCATTTTCTGCTTGGAGTCGCCGAGAAGCTTTGCCACTGCGTCAATGTCGGCGCTGTTGCCCACGATGTTGAGCACATCGCCGAACTGCAGTACCTGATGATCATCCGGAATCAGCTCCACGCCGGTGCGTACGAGACGGGATACGACCACCTCGTACTTCTCCTTGAGCTGCATGTCGGCAATCGACTTGCCGAGCACCTTCTCATGGGTTACGACAACCCTTACGGAGCGCATGTTGGTTCCCTTGGTCGACATGGAAACCTGAACTTCCTGTCCGATATTGGGCGCAGCCGCCTTTACCAGGGACTCCTCACCGACGAGATGCAGGATGTCGCCCTTCTCGACCGGCATTTCGGCATGGGGAACGTGAAGCTCGCCTGCACGCTTGATTCTTGAGCAGATTACCCTGCTGTCAGCGAGCTCAGGGATCTCAAGGAGCTTTTTGCCGAAGAGCTTCTCATTGGTCAGCTCAACGTTTACTGCGCTGATTGACTTTCTGAGCTTGGTCTTGGCCTCGTCAAACTTCCTGCCCTCGTCAGGAATGCTGATTTTGAAGATTATCTTCATCAGAACGATGGTCAGGAATATTCCGAGAATGCCGAAGGGATAGGCAACCGCGTAGCCGCTGGTGATGCGTCCCTCGATCATCTTGTTTGCCTTGTTCCTGTACTCGTCAGCCTTGTCTGAGGAGAGGCAGCTCATGTCACCTGCTGCCTTGCCGCAGACACCGGAGAGCTCCTCGTCGAACAGATCGAATCTCTTGCCGTGTGTGATCTGCGGAACAGTGATGTCGCGGAGCATGCTCTGTGAGGCGCCGAGTGCCGGAGTGTTGGTTACCGCGCCGGAATATACGCCAAGCGTGTCAGCCAGCGGAAGATTGCCGATCTTGTGGAAGCCGAATGCAACGGAGCATCCCAGAACGACAATGAGCGTAGCGAGGCCGAGCAGCTTCACGCCTGATGACTTGAAGCTCGCGAAGAAGGCCGGTCCGACCTGGTTGCCGATTGCATAGACAAAAAGGATTAAGCCGAATTCCTGGACAAAATGCAGGGTCTGGGGGAAATAAGAGCCTTCATTGAGATCAACGCCCAGGTAGTTCTTGAACGACCAGGCAACGATAATTCCGGCAAAAAGCACGCCGCCGATGCCGAGGCTGAAGCTTTTTATTTTTATCTTCCCAAGAATCAGGCCGAAAAAGCTCACAAGGGCTATAACGACCACTGTACTTGCTAAATCGCTGAAGTGCATAGATCTTCTCTTTGATGTAACAAAACAGAGCCGGGGATGTCCCGGAATCCGACTTACTAAAGAATCAGTAAATAATCGCGGTGTATTCTACCAAAAACACCATGCGCTCTCAAACCGCAGGCATGGCAGGCAGGACACAGCGCATTCATACAGGCGACGGAAGCCTTATGTGCCGTACTTTTTTCCAGAGGCGGCGCACAAGGAAAACCGCAAGCACGGCCGTAAGCAGCGCGGAGACGGCCGAGTTTGCCCAGATGCCGTCGAGCCCCCAGAAATACGCAAAGAGGTAAAGCCCGGCGAGAGGGACAATGATTGCCTTCGAGAAGGACAGGATGAAAGAGTAGGAAGGACAGTCAAGCGCCGTAAGGAAGGCATGCAGAGTAATGTCAAGCCAGATGAAAAGATAGGTGAAGGCGAAGATCCTCACGCATCTTACGGCAAGCTCCGCGAACTCGGAGTCTCCCTCCGGGGCATAGAGCGGCATAATCAGCGGTCCGAGGAACTCTAGGAAGCAGAAGAAGAACAGCCCTACGAGAGCTGAGGCCCTGATGAGCCAGCGCTGAAGGCTGAGGACTCTTAAAAGCCTGCCGGCGCCATAGCAGTAGCTGATGGCAGGCTGCATAGCGTCTGACATTCCGATGAGCAGCATTACTGATACTGAGTCCAGGTACATTACGGCAGCAGTTGCCGCAACAGCGACATTTCCGCCGATGCTGAGAAGCAGCGCATTGACCAGGAACATGAAAAACGCACCTGCCGTGCTCATCAGGAGCTCTGATGAGCCGTTATAGCAGATCCGCCATAGAGTCTTCAGTGAAATCAGCCCCTTCGCGAAAAACACGTCAGTCTTTCGCATGATGAATGGATAGAATGACATCAGCGAGCCTGTTGAGAGGGCAAGGCAGGTGGTCAGCGAGGCAGACCACACTCCGAGCCTGAGCTCGACAATGAAGATGTAGTCCAGAAGCAGGTTGAAGAGTGAGACAAAGACATTGATTAAAAGAATCCCAAGTAGCCGTACTATTTCTGACTGACTTGGGATTTTTATGTTCACCCGTCGTTATCTGAGTTCTTTTCAGAACTACCTTTTGTATCTGTTTCAGATACTTTGTCACTGCATGCAAGGTGTAATTTTTCCATAAGTTCCTTGTGGCATTTTATGGTATGAGACCACCT